>JGI24023J19991_10000893_pt1 | contig 23460 bp, 25 predicted proteins | sample Cruoilmetagenom1_FD_19991 | JGI IMG/M metagenome (IMG submission 19991) | reverse complement strand
ACGAATCAAACCCTATTTTGTAACTTTGCTATATGATAAATTTAGAAAACAAATCAATCATACTTTTTGATGGAGTTTGCAACTTATGTAATAGCTCAGTACAATTTATCATTAAAAGAGACAAAAAACAACGTTTTTTATACGCCTCATTACAATCTGACGCCGCTCAAAGTATTTTGTTACAGTTTCAATTAAAAAATAACGACTTCAATTCGATTATTTTGGTTGAGAATGAGAAAATTTACAAAAAATCTACTGCTATATTGAAGATTACTAAAGACTTAAACAGCATTTGGAAACTAGGTTATGTTTTTATCATTATACCTAAATTTATTCGGGATTTTGTTTATACCATAGTAGCTATTAATAGGTATAAGTGGTTTGGTAAAAAAGAAACCTGCATGGTACCAACCAAAGAATTAGCAATTCGCTTTTTAGATTAGGCAAATTCACTTGTATAAATTATGATATTAATTTATTAAGAACTCGCTCTAAATTAAACTATTAGCATAGTAATCAGGGTAGTATATTATTTTAATATAGTTTTTGTACTTTTCGAAACATGTATCCTGAAAAAGGAACCAAACCATCGAAGAAAAATGATGGTTTGGTATAATTACCTATAATTTAGCAACCACTATCTCCTTAATTTTTAAAGGAATTTTGACTCTTGTAGAATCCCAGCCTAGAACCATTTGTATTTCGTTATGAATAATTCTCTTAAAGGCTATAGAAAAAACATCAAGTCTTTCTGCTTTACTTACAGGTACTCTAATTTTTGCAATATCTGCTTTAGGGTCATATTGAAATGCTCCCCATACATCTAAATTTTTGTTTAATATAACTTCCCATTCATCTTCTCCAGGGATAGTTAATAGTACATAAGTACCAGCTTTGACAAATTGATCTCCGAAAATAACATCTTGAAAAAACTTAATTTCAGTAGCTTCGTTAGCACCAGTTCTCCAAATTTTATTAAAAGGCACTTCTTTACCAAAAGCAATGTCCTTTTGTAATGTTGGTCTTCCATAAATTACTTTGACCATCGGAGGAGTAACTCTACTTTCTCTGAAATAAGTTATATCCTGTGGAATTTTATCCAAATCATCAAAACTTTGTGCATTTTGTTGTATACTAAACAAAGCGATTGTATATATAGTTATTGCAATTTTTATAATTGTTTTCTTTTTCATGATAGTGGATTTTAAGTTTTTATAATTTGCAATTATCTTGAGGCTACTACTTCACCTGTTTCTTGTGATGATGGAAGTACCTTATTAGTATTACTAATTGCAATTTTTGATGTGATAACAAAATTTGATGTATATAGTCGTAAGTTATACATACCTGCTGCAATTTTAGTTTTATCAATTACACACTCTTTACCCTGATTTCTTGAAGCAAATACTGGTTCACTTGTGTTCGGATCTAAGATCTCATATCTATAAAATTTATTTGCAGATTCTAATTTTATATCATTTTTACTCGTGTCATCGATAATGGTCATTGCTACAGAACCGTCAGGCGCGGTAGTTATATATTTTAATCTTTTTGAAGTATTTGTATTATCTTGTGCATATCCTGCAAATCCTACTATTACTACTATTATTGCTAAAATTACTTTTTTCATGATTTCTAAATTTATGTTGTTGTTTTATTTAGAAATTCCTTCTTTTGGAACCTCTCTCTTATAGGGAAGAAAGGATATTGGCTATTTAAATATTTATATTTTATCTTGATGCAACTACTTCGCCGGTTGCTTGTTCTGACGATAATGCCTTATTAGTATTACTAATTGCAATTTTTGATGTGATAACAAAATTTGATGTATATAATCGTAAGTTATACATACCTGCTGCAATTTTTGTTTTATCAATGGTACATTCTTTACCTTGATTTTTTGATGCAAATACTGGTTCACTTGTGTTCGGATCTAAGATCTCATATCTATAAAATTTGTTCGCCGATTCTAATTTTATATCATTTTTACTCGTATCATCAGTAATGGTCATTGCTACTGATCCGTCTGGTGCGGTAGTTACATATTTTAATCGTTTTGAAGTATTTGTATTGTCTTGTGCGTATCCTACAAATCCTACTGCTGCTACTATTATTGCTAAAATTACTTTTTTCATGATTTCTAAATTTATATTGTTATTTTATTTAGAAATTCCTTTTTTTGGAACCTCTCTCGTTTAGGGGAGAAAGGACAATGGCTTATTTAATTTCTATCTATTTTATGCCGTAATTTCTTCCATTGAATTTAATGACGGTCGCATATCTATTGTAGTTCTTATTGCCAGATCTGATGTGAAAATGCGACCTGAAACATTACTTTCATCACTAGTATCTTCTACAACTTCTTGATTCTGCATTGCATTTTCAGTATTTTTTATAACTAAATCTGCAAGTTCAAGTTTAAAATAATTATTAATGAATTCTAATTTTATATCATCATTACTCATGTCGCTTGTCATTCTAAATTCTACCTGATCATTAGGTACATTAATTGCGTCTTTTAATTTTTGTGGAATTTCTACACCGTTTTGTGCATATCCTACAAATCCTACTGTTACTACTAATATTGCTAAAACTAATTTTTTCATAATTTCTAAATTTTAATGTTAATGTTATTTAGAAATTCCTTTTTTTTTGGAACCTCTCTCTTTCAGGGAAGAAAGGATATTGGCTGTCTAAATTCTCTATATTATTATCTTGCTGCAACTACTTCACCCGCTGCTTGTTCGGTTAAAAGTGTCTGTTTTGTGTTACTTATTGCAATTTTTGATGTGATTACAAAGTTTGATGTATACAATCGTAAGTTATACATACCTGCTGCAATTTTTGTTTTATCAATGGTACATTCTTTACCTTGATTTTTTGATGCAAATACTGGCTCACTTGTGTTCGGATCTAAGATCTCATATCTATAAAATTTGTTCGCTGATTCTAATTTTATATCATTTTTACTAGTGTCATCGGTAATCGTCATTGCTACTGATCCGTCCGGTGCCGTAGTTACATATTTTAATCGTTTTGATACCTCTGCGTTATTTTGTGAATATCCTGCAAACCCTAATGCTAATACCGTTATTGCTAAAATTACTTTTTTCATGATTTCTAAATTTTTATGTTATTATTTAAAAATTCCTCCTTGGAATCTCTCTATTCAGGGGAGAAAGGATTTTCACTATATTTCATAATATTATTTCGTAATAAATTGATGTTCAGTTACTTATATTGTTATTTCGTAATATTTTAGGACGTACTTTCCCTGCGCTATTTTTCATAAGGAAAATAACTTCTAAATGACCAGTTCAAAAAAACTTATATCTTGATATTATAAGGCAATACTATTTTAGGGTAACTCAGATAACGCTCTGAATAAAACCAAAAGTGCTGTTAGTCGATTTGTTAGAAATTAAACTAACAGTCGAAGCAAAACCTTAATAAAATTGAAAATAAGTTTCACAGCAATGTAAAAGAAGTATTGTTTTATAATACCATAAGCAATTAAATTTAAATTAAATACAATTAATGTTTACTGTAGTGAGTTATACTATAAGCGTATCTGTTTAAAACAGTTAAAAGTAATTTTGATAATCTTATATATTAATATGATTTAAAAAAACTTTTAATTAGAGCTTTGTTGAAAATTTATATCTTAGGATACTTTAGGTATCAAAATCAATAGACTTCAAAATAGAACTCAATACTAGAAATTAATGGGGGGAGCAATATATACCGTGCACTGGGTGATAAAGTGTGCAAAGCATAAGAGAATCATTACGAAATACTTTACAATAGTATAGCTTATTTAAATTATTTACAATAGAGTTTGTAGGTATTTTTAAAAACCATGGTTTTCCATGAGTTTTCAGATTTTTTATAAAAATTGATTAATCCCTCTATAAATACCTCCGAATTTTATATCTATAATTGAGCTAATTGGTAATTTAATTATTAAGATTGTTATTTATTGCCGAGGTACTCACTGGATATATATCATTAGGTAAACTACCCCATTCTGTCCATGAACCATCGTACACAGACGTATGTTGTAGCCCTACTATTTCTGCTCCTAAGGCTAAAATACATGCCGTAATTCCTGATCCGCAAGAAAAAATCAGCTTTGAATCTTCTATTTTTAAATTCGAAAAGATAGTTTTTAATACCTCTTTTGATTTCATTTTACCCTGTTCAATCAATTCTGTATAAGGTAAATTTATAGAATTAGGAATATGACCACTTCTCAATCCTTCTCTTGGTTCAATCTCTGTTCCGTTAAATCTATTTTTTGACCTTGCATCTAAAACAGATAAATTATCATTATTAATTGTTTCCAGAATTTCAGAGCAGTCATTCATATAATTTTTATTATAATCGGCCGTAAAATCACCCCTCTTACCTCTATATAGAGATGCTTTTTCAACAGGTAAACCTGCCCTTGTCCATTCAGGTAAACCACCATCTAACACGGCAATATTGTGATGTCCCATTGCTTTATACATCCACCAGATTCTGGCGCTGGCGTAAATACCCAAATCATCATAAACAACAATGGCACTGGTTTTATCAATACCAAGTTGTCTAGCTGACTCTTCAAATTCTTTAGAAGACAACATCGTATTTGGTAAATCTGAATCGGTATCACTAAATTTATTTTTTAGATCTAAAAAACGAGCATTTCTTATCTGTGTTTTATCAGTAATTTTTGAAGGAGTTTTATTTGCAGTTACCTTATCAATAGTTGCATCTAAAACTATTAAATTTGATGCATCAATATTCTGCGTCAACCAATCTACCGAAACCAATGAGTTTGTTATTTCTATGGAGTTGATCATGTAGTAAAATTCTATAGAAAATTATGCTTTTATTTCACTTCTTCATAATGATCATCCCAATCTTTTACATGTGGTTCGCCCAATTTACCTACAGATTTTGCAACAATCATTGAAACCGTAGCATCACCCGTAACATTAACAACTGTTCTACACATATCTAATGGTCTATCAACAGCAAAAATTAATGCTAAACCTATTGCTAATTTATCAGCTGGAAATCCTACAGACTCTAAGACTATAACGAGCATAACCATTCCTGCTCCCGGCACAGCCGCACTACCTATAGATGCCAATAGTGCCGTTAAAACTATGGTCAATTGGTCACCAAAAGTTAGATCAAATCCAAGAGCTTGGGCAATAAAAACAGCCGCAACTGCCTGATATAAGCTCGTACCATCCATATTAATTGTTGCGCCAACCGGTAATACAAAACTTGATACTTCTTTATCAACACCAATATGTTCTTCAACACGTTCCATCGTAACTGGCAAGGTAGCTGCACTACTACTTGTAGAAAAGGCTAATAATTGTGCAGGGCTAATTTGCTGTAAAAACCAAAACGGGTTTTTCTTTGTAACTACAGTAACTATAATAAGATAAAAAGTAATCATTATCAAAAGTCCGGAAATAACAACTACTGAATAATATAGTAGTGCATACAATAAATCAGGATCTCCTGAAGATACGACTACATTCGCAAGTAATGCAAAAACAGCATAAGGGGCAGATAACATTATAAGATCTACCATTTTTAATACTACCTCATTTAAAGAGTCAAAAAAATCTTTTAACGGTTTTGCTTTTTTCTCACCAACCAATAACATAGCAATTCCAAGAAAGATTGCAAAAAATATGACTTGTAGCATTAACTTATTGTTACTTAATGCCGCGAATGCATTATCTGGAACCATATCAACCAAAAATTGAAGGGGACCTTCTTCTTTTTGCCTAGTTGCCTCCGATATCTTTGATTGTACACCACTGTCATTTGCATATGTTTCTGTTAATTTTGAAATGGTCTCATCTGAAACGCCTTCTCCGGGTTGCAAAGTATTAACCAATACTAACCCGATTGTAATAGCAACTACTGTGGTTACTACATATATACCAATTGTTCTTAAACCAATATTTGCAAATTTAGAAATATCCTTAAGGTCAGAAATTCCTTTAATAAGAGATGCTAAAATTAAGGGTATGGCGATTAATTTTAATAACTTCACAAATACAGTCCCCAACCATTTTATCCATCGACCAACGAATTCTGCTCCTCCATCAATTTGCAACATTACGAACCCGAAAACAAGTCCTAATACCATCCCTATAAGTATCTGCCAATGCAAGGCTAATTTTTTCATCTAAATTTGGTTTAAATTTGGTTGAAAGATAGAAAAATAAGCTCAATTAAAAAATTAACAATAATTATTAGCAGTTAAAATAATTCAAGATATAATTTTCAACATAACAGTTATTTATAAATCGTATATTGTGGCTCATTTATTAATCAATTAAAATTTTCAAAAAATGGCAAATATTTTAGACTTACTGGGTAGTGACATTGGTAAAACTTTGATCAGTGGTGCCAGTCAACAACTAGGACAAGATAAAGGGAAAACAACATCAGCATTGAGTGCTGCATTACCATTAATATTAGGTGCAATGAAAAATAATGCAAAAACTCCTGAAGGAGCTGCCGGTTTGTTAAGTGCGTTAGGCAACCAAAAACATGGAGGCGGTATTTTAGACAATTTAGGAAGTATCCTTGGTGGTGGTGGAATTGATGATGATGTTATGCAGGATGGAGCTGGTATTTTAGGCCATGTATTTGGCGGCAAAGAAGAAAATGTAGCAAATGCTGTTAGTAAATCAAGTGGTGTAGATTTAGGGTCTGCGATGAATATTTTAAAAGTTGCAGCGCCTTTTTTAATGGGATATTTAGGTAAACAAACCCGCCAACAAGGTGTTTCTAATCAAAGTGGTATTGGTGATTTATTAGGCGGTATGCTAGGAGGTGAAAGTAATGATCAACAAAATATGGTAGAAAAATTATTAGACGCCGATGGTGATGGTAGTATAATTGACGATGTTGCGGGAATGCTTTTAAGTGGCGGTAAAAAGAAAGGTGGACTTGGTGGACTGCTAGGTGGTATTTTTGGAAAATAATTTTCTTAATAATTTAAAAGTTAAAAAGAAAGTCATCTGCTTATGGTAGATGGCTTTTTTTATTAATATTTATTCTACTTTAGCCGCATAAAATTATTTATGGAAAAATTAAAAAAGCGTTGGGGGTTAACCTCAAACTTTCAGGTATTAATTATAATAATTGTATTTTCTATTAATGGCACTTTCGCTGCATGGATAGCAAGACCAGCAACAAATTTTATAGGATTAAATGAAGAAACTACAAGCGCTTGGTTATTCTGGCCAGTGAGAATTCTTTTAGTATTTGCCATATATCAAATAACACTACCATTGGTAGGTTTTTGCTTTGGACAATATAATTTCTTTTGGAATTTTACAAAAAAGATGCTAAGCAGAATTGGTTTTAAACGCTTTTTTAAGGAAAATAATTAAAGCTTTCCTTTTTTAATTATAAACTTATAGATCCATGTTAATGTAAAAGTTGGAATAATATCTAAACCGGGTATTATTTCTTCAAAAAAGGAAACCATTCCTGCTATTTTACCTTCTGCTCCCTTATACATTTTGTAAATTAACAATGCTGAAACCGGTGCCCAAATTACATCACTAAATTCACCAATACCAGGAACCAAAAATGATAGCATACCAACGGCATCAAATAATAAACTTGCCAATAATAATAAATATTTTCTTTCTTTTTTTTGGTTGGTCATTTTATCAATTTTATTCATATATCAACTCAATAGCAATAAAAATGCCAAATTTTATGATAACTTTGAACTAATCAATTTCAAGAATTCTGTTCTGGTCTCCATATTTTTAAAAGTGCCTCGAAAAGCGGAAGTGGTGGTAACTGAATTCTGCTTTTGAACGCCGCGCATCATCATACACATATGTGAAGCTTCAATTACAACGGCAACTCCACGAGGTTTTAATACATTATTAATGGTATTTACGATTTGATCTGTTAATCGTTCCTGTACTTGTAATCGGCGTGAAAAAATATCGACAACACGAGGAATTTTACTTAGACCAACTATCTTTCCATTTGGTATATATGCAATATGTGCTTTTCCAAAGAATGGTAACACATGATGTTCACATAATGAATATAGCTCTATATCTTTAACAATAACCATTTCGCTATAATCTTCATCAAACAATGCAGATCTTAATACTTTCTCAGCATCTAGATCATAACCTTGTGTCAGGTATTGGATAGCTTTAGAAGCACGTTCGGGTGTTTTTTGAAGTCCTTGCCTTTTAACATCCTCACCTATACTATCGATTATTGATTGATAGTTTTGCTTGATTTCTTCAGTAACTTCAATATTGTATTCTTCAAATTTTCGATAGGGCATAATTCATTGTTTTAAAATGGAAAGATATAAAAAAGGCGTTATATAATAATTAACGAATACAATTATTAAAATGAATTTTCAATATTGAATATTTTATTGGCTAAGCTTTGCTGTTTAAGTTAATAAGATCTCACACTTAAGCTTGATTAAAGTGATAACTATTGGGATAACTAACTATTTAATATTAATAGATTTGCTATTTATTAAAATAGAATCTGATTAAAAAAGAAGATTTGCTGAAAAATACATTCCAACAAATCTTCAAACCAAAAATCAACCAAATTTTTACTCGTAATATATAGACCGCTATGCAAGGATGACTAATCTTATAATACGTATCACTTAATTAATTGCAAAGAGCATTTATTCAAGCTCAATACTACTTATTTTTTCTTTAATTTATCTTTATATTTTTTGATAAACTTATCTAGTTTAGGGTTAATTACCATTCGGCAATACCCTTCATTCTTATTGTTATTATAATAATCTTGATGATAATTTTCTGCTGCAAAATAGTTATTTATTGCTGTAATTTCTGTAACAATTGTATCATCAAAAACATTTTCACTTTTTAAGTCTGCTATCATTTTTTCTGCCTCAATTTTCTGCCCTTCATTATGATAAAAAATAGCAGATCTATATTGCGTACCTACATCTGCTCCCTGCCTATTCAATGTTGTTGGATCATGAGTATTAAAAAACACATCTAACAACTCTCTATAACCAATAATCTCAGGATTAAATGTTAATCTAATTACCTCAGCATGACCAGTAGTACCGCTACAAACTTCTTTATAAGAAGGGTTTTTAACTTTTCCACCGGCATAACCTGATTCTACTTTAGTCACCCCTTCTAATTGTTCAAAAATAGCTTCTGTACACCAGAAACATCCATTACCAAAAGTGGCCAATTCTAATCCGTTCATCAATTTTGTATTTTGTATTTGATCTTTAGTGTCTACTTTTTCACCAGCTGATAAATTACAGGATAAAAAAGCTAGCATAAAAACAAAATAAATACTTTTTTTAACCATCTTTATTTTGGCTTTATTTATAAGACGTATAATGCAAGAATATATTACAGTGTTAAGAAAAATTTAACACTAATTTTTTACTTTAACATTTTTTAAATATATCAATCTAAAATTATTTAAAAAAAATGAAAATAAAGAACCGCTCATTACTATCGCTTTCGCATTAAAAATTTCTATTACTTTAAAAAAGAAACTAATAAAATTTATTACTACTCATTTCGAGGTATTAACTTTCGTGGGAATTGAATAAGGCTCTCGGCACCATTTTTACCAACAGTGGCAACTCCAAACAAAAAGTTATCTATTACTATATTTTTTAATGTATAATCAGTTATATCACCCACAAAACGACTGTATTGCCATTGCGGTGAAGTTGTATCTCTCCAATAAACTTTATAACCCAACACATTATCATCAATTACTGCATCCCATTTTAATCTAGTTGATGGCTGTACCGCACCACCGATCATGACATTTTTAGGTTCAGTTGGTGCAGCTGCTAAGGAAGCTAAGGTAAGTGCATTAACCGCAGTAAGTTTAGCAGCATAATTAAAATCTACAGATTCAATTACGTCTCCATAATTGACTCCATTTTCAGTACGAATATCTTGATGCTGTTCATTATAATTTTCATGTGTTTCCATAATGCGAACTCCGGTAAAACCTGCATCATTAAAAGGCCTATGATGCCCACCTCTACCAAATCTATCTAACCTATATATCATAATTGCATCTAAATTAGTCATATAATTTTCTGTCAACACATCAACATATCTGGCTAATTGTCTTGACGGACCATCAATTTCTCCTCCATAATAACGCATACCTCTCTTTTCTTTATCTGTCATTTCCATTGAAATTGCTTCTGAAAAAACCCTGAAAGTACTATTATCAATAACACCGTCAATTCCGTGAATATTACCAATCATATCATTATTCAAAACACCTATAATATCCCAACCCTGTTCTTTTGCGACTTTTGCCATATACTGCCCTCCATACAAACCTTGTTCTTCTCCAGAGAGTCCAACATATATAATAGAAACCGGAAATTTATATTTACTCAATACCCTTGCTGCCTCTATGGTACCTGCCATTCCAGAAGCATTGTCGTTAGCACCCGGAGCATCTGAAGTGAAGTTATTAGGGTCAGAAACTCTAGAGTCAATATCACCCGACATAATCACATATCTATTCGGATAAGTTGTTCCTCTTTGTATGGCCAATACATTCACAACCCAAGTATCTTTTATAATACGTCTATCATTTTTGGGTACAAGATTACGTTGAAAACTCACTTGTAAACAATTGTCACATGTTTTCGAAATCGCATCAAATTCTGATTTTATCCAACGTCTTGCCGCACCAATACCCCTTGTCTGTGAAATTGTATCTGATAAAGTATGACGCGTACCAAAACTTACCAATTTGCGTATGTCTTTTTCTATATTTTCTGCGGAGGGAGCTACGGTAATTTCTGTTAGCATTTTTGAAACTTCACTTTGTGCAAATGTCATTGCTGAAATGAGTATAGCTAGTAAGGTAAATTTAGTCTTCATTATTTTGAGTTTAATTTTTATTTATTTCTGGATTAGCTTGCGCTGAATCTTATAATCTCTCGCTTTCGCAGGAAATCATAAGATTGGACGCAGTCAATGACAAAGCGTTTTTGGTTTAGACACCGAAAAATTACAAAGAATTTGGTACATTGCCTAAGTAAAATTAATTCAATGAGGAAAATTATAATATTAAGCTGCTTTTTTATATCGCTAGCAACCTTTGGACAAGAAGAACAAACACAACAAACTAACCAACCAAAATTTTGGGATAATGTACGTTTTGGTGGCGGTTTAGGTTTAAGTTTTGGTTCTAGCCAAACAACAATTGCAATTGCACCAAGTGCCATTTACGAGTTCAATGATATGTTTGCCCTTGGTCTTGGAACGAGTTATTTGTATGCTAAAAATTATGATTTTAGATCTAACGTCTATGGTTTAAGCTTAATTTCATTATTCAATCCTTTTGAAGAATTTCAACTTTCTGCCGAGTTAGAACAACTATTTGTAAATCAAAAGTTAACGGGTTTTGAGGATAATAATTTTGATTATCCTGCTTTGTACTTAGGTGCAGCCTATAGAATAAGGCGCTTTTCTGCCGGTGTTCGTTATGATGTATTATATGATGTAACTAAAAATATTTATGCTTCTCCGTGGTCGCCTATAGTGCGGTTTTATTTTTAATATTTTTTTCATTCCGGCGAAGGCAGGAATCTAGTTTTTTTATAAAAATGCTCATTAATTCACCATTTTATACTTTTAGGATAAACAATATTTTTCTTAGCATTTTATTTGTCATATTCCTCTGGATTCCTGCCGTCGCAGGAATGACAGTATGTTAAATTTTTAAATTCTTCAAGGTGTTTAATAATTTTTCTAACATCTTATCATTAAAATCCAGATGCGTAACGATCCGTAACTTCCCTTGCCCCATCCCTATTATTAAAATATCTTTTTCAGCTAGTTTTTGAACGAAGTCATTTTCATCAATATGATCAGCAGTATAGAAAATAACAATATTCGTTTCTACCGGCTCAACCTTTTTTATTAAGCGGCTAGCTTCTAGTATAGTAGCAATTTTTTTTGCTTTTGCATGATCCTCTGCAAGCCTTTCAACATGATGGTCTAATGCATACATTCCGGCGGCCGCCAGATAACCTACCTGACGCATCCCTCCACCAAATAATTTGCGAATACGAAGTGCTTTTTGAATATGTTTTTTAGATCCTACTAATAAAGAGCCAACCGGACAACCTAAGCCTTTTGATAAACAGATTGAGATAGTATCAAATAACTCTCCATATTGTTTTGGGGATTCATTTTTAGCTACCAAAGCATTAAACAAACGTGCGCCATCTAAATGAAAAGCCAAGTCATTAGCATCACAAACTTCCTTGATCTTTTTAACCTCTTCAATATCCCAACAAGCACCTCCCCCTTTATTCGTTGTGTTTTCTATGGTAACTAATGAAGTTATTGCTTGATGAATATCGTCTCTATTACTTATGTTTTCCTTCACCTGTTCAGCCTTAAACATACCACGATTACCATTTAACAATCTACAAGAAACACCCGAATTAAAGGAAGCTCCCCCACCTTCATAATTATATACATGTGCCCATTTATCGCATATTAATTGCTCACCAGGCTGTGTATGTAATTTTATTGCAACCTGATTAGCTTGTGTACCCGAAGGGAAAAATAAAGCGTCTTCCATTCCAAATAAGGCTGCAACTTGTTTTTGTAATGCGTTTACAGTTGGATCTGCTCCAAATACGTCATCACCAACTTCGGCATTAAACATTGCTTCAAGCATACCTTTTGTTGGCTTGGTAACTGTATCGCTTAATAGGTTTATGATCATAATACTAAATTATTTNTCACTATTATAAGTATCAAAATTTGCAATATAGTCTTCAAGNTTTTCCGTTAACATTCTTTTATATTCATCAACAAAATATTTNATCGTTCTTTGTTTTGCATCTGCCATATCTTTACTGTTTTTCCATCCACAAGCACTTATCCAAGCATTAAAACGAGTAGAACTATACATCATCGATGCACCCACTTCACCCATAGTTGCATCATCTAGTTGTTTATTGGATAAAGTTATATGTTCATCTGCTCTTTCAAAGTACTTATCATCAAAATCTTTCATTTTATATCTTTAAAAATTCGGTTAAATATTAATTTGGTATACATAAACTTTTTCCTATTCCATCCCAATTGGTGAACCGTCAGGAATTTTTGGAGCTCTCACTTTTGAATATTTTGACGGATTCTTTTTAAAATCACTAATACTTTTTATCAATTGGTTGTCATACATTTTTTGCACGCCTTTTGCTTTTTTAGTTCTTAAAAAAGCACCTATTTCTTCTAAGTTTGAATTAACAATGGCAATTATTTGACTGTAATTTCCTTGATTCGCAGCTAGACTAAATAAATGATTTAACACCTGTTTATTCACTATATTCTGTAACTCCTCATGATAAGTGTCTTTATGAGATTTCTTGATAGAATTACTTATTAAAGTATTAATTAATTCATTTAACCCTAATTGATTATTATCCAAACTTTTATGCTGCACAAGTCTTGAAGCCCTTTCAGGGTGCAATAAAAATTCTAAAGTCATATCTGAGGCAGTTTCCACAGCTCCAAAAGGATCAAAAGCTACTCCATTTTTACTTTTAAATGATTCTCTACTTCTATTATAACCGATAGTTCTTGGCGGGAACAACGATAATTGTTGTTTTGGAATAGCAATAGTATTCACATCTATTGTTTTTAATAAGGTCTGTAATGCTTTCCGTTCTGTTTTCCCATCTACATGTTTTACAATGGTCTGACCATCTCCTTTAGTAGCATAATTATAATCTAATCCGCCAATTAATTTTGAAACTGCCTCGGTTTGATATCTGTGAAAGAAATATAAAGGCACAAAAACATCCTCTAACACAGAATACGGTTCGGAAGTTTTAATATTATCAGCTGAAAAATTTTCAATAGCTTTTTTACGGATAGCCAACAAATTGTTTAATTCGTCAGAAAGATCACTGCCATTATCCCAAAGGTGCCCATAAGCATGAGCTCCACCTTTAGGTCTTGCATCTTGATCAGATATATATCTCAATCCTTTGACTGAAGCATCGCTTAGTATTTTCTTCAACTCGTTTTTTTCATCATTAACAAAATCCTGATAAGCATAAGCTATGGTCACTTTATCCCATGCGCCAATTCCGACAGTATAAGCATTAGAAAAATCAATCTTACCATCTTTCATTTTTAGCTGCGGATGCGGATAATCCATCACAGAAGATCTATCATTAGTACTGGCAGCAAAATTATGAGTAAAACCAATAGTATGCCCTACTTCGTGCGCAGCCAATTGACGGATTCTTGCTAATGCCAATTGTAATGCCAAATCATCATCAGTATCGTTAACGGTGTAAGGTGCTTGTAATGCCTGCGCAATCAAAAAATCCTGACGAATTCTTAACGACCCCAAACTAACATGACCTTTAATAATTTCACCTGTTCTAGGGTCAGAAATACTGGCACCATAACTCCATCCTCTTGTTGAGCGATGTACCCATTGAATAACATTATATCGCAAATCTAAAGGATCAACACCTTTAGGTAAAAGTTTAACTTGAAATGCATCTTTATATCCGATAGCTTCAAAAGCTTGATTCCACCAACTTGCTCCTTCCATCAAAGCTGACCTTACCGGTTCAGGAGCACCTCTATCAAGATAATAAATGATGGGCTCCTTAGCTTCACTAATTGCTGCACTAGGATCTTTCTTTTCTAATCGATGACGATAAATAAATCGTTTTACAATGGACTGATTTACAGGCGTTGCATAATCTAAATAAGACATGGGGTAACAGCCCGAACGCGCATCAAATTCCCTTTTTTTATAATTATTATCAGGTAATTCAACAAAAGAATGGTGTTGATGAACTGTTACTGACGTCGCGTCTGGTGTTACACTTCTAATATTAAAACCTTTTGGTTTTCCTGAAAAAGTTAACATTACGTCAAACTCAACATTCTTAAGAAATGCTTTGGTACGTTCTAAATTAAATGCGCTTCTTGTTTTGTCTAATTTGTAATTGCCTTGCTTATTTTCTTCAAGCCTATTTGTAACACCATGAGCATCTCTAATAAAAAAATTAGTCGCATCAACTAAATAAACATTGTCCTTTTGCTCTTTAATTATAAATCCGTGTAAAACAGATTTAGCGAAGGCTTCTTCAATAGATTTACGCTCATCATCATTTTTTGAAATAGCTCTATACTTCTGGTTAGGTTGAATAAGCAATATTTTGTTTCCTGTTTTATGAAATTTCACAACTACACCACCTCCTAATTGTCCACGGTCTAATCCTATATCGTTTGAACCAATCCCTTCCGATAAGGCCTTGACATACAAGAATTCTGTATCAATTTTGTCAATTTCTAAATATATTTTATCATCTGCAGTATCATAATAAAAATTAAAATATCCATTATACTTGGTAATCGTTTCTTTATCTTTAAAAAATTGCGCAAAACCATCTTGGAAAAACAGCAAAGCGATAATAAGGAAGGTCAGTTTTTTCATGTTAATTAAATTTTGTCTAAAATTATAAAATAACTATGACAAAATCGGTACATTTAAAAATATCTAATCTTAATTTTTAGCCTATTTTTGCTTTTAGGAAGAAATGAATTAATAGTATTCACTTTACATGATTACACAAGAAAATATTAAAAATCTTACTGAGCGCGTAGAAAAGCTCAAAACCTATCTCAGAATAGACCAAAAACTCATTGAAATTTCTAATGAGGAAGAAATGGCCTCAAATCCTGATTTTTGGAACAAACCCAGAGAAGCTGAAGTCTTAATGAAGTCTTTACGCTCAAAGAAAAAATGGGTAGAAGATTTTGAAACCGTTAAAACTGATAGTGAAGAGTTACAAATAATATACGATTTCTATAAAGAAGATGAAGCTTCTGAGGAAGAAACGATGAAAATTTATGATAAAACAGTTGACCTTTTAGAAAGTTTAGAATTTAAAAATATGCTTTCTGATGAAGGTGACAATCTAAGTGCCGTACTCCAAATAACCGCCGGTGCGGGAGGGACTGAAAGTTGCGACTGGGCTGCCATGCTAATGCGAATGTATTTAATGTGGAGTGAAAAGCAAGGTTATAAAGTGAAAGAATTAAATAATCAAGCAGGTGATGTAGCAGGTATAAAAACGGTAACGTTGGAGATAGATGGCGAATTTGCTTTCGGGTATCTAAAAGGCGAAAATGGTGTACATCGATTAGTCCGTATTTCACCTTTTGATAGTAATGCCAAACGCCATACATCTTTTGCCTCAGTATATGTTTACCCATTAGCGGATGACAGTATTGAAATTGATATCAATCCCGCAGATATTTCATGGGATTTTGCTCGATCTGGTGGCGCCGGTGGTCAAAATGTAAATAAGGTTGAAACAAAAGCAATATTGACACATCATCCATCTGGGATCGTTATACACAATTCTGAAACCCGCTCGCAATTAGAAAATAGAGAAAAAGCAATGTTGATGCTAAAATCTCAATTGTATGAAATTGAACTACAAAAGCAACGTGAAAAACGGAATGAAATTGAAGCNGGAAAAATGAAAATTGATTTTGGCTCACAAATACGTAACTATGTAATGCATCCATATAAATTAGTGAAAGATGTNCGTACAGCGCATGAAACTGGTAATGTTGACGCTGTGATGGATGGCGATATTGATGGATTTTTAAAGGCTTTTTTGATGGCTGCAGGACAGAAAGAAAGTTAATATTTAGGGTCAATGACAAAGTAATTTAAATACAATTATGACTAAAATTGATACAATCATTTTCGATTTGGGCGGTGTGTTAATAGATTGGAATCCGAAATACGTCTATAGAGATGTTTTTCATGGCGATGAAGAAAAAGTAGATTGGTTTTTAAATACGATCTGTACTTCTGAATGGAATGTAGCACATGACGCCGGTAGAAAATTAAAGGATGGTACAGAACTTCTCGTAAAACAATACCCTCAATACGAAGCGTGGATTCGAATCTATTACGACAGGTGGGCAGATATGTTGGGTGGACCTATAAAAGAGACTGTTTCTTTGCTTGAAGACCTTAAAAAGGTTAATACATATAAATTATACGCTTTGACCAATTGGAGTGCTGAAACGTTTCCTGTGGCTATACAGCGATATAATTTTTTACAATTATTTGAAGGAATACTTGTTTCTGGAGAAGAAAAAACCAGGAAACCTTTTAAAAATATCTATGAACTGTTATTAGATCGTTATAAATTAAAGGCCTCTTCCAGTGTTTTTATAGATGATAATTATGAAAATATTGTTGCCGCAGAAAATATTGGTATAAAGGGAATTCATTTTAAAAATGCACAACAACTTAAAAGTGATTTAATTAGTCTAAACCTACCTCTAATTTAGGTATTCTATACTTTATTTTTAATTGTTTCACGCCCCATTCCTTTGCTTTTTTCACATCAACACCCATATAGATATCAATCTGATTTCTTTTTCGTCTATGCATTTTATCTTTTACTAAGTAAATACCTTCTAACCCTTCCAATTGGATAAGTGTGTTGTGCTTTAAACCCAATTTAATCAAGTCTCTAGAAACAGCTATACATTTCATCCCAGGTTTCAAGCTATCTCCCCATGCTGCTATTTCAGGATTTGCAGATGTTTGATATGCCAATGAATTATAGGCCGTTACCTTAACTGTTATTTCTTTCCAATAATATTTTTCAGGCTCTTTTTGTATACAGGCACTCAAAAATATCAGAGAGAATAACAAGTAGAAATACTTACTATAATTATGATTTACTATAATCATGATTTGTCAATCAAATAGATATTACTTTAAACTTAAACGTATTTTTTGTCGTTTTCTGCGCCAAGATGTTGATTGCAGTATCGGTAAGTTGTAAAATTCTAGGGTAACCGCCAGTGATTTGGCCGTCTCGCATTAATACAATAAGTTCTCCTGAAGGTGTAAGTTGTACAGTGCCGGGTAGCACCGCTGAAGTTAACATGGATTGGAAATCATTCGGAATAAGCTCCTCCAATCTATACCCCATTCTACTATTGTCTTTTGAAATTGCAAATTCAGTATTAGTTAACTTCTCTTGTTGTTCTTTACTGAGTAATCCAAATTCGGGACCTTTATAAACTGTAATAGTTTTTGAATTAAAATGTTCTACATTAATTTTAACGGCAGAAAAAGACCTACCTAGATTAGAATTAAACTTTTCAAAAGGTATAATATCATTTTTCTTAATAAGAAACTGATCAGTAACACCATTAAAAAAACTCCTACTACCTAATATCTTTTGAGTTTGGAATCCACCCTTTACAGCAAGATAAGATCGTACACCATAAACAGGTGTATCGAAAGTTAAGACTGTCCCTTTATCTATATTGATAGCTGTATTTAACGCAATGTTATTATCATTTAATTTTGGTGATAAATCCGCGCCAGAAATACATATAATAGTTTCTTTATCAAATCTACAGCTAAATTTACTTAAAGTTATTTCTAGAACAGCATCCACATGATTATTTCCTAATATATGATTGCCCAATTTAGCAGAATACAGATCCATTGCACCAGATACCGGCACACCAATATCTCCATATCCAAATCTACCCAGATCTTGAATTGTAGTATAAAAACCGGATGATAGTATTTTAAGCATCTAACAACTTCCTTTCCATTTTATAACTTCCCGAATTTACTCGACTTTTTATTTGTTCAAATTCATTTAGACCGACTGGAACAAATCTTATTTTATCACCTGATTTAGCAAAACATGGTTCCTTATTTGATCTATTAAAGAAAGAAATGGGTGATTTTCCAATAATATTCCATCCGCCAGCACTATTTTGTGGGTAAATTCCAGTTTGAGGCCCTCCAATGCCGACAGAACCCTTTTCAACGAGTAATCTTGGTTTGCCTTTTCTGGCAAAATTCAAACTTTCATCTAACCCTCCTAAGTATAAAAATCCGGGTAAAAATCCAATAAAATAAACACTGTAAATTACCCCTGAATGTCTCTGTATTATTTCGTCAACATTTATCTTTTTAGAGGCCGATATTTCTACCAGATCTATGCCGAATTTTTGATCGTAGCAAACAGGAATATTCCAACAGTACTTTTTAATACTATTCTCTACTGAAGACGCCTCATAAATGGCTTTTAAGACTAAAATTTCACTATAGATATTTTTTATAGTAAAGTTATATAAAACTGTTAATGAGTTATATGTATTGATTACATCAACTAATACTTTAATGTTATTTTTTGAAATCTTATTTTTGAAATTAATGACATCTTTAAGGATATTTTCGTCTATTTTCGATGGCCATTCGATTAAAATGGCATACTTTCCGAAGGGTTTATATGTCAAATTATAAGTAGTCAATTATACAATTTTTATTCCGTTTTTTTGCAATTTTTTACGCATGAATTTTAAGAGGTTTTTTGCGTTTGGATTATCACCATGAATGCAAAAAGTATTTGCAATTATTTCTACCTCTACTCCATCTATAGAAATTAATTTTTGTTCAGTTATCATTTTTAACAAATGTTGTGTCAAATCTTCTTTATCTGTAATAATCGCATTTTTATTTTTTCTGGAAACCAATGTTAAATCAGAATTATAATTTCTATCTGCAAAGGCCTCTAATTTAATTTTTAAGTTATTCTTAATAGCGAGTTTTTGAATTGCCGAATTATACGGAACATATAAAAAAACCTCTTCAACCGTTTTCTTAATGACATTTATAAGTATTTGAGCTATTTCTTCATTGACAGCTGATAAATTGTACAATGCTCCATGCGCCTTAATGTGATGTAATTTTCCACCCAATAGCTCAGTTTTGTATTTAACCAAATTAATTTGTTCTTCTAAGCTTAACTGTAGTTCTTCAGGATTAATATCCATTATTTCTCTTCCAAAGTTTTCTCTATCAGGAAAAGAAGGATGTGCACCGATCTTAACGCCGTGCGTCAAAGCAAGTTTAACTACTTCAGAAATAGTCTTTTCATCTCCAGCATGTGCACCACAAGCTATGCTACAAGACGATATATAAGGTATTAGGTCTGTTTCATTGCCAAGACCTTCGCCAACATCGCAGTTTATATCTACAATATAATTCATTTACAATAAGTTAAACACTTTAAAGATACTTTTTAATCCTAAGAAAATTGTAATCGCCAATATGATGAATCCCACAACATTCTGGAGCTTTGTATTCTTAAAATTACCCAATAATGCCTGTTTATTCATAATCCATAATAGAAATCCGGCTATGACTGGTAATAGGATACCATTAGCAACCTGAGCAAATTTTATAATTTCAATAGATTTTATTCCTAAAGAAGAAAACAACACGCCCAGTAATAATATAAAGATCCAGACCGCTCTAAATTTCTTAGATCTTAAATTTGATTTCCATCCTAAACAACCAGTGGCCACATAAGCTGCTGCCAATGGTGCCGTAATAGCACTTGTAATTCCGGCAGCAAATAATCCAATAGCAAGAAAATATTTTGCAAAATTTCCAAATAAGGGCTCTAAACCTTTGGCAAGATCAGCTGCATTGTTAATTTCCTGAGTTTGTATTGCTGAGGCTGAAATTATAATACACATAGACACGATTCCACCTAAAACTACCGCAATTATCGTATCTTTTCTTGCAAATTTTAAATCACTTGTATGATGCCATTTTTCTTTTGCAAGCGAAGTGTGTAAAAATAAATTATAAGGCACTACAGTAGTCCCTATTAAGCCAATAATGGTTAAAATACTATTATCAGGAAACCTAGGAATAAAAATTCCTTTGAATATTTCTGATAAGCTGGGTTTCGTAATTATTGCCGTAATTAAAAATGCAATACTCATTAAGATAACCAATGAGACCAATGCTTTTTCTAATATTCGATAATTTCCTATATAGAGTAAAATAAAAGCTAAAATTCCGATAATAATACTGAATAAATTAACAGAAATTCCATCTATTCCTAAATTTGGATTTCCCGCAATAGTTTCTAAACCTAAAACACCTCCACTTATATTTCCAGCTTCGTAGGCAGCATTTCCTATTACTATGGCCGAGAGTATAAGTAAAATGGCCAACCCTCTAAAAAAAGGATTCTTAATTTCAGTTCTTATTATTTCTGACAATCCTTTTTGAGATACGATACCCAATCTAGCTGACATTTCTTGCAGTACGATTGTGGCAATTACAGACAAACCCATTGCCCATAACAGGGCGTATCCAAAATTAACTCCGGCAAGCGTGCATAAAGTGACTGTACCGGGACCAATAAAAGCCGCAGCTACCAAAGGGCCCGGTCCAATATTTTTAAACCAGTTTTTAATCACTTTGAACAGAATTTAACGCATAAATAGCAAAGCTTCCAAGCCAATGACCACCTTCATAATTATCATCAACTATGCTGGGTAAGGAATAATTTATATGTTGATTTGCAATATTTTTTAGATGTTCATATTCTGGTAATCCTACTGCTATCTTATTTAAATTCCAAGCTCTAGAAAAATTTACACCATCCAAATGAACTAGTTTACCATCCGTTCTGTCAGAAACTTTCCCAGTTTCTAAAGTGAAATATTTATTTTTTAATTGAGGTAGAAAAGCAATTATCCATGATTTAAATTCGGCTGAAGGTAAAATACGTTTCATTAAAGCTGCTTCCTCTAAACATGGTGATAAAAAATCAAATCCACCAGGCTCCCATGAAATAGGACAGGCAGTATCATTACTATAAAAATATCGTGCTCTTTCTTCAATAATAACTCGTAATTTTTCATCATTAAAAGTATTTGCATAATCCAAAGCAAATGAGAGTCCAAAAGCCGTATTCGCATGTTCTCCTACTCTAATGGGGTAATTCAACTTAGGTAGAAACTCTATATATTTATCAACAATTAAATCTGTCAAAGGCTTAAGATTTTCTTCTAATTGTCTTGCAAAAGGACTATCCCAGGTATGCAATTCTTCGGCTAATCTCAATAACCAAGCCCATCCATAAGTTCTTTCATACGATTTATTATGAGCTCCATGAAAATATTTCACTTCTTCTATTATATTTTCTTTTGATATATTTTTTAGCAGATTTTCTTTAATTGTTTCTGAATTTTCCAAATCAGGGAATTGTTTTAACAGGCTCACTAAACTCCAATGCCCATGAACGGAAGAGTGCCAGTCAAAACATCCATAAAAAGATGGATGTAGTTTTTTGGGTGGTAATAAATCTTCACTCCCTCCAATTGTCTGATTTAACTTATTTGGATACTCATTATTCATACATTGAAGAGGTAATTTTGACAAACGATTTGCCTCTGTACTATTAAGTAAAGGGATTTGAGCTAGCTCAACTTTATTTTGAGGAATTATTTCTTTTTTTTCTTTAGCTATATCACAACTTAAAACTATAAGTGTAAGTAATAATATCTGTACTTTGTTCATAAGCAATTGTAGTAGATCCTTGAAAAGTATTATTTTATAGTAGTCAACGATTTAATTAAATATTAATCAATAGTAATGGCATACATAAACTAATTAGCAACTTTTTAAAATTTAATAAAAACGGTTAAAGCAAAATCAAAAGGTCAGTCTCAACAAAACTTAATTTTGAGATACTTTGTAGTGATCAATGCGAGATTCATCAAATTTATGCTTCTCTTTAGCTTTAACTAAGTCAGCAATCTCGGGTATATTGATGAAGAATTCTGACAATTTATCCAGTATTGGATGTTGATCGTTCGTATTAATTTCTATAATTCTACCATTGACCATTTCAACTATGTAGTTATATCTTGGTGTATCATTGGGTTTTGATTTTTGCTCCCATTTTTGATCTAGCGCTTGTAATTGGCTTCTGTTTATGATTTTTCTTAGTTTGTACAAATCTTTGGCAGACAACTTACCGCTGAAATCACCTTTATATTCTTTCGTAAAAATTCTTCCTTGATAAAATAAAGTACCGTCATTATTAATTTCTACAGACATTGACGGACAGGTACCGAAACAAGTTGATGCATGAAATGTCAATTTTTTAAAGTTAACTCTAGATATTAACGCTCCTCTATTATAAAATATAAACTGCTTCTCTTTTAAAAAAGGAATTGGTTTTAATTTGCTAAAATTCTTCTTTCTAATATCTTCTTCCTTCTCTATTGGGCTAATAATTAATTTACTCTTATCAAGCTTTTTAATTTTGAAGTTAAATTTTTCTGTCTTTAATATAGAACCGCCCACTCTATATTTAACTAGAAATGATAATTTCTTATTCTCTAAATCAAATATTAATTGTTGCTTGGTTTCACTTAAATTTGAAACTACCGAGTCTTTAAAGAATCGTAAATAATCCAAATCTTTATTGATCCATTCCGTCTTTGTTAATAAAAGGGAATCTGCCGTAGATTGTGCACTTGTGTT
>JGI24023J19991_10000889_pt1 | contig 23492 bp, 26 predicted proteins | sample Cruoilmetagenom1_FD_19991 | JGI IMG/M metagenome (IMG submission 19991) | reverse complement strand
TAGACCAAGAAATCAAAAGAATGCGGTCTAAGGTAAAAACGGAGGAGAAAAAGGACGCCGAGGTAGACAAAATTGTTAGAACGCTTTCAGAAAAAAGCAAAGAGAAAAAGGAGCATCCACTCAAACAATGGCTCTCGAAATTGTGGAAATGATCCTTTTGATAAGTTTTAAAAGAATTAGATCTATATCACATACATGAAAAATATGAAAACAGCCGGGATAATCGGAGGGCTGGGGCCCGAGACCACATCAAAGTTTTATCTGGAAATAATCTTCGGTTGCTATCAAAAAAATAAGGAGAGCAGGCCCCCAATCTTAATATGGAATGTTCCATCGAACTATAGAATTGAAGAAACCTTGCTGAGGAAGAGCACGGGTGAAGAAAAATATGTTCCACACCTGATAGATGCTGCCGAAAGACTCGAAAAGGGGGGAGCAGATTTCCTGGTTATGCCGTGCAACACCTTACACATTTTCATTGAAGAAATCAGGAGATCTGTCAGAATACCCGTTCTGAGCATCGTAGAAGAAGCTACAAAGTTTTTAAAAAATGAAAAAGTGTCAAAGGTTGGAATATTGGCAACGTCAACTTCTTTGAAATGGGGACTCTACAAAACCGCCCTTGAAAAAGAGGGAATCGAACAGGTTGTGCCGGATGAAACAGATCAGGAAAAAATTGGAGAAATAATCAACAGAATCGTTTTAAACTTATACAAAGACAGGGATAAGAGCGATCTTCTTGAAATAATAGACAAGTTTGAAAGGAAGGATGTGGAAAATGTTATTTTGGCCTGCACCGACCTGCAGCTTTTGGTTTCACCGTCACACCACCTCTATCCCAGGATATATGACACGATGAAGATCCTAGCTGACGCAACTGTCAGAAAGATCCTGAACTAGATCAATTTTCTTCTGCTGCATCAGAAAGATCGTGCATCTCCTCTTTTGTTTTCTCATACAAACTTCTGAATACTGAGTAGTGCTTCATGTACTTTTCATGCTCCTTCTCTCTGGGTCTTCTCACATCCTCCACGGAGTTCATCTCCCGTAATAGATCCAGATCTTTGAACATTCCTATGCCCATACCGGCAGCGTATGCATCACCAAACGGTGCACCCAAAGCCTTTGGAATATACTCTACGGGCATATTGATAACATCGCTTATGATCTGCCTCCACAGGACGCTTTTTGCTCCTCCATCAACGATCAGCACCCTCTTTGGAAAAACTTCTCCTTCCTTCATGACATCAAAATGGTGTTTTATACAGTAAGCNGTTGCTTCCAGTACCGCCCTGTACACATGACNTCTNTTGTGCGAGATTGTCAATCCAAAGATAATTCCCNTTGCCCTTTCATCAAGGACGGGTGTTCTTTCNCCCATGAAGTAGGGCAGCATCACAAGNCCATTGGCCCCGGGTTCGATCCTCTCAGCCTCCTCGTCCAGCTCTTCATAGCTCTTTTCCGGACAGAAGTTCTCTTTGAACCACGCAACAATTGCACCAGATGTTGAGGTNCCCCCACCAAAAATGTATTTTCCGGGTTTATAATATGGTATCGACCACAGGAGTGGATGCGTAACTTTCCTGTCAAGNACCAGAAGCAGGCAGGTNGTTGTGCCCATAAATATACAGATCTCTCCCTCTTTTTCCAATCCTGTGCTCATCACGGAACCAATTGCATCNCACATACCGGTGATCACACCCGTCCCTTCAACTAAATCAGTTTCTTCTGCAGCCTCCTTCGTTACTGAGCCCGTCAATTCGGTGGACCACTTAACATCCGGTAAAATGTCTAAGGGTAGATCAAGCTCTTTTACCATATGCTCATTCCAGTTTAGCCTGGTGATATCGAAAAGAGGGTGGAAGAATGATGCCGTAAACCTCTCAATTGAGTATTCTCCGGTTAGTTTGTAAACCACATAGTTGCTTGCGCTGAGTATTTTGTGCGTTTTTTCAAAAAGCTCTGGCTCATGTTTTTTAAACCATAAAATCTTTGGGCCAACCGATTGTGCCTGAAGCGTGTTCCCACACACCTCGAATATCCTTTCCTTCCCTATCTTTTCCTCGATCTCTCTTATCTCTCTGCTTGCCCTTCTGTCTATTCCGTACAATATCGCCTTTCTCAAAGGTTTTCCTTCTTTATCCACGGGCAGCATATCAGGGCAAAGACCGCTTACACCAACACCCCTTATGTTGCTTGGCTCTATCTTTTCGAACAGCAATTTACAGATCTTTTTAAAATCGTTCCACCAGATCTCTTCGGCATCCTGCTCTGCCCATCCCGGCTTCGGTATCTCTATCCCATGTTCCACCCATGCTTCTGCCAGAAGTTTTCCATTGTTGTCTATGACAGCTCCCTTTGTGCTCGATGTCCCCACGTCAACTCCCAACAGACATTCTGCCATCTTCACCTACCTCATCCTCATTTCCTTTAAAGCTTCTTCCACGGTTGCATTTTCATGAACAATCATTTTTAGAGCCTTTATCACACCTTGGGGGTTCTCATGCTGCCATATGTTTCTGCCAAAAACCACCCCGGCAGCTCCCGCTTCTATAGCTCCTTTTGCCACTTCCAGTGCATCCTTTGTGGTCGCCATCTTCGGTCCACCAAGTGCGAGCAGCGGAACCGGAGAGCTTTTTACGATGTTTCTGAATGAATCAACGTCTCCCGTATACTTTGTCTTTATGAGATCTGCGCCAACCTCCGCACACATCCTGATAGGAAGTTTCAGGGTTTCAGGATCGATCTCGTTCTCTTTTGTGACTCCTTTACCCAGCGGAAATGCTTCAATTATCAGAGGCATTCCCCACTCTTCACAATCGCTTACTATCTTTCCAACGTATTCAAAGTTCGAGGCTTCCACCTCGCCATCCGTGCTTGATAAGAAAAACGCACAGACGGCGTCTGCACCCATCTTAACACCATCCTCCACTCTGGCAATTGGTTTAGTCCGGGGTCTTTCATGGGGCAAAACCTTTCTCATGCCGCTTATCCAGTCTATCCTCAGAACGAGTGCCGGAGCATCTCTACCAACAAAGCTTTTGTGGCACTTTTTTGCCAGACCAGGGTTTACCATGAGCCCGTCTGGTTTTCCCTCAACCATATGCTCTATCGCTTCTTCAGTTGCTTCTAACCCCGGAAGAACACCAACGTGTATCCCATGATCTATTGTCGCTATTACTGCCCTTCCACTTTTCCTGCTCAATATTCTTCCCAGCCTAACTTCCTTTCCATATAGCATGTTTGTCACCCTGCTTACATCTCACTCATTATTTGATTCATTTCATTCATTATTTCATTTACTTCATTCATTTTATTCATTTCATTCATTTTTTGCCTCTGGAGTAAGAACCACCTTAAGCGCTTTTCCCTCTCTTACCAGATCTATCCCTTTTTTGAACTGAGAAAGTGGCAAAACCTCTGAGATCAGAGCGCTGGCATCCATCCTTCCGCTAATGATCAGGTTCAAAGCCTGCCTGAAATGTTGTGGTGTCGAGTCCGATGTTCCATGAACAAATATTTCTCTGTAATGAAGAACGTTGCTGTCCAGAGTTATAACAGAGCTGTTCTTTGGCAATCCACCAAAAAAATTGACCCTTCCGCGCTTTGCAACCACTTTTAGAGATTCTTCTTGAGCTTTTTTGGAGGGACAGGCAACAATAACAACGTCTGCCCCCTTGTTGCCGGTCTCTTCAAGCACTCTTTCAACCAGATTTGATGTTACAATCAAATCTATTTCCTTAAATTTTTCATCAAGTTTTATCCTGTTTTCAGAGATCTCTGATAGAATAACCCTCTCAGCACCCCTTATTTTTGCAAGCATTGCGTGCATTATCCCTAAAGGGCCTCCACCCATGATCACCACGGCGTCTCCCAACCCCACTCTTGAAAGCTCCTGTCCATTGATTGCGCATCCCAAGGGCTCCGCTATTGAGCAAGAGATCGGAGAAGCATCTTCAGGGAGAGTTAGAACACAACCACTCTTCAGTGCTTGCGGAGGCACTGCCATATACTCTGCAAAACCACCATCTATACCATAAGAAATTGAAGCTTTATTTTCACAGAGATTCGGATACCCTTTTATGCAATAATAACATCTGTTGCACGGAATGGCTGGCTGAATCGCTATCACGTCTCCTTTCTTGAAATCCTCAGTCACCCCCTTTCCTATTTCCACAATTTTGCCTGTAAGCTCGTGTCCCATCGTTACGGGATGCTTCATATTTCCGTGACCAGAACCCCCGGTAAGATAGTTTCGTATATCACTACCACATATGGCACAGGCCTCTATCTTTATCAGCAACCCATCTTCGGGGCACTCGGGCACTGGAATTTCTTCAAGTCTCAAGTCCTCTTTGCCATAAAAACGTAGAGCTTTCACAAAAAAAATATGTTGATTTCAGTATATAAAAACATCGATGACAAATAAAAATATATTTATTGGAAGATCTTTATTCTTATCATGTCTGAATTTTATGAGAATTTGAAAACTAAAGAACATTTGAAAACCAAGGAGCAAAGAATGAAAAATTTATTTAACCGCGAGACAGGGAGAGCCGTCATGATCCCGATGGATCACGGCATCATGGGTGTTCCAGAAGGACTGGAAGATCCTATTAGATCTCTCAAAAAGTTTGTTGAGCTTAAAGCCGATACCCTGCTCATAAACTTTGGAATTTTGAAGTTAGCCAATAATTTCTTAAAAAGCCTGGAAAACCCTCCCGGCGTAATAATGGGCGTGGATTTTAATGAGATGTGGTGGGGTTGGAAAACCCCCATAAAATCTGATTGCATTATTGGCCATTGCCTTACGGCAAAAATTGAGCAGGCGGTGAAGTACGATGTTGATGCAGTAAAAGTGTATTTTGCCCTCGGATTGGAACCCAAATTACAGCTGGATTACATCAAACACATCTGTGAACTTGTGAGCGAATGTGACAGGTATGGTATGCCATTGATGATAGAACCGACGACCGATGGTGAATACATACCAAAAGACAAAAAAAGTGACCCAGAGATCATAGCGGATGGCTGCAGGCTTGCTCTTGAACTGGGAGCGGACATACTGAAGGCTCCCTATCCAGGTAAAGGGGATAAAGAAGCTTTTGCCGGGATCTGTTCAAATTCACATGTTCCAGTTGTAATGCTCGGTGGCCCCAAAAAAGGTGGTATTCGAACCATTTTGCAAACTGCGAGAGATGGCATAGATGCGGGAGCAAGGGGGACCATATTTGGAAGAAATGTCTGGCAACGACCTGTGGATGAAATGGAAAGAGTGGTGAAAGCTTTACAGGACATAGTTCACAGAGGGGTTAGCACAGACGAAGCATTGACTAAGCATGATCTGGCTTAAAAACAATATTTTCTCATGTGTTATCACGAAAGTTTTTTAAAGTAAATGGTATATTAAAGAGGAATGATGCAAAAGTCCCTGATAATTCCAGCAGCTTTGCTCGTTTTGATTGTAGCTCTGCTCCCGACGATGGCAGTGGTCAATTACTCATTTCAGACCCCCTACGGCGAACCAAATGAATTTGTCGGTTTTGATAATTACAGAAAAATACTTCATGACTCACGGTGGTGGGATGCATTCAAAAGAAATTTGATTTTCAGCATCATCGTAATTCTCATAGAAATTCCACTGGGATTGGGTCTTGCTTTACTTCTGTATAAAAAAGGAAAGATCAATGGTGTTATTTCTACGGTAATAGTACTACCTGTTTTGCTTCCCTGGGTAACCGTTGGACTCATGTGGAGACTGATGTGCAGAAGTGCAGGACCCATTACCACTTTCTTCAATTTTTTCAATTTCGATTATAATATCTTTTTAAGTTCGACGCATGCATTCTGGACGATCGTGCTCATGGATGTGTGGCATTGGACCTCGATTGTTTTTATAGTTCTGTTAGCAGGTTTGGTCGGCATGAGAAGGGCTCCCATTTTGGCGGCTAAAACTGAGGGGGCATCACGATGGCGAATTTTCAGATACATACAGCTTCCCGCACTTAAGTTTCCCCTTATTTTCCTGATATTGATCAGATTCATGGATTCCTTCAAAATCTACGATGAAGTTAACATTCTCACGGCAGGTGGACCCGGGTTATCAACCGAGTTTTTAACCATGTATGTCAAAAGGTTGGCACTGGACCAGTGGATCCTGGGGCCCGGAGCGGCAGCATCTTTGTTCTATCTTTTTACAGTTCTGGTTGTTTGCATTTCACTGATGCTGGTGTTAACTAAAGGGGAGGGATTGATTTGAGAAAAAAAATCCTGATTGCAAAGTATCTGTTTCTGGTTGCGGTGATACTGGTGTTCATATTTCCCATCTATTTTATGTTTGTGACATCCCTATCGACCAAAGCCGAGATCGAGATAGGTGCTCTTATACCGCACAAACTGTATCTTAAAAATTGGAGCAGCATACTTAGAGGGTACTGGGGTCTGGCTATCAGAAATTCGTTGATAATTTCGGTATTGTGCATCGTGTTCACACTCGTGGTCAGTTTTCCGGCCGCTTATGTTTTTTCCAGACACAAATTTATGGCAGATAAACATCTGTTCTTCTGGCTGCTAACAAACCGAATGGCTCCTCCCGTGGTCTTTGTTATCGGGTTCTTGATCATGTTCCGGGCATATGGTCTCTGGGACACGATTCCCGGAGTCGTTTTAGCCTATTCGCTATTCAACATTCCAATAGCGATCTGGTTATTGGACAGCTTTATGAAGGACATACCAAAGGAATTGGATAATGCAGCCTTCCTGGATGGGTACAGTTTGTGGGGCTATTTCAGAAGAATTTTTATACCATTAAATGCACCCGGAATAGCAACCACAAGTTTTTTCGTCTGGATATTCAGCTGGACAGAAATGTTTATAGCAAGCGTTATAACTTCCGTTGGTGCCAAACCCATAACCGTACAGCTACTTATCACAATGGGAAGGGTGGGTTATGGAGTGGAGTATGGGCTGGCAGCATCAGCTGGAGTAATCACCATCATACCCGGATTAGTTCTGGTTTACTGGGCTAAGAAATACATAGCAAAAGGGTTCACACTGGGGAGGATGTAAAAATGATGGAATGGATGTTTTGGACACGCGAAACCACCATTGTCTTTGGTATACTGGGTTCTGCTTTACTCATACTCGCCATCCTGGATTACTACCGCAGATCCACACCCAGAAAGGGTTTTCTGCCAATGCGCACCACTAGGGGAGACAGATTCTTCTTCGGAATGATATTTATTATAGTCATTGGTTTTCTGTGGCTGGTTTTTGTTCCATTTTCTACGAAATTTTGCTCGATTCCTGCGTTGGTGGTCTTTTTCATAATACAAATCTGGGGTTAACCTGACCTGGCTATCAGGTTGTGATCCTGTGTCAGATTTACCCGTAAAGATTCTTTTCCATCCAACCGTTGTCTATGAGCCAATCATCTATGGCTTTGGCGATCGCGTGAGCAGATTCTTCACCACTCAATCCTCTCCCCATACAATCTGCACCCTCAACTGAAGCAACCGAAAGGATGTAAGGATAGATCACCCATCGAGGATCGGTTCCATACTGCTCTTTCATCTGTGTTCTCATGAGAGTTACCACTCCTCCCATTTCCTCATCCATTGCACCAAATCTCGGATCGTTGATCGTGGACCATCTGTTTGGAGCCCCAACTACAAGGTTTTTCTTCAGATCCCCCGCCTTCGAAGTCATGAATGCCCCAAAGAGGAAGGATGCCTCCTTATGGTGTGAATAGTTAGAAATAATCCATCCAGAGGGATCTATGTACCCTCGGGGTTTGCCCTTTTCGTAGTTGGGTGCGTATACAGGTATAGGACCATATTCATATTTTCCCTTGATCTTTGAGTCCTCTGAGTTATAAACAAAGGTAAACCAGGGATAACTGGGATACATCATGGCATATCTTCCCTCCAATCCAAATGACATAAATGCTTCTACTGCGCCCACTTCATAACCCTTTGAGGGAGAGTATTTTGGCAATGTGTTGAAGTAATGTTGATACATCGCAATACCCGCCGGGCTGTCCAGCATGCCTCCATGCTCTACCGAAGCTCCATATATTACCCCGTCTTCAATTCTTACTCCGAATGGGTCAATGTATGGTTCAAAGTATGAACAATTGATGGGGTCCACTCCCGGAGGCGCGGGCGAAGCCAGCTGGAACACATCGTCGAATCCATCATTGATCAACCAGCCTATGTGATCGCCGGGCTTTAATGGAGCGAGTATGCCCCACATGTCCTCATCCGGGCGCGTAAAGAATTCCAGGCAGTCTGTAGCCTTCTTTATGGTCCAATCATCCTCAATGTTTCCAGTCTCCTGTGCCGTACGCCAATACTCCATGGGTGTTTTCAGTTCATAACCATACCTTTCTTTGAATTCACTCCTGTATTCAGGATCCGTAAACCAATCCTTTATATAGACCGTGGAATGTGGACCGTTATATGCCATAAATGCCAGCCAATGACCAGTTTTATAGTCACAGTATTCTTCAATGGCAACAAAGTCTTCTTTATCCAGGTGAGGTGGTACCATCTCTGGATGCTCATCCATAAATACACCCAGGTCCAGAATACTGTGGTAGTAGCTACCGAATCCAATCATATCCTGATCAGATCCCACAAGGTCAAAAATCCCGGCCTTTATTTTTGCATCTTCTATGCTTTTTAAAACCGTTTCATAGTTTGACATGGGTGCCCAGGTAATTTTAATACCGGTAATCCTTTCAAACCATGGCCCCAGCTCTCTTTCCTCCCACTCGGCCGGGGGTATGGCTTCGTACATCACGTGGATCTTTTCACCTCTATAGGGCTCCGAAGCATTAACAAAGAAATAGACTTCCTCCCTTAATTCCTCGGGTGTAAGAACTGTTTCGTTCCCTATCCATTCTATGAACTCATCCGCAGCTTTGAAATATTTCGACTGTTCTTCACCCGTACATCTGCTAAAACCGGTGAAGATCATCGCCATACAAATTGCCATGACAAATAGCCCATTAATTCTCTTGTCCATCTTCTCACCATTTTAATAATATCCTTTCACAATATAAGGCTTTCGCTTGTAGCTTGTAGGCGTTATCTTATCCATTTAGATGTATTAATGATATCCTCGCACAGGTTTCGAGTGATTATCGGAAAAACTCTTCTAAAAATCCTTCCCCCTCGCAATTTTTGATTATGGTTACCGAATCTGGCATCATTCCAGAGATCGCCCCTGTTCCTTTCAACCTGGTCAGGATCTCGTGGAAGTTTCATAAAAGACATAGATCCATTACGTCATACTCAAAAAGTTGTTATTCGTCTGCCTTTTTGATCAAAGAAATGTAAGCGTTGAAAGGGAAAATGGACCCACACATCTGATCCCCGTGAAAAAGAGAGTTTACTTTTAACCTTTATCCTGTGATGTTCTGTGGTCAAATGGAGGATCCCAAAATCTTTCCCTAAATTTTCAAACACATCGCACTTAAAGGGGATCCAGTCTCTTCTTTTTTCTCCACTTACCTTTATATCCTCGGGTCTGACCCCGATCTTGACTTCGGTCACGTGCTCTGGAAATTTCACATTTTCAGGAATTTTAATCACAAAGTCATCTAAGTTAATCTCATCACCTTTCAAGCATCCATTAAGTATGTTCATACCCGGAAAACCGATAAAATAACCCACAAAATCACTGTTCGGTTTCTTGTAGAGTTTTTCTACCTTATCGAACTGGATCACTTTGCCCCTGTTCATCACAGCAACGTTATCAGCAAATGTCAAAGCCTCGGTTTGGTCATGAGTCACATAGACGGTGGTTTGCCATAATCTTTTCTGGACTTCTTTTATTTTCGTCTTTAAAAAACTCTTTTTGTCAGGCTCAATGCTCGAGAGCGGTTCATCAAACAGGAATATGCTCGGCTCCCGAACTAAGGATCTTCCCAGTGCGACTCTTTGCTTGTCTGCGGGGCCCAATCTCGTGGTTGTCTGGCCAAGTATTGGTTTCAGATCAAGGAGATCGGCTATTTCCAGGACTTTTTTCCTTTTCTCATCTTTCGACATTTTAGTGTTTGCGTCGAGGGGAAACTTCAGGTTATCAAACACGCTCATAGCATAAACCACCGGAAATTGAAAAACTATTGCCACATTCCTTTTTTCAGGCGGTAGTTCCGTGACATCCCGGCCATCAAAATAAACCCTTCCCCTGGTGGGCTTTAATAAACCGGCAATTATTGAGAGGAGGGTTGTCTTTCCACATCCTGAAGGGCCGAGCAGACCATTGGCGGTTTTATCTTGAAAGGTCAGGCTAATGTTCTCCACCGCGTTTGTTTTGCCATCATAGCTGTGTGTCAGATTTTCCAGTCTCACTTCAACCATTTTTTACCCTCTTTGATACTTTGTGATAAATTTTCCAGTTTTTTTGCTAAAAATATAGAAATCGCACGGATCCACAAATATTCTCAGTGATTTTTCCTTCAAACGTTTCACAAATGGGGTGTACATCGTCAAACTCGATCCATCCAGTTTCATCCTGACTATCATTTCTGATCCCGCGTTTTCCTGAAGTTCCAGGGTCGGTGAAATGGTCAACATGCCTTCTCTCTCTTTAACCAGATATAGATTGTGAGGCCGCAAACCCACGACACACTCTTCGGGTAAGTTTAGATGGGTTACATCCAGCTGGAGTTCATCCGAAATGTTCAGGACACTTCTTTTATTTTTTTGGACTAAGGGAGCCTCTATCAAGTTCATCATGGGCTTGCTGAAGTATTTTCCCACGCTAATGCTTGCGGGCTTGGAGTAACATTCTTCAATTGGGCCCTTTTGTAGCACTTTTCCGTCATACAGGAACACCAATGTCTTCGCAAAAATGAGTGCTTCCTCTGGATCAGGAGTTGCTAAAATTATTGTACCTTTTCCTTTATCCAGGATTCTTTTCAATTCAACTCTCATGCTTTCTTTTAACTTATAGTCTAAGTTGGTGAATGGCTCATCCAACAGGTAAACCGCGGCTTTCTTGACAAGGGCTCTTGCCGTGGCCACTCTCTGGCACTCTCCGCCGCTTATTTCGTAGGGATAGTGATGTAAGATATCATCTATTCCAAGGGATTTTGCCTGCTCTTTTACCTCCCTATCGATTTCTTCTGTGGTTAGACCTCTGGCTCTCAGGGGTGATGCTATATTTTCATACACGTTCAGGTTAGGATACAGGGCAAAAGTTTGAACAAGCATTCCAATGTTTCTTTTTTGGGGAGGGTATCTCGTCACATCTTTCCCATCGAAATAAATCCTGCCTCCGTCAGGTTTTTCGATGCCCGCTATTAGACTGAGTAAGGTGCTTTTTCCAGCTTTGTCTGGACCCAGTATCGCTGTACGATCCCCAGATTCAACACTGATTGAAACATTGTCTATGACTTTTTTGCCACCAAAGAACTTGGTCACATTTTCAAGTTCGATCTTTGTCATATAGTGTTTTATTCCATTTTTGGTATAAATAGTTAACTCAAGCATTTTGGATGAAATCCAACGATCTTTGAAGTTGCTTCTTTGAAGAAAGCACTCTAAAGTGATGAAAGCAGTGAAAAAAGATTTTTGTCTCTGTCCTTATTCAGTCAAATGATAACCAGACAAAAAAGTAGCACTTGAGGACTCATGAAAAAAACGGGAAAATTGATTGCCATTCAGTACACAACATGGGATACGACTCAAATACAGACACAAGGTTCATCTGAAAGACGCCGAATCCAATTTTGAATGAAGCAACCTTTGATAAGAAGCAGGAAGAGATCTTAGATGCTTTAGGTGTAGTGTATAAAAACTAGGGAAAACTTAGGTAATATGGGAAGTAAAGACTCTATTAAGCCTGGAAATTCTGATAGAGACTTCGTAGTAAGATCTTGGTCGTGTGCCAAGATCAGCTAAAATTATAGGGAAGGCCCCCATCTACTATGACAAAGAAAGAAGGAGCCTCTTATCGTTTGTGATTCGAGCGAGACCTCTTTGAATTGTGCCCATCGCTCCACTTTCAGTAATTACCGTTAGTAGGATAAAAGCGCCGAAAATCAGCCAAACAATGCGAACCTCATCTAACCCACCAAGGTAACTTGTATAAAATAAAGCACCTATCTCGCTTTTAAAGGCAAGAATTGCAATAACCAATGCAAGTATCCAGCCTATTGGAGCCATCATCATAGTAGGTTTACGAAATATAACCATCCCAACAAAGATAGCTATTATCGGGACTGCTGACAATATAGCGAGCGTTATTATATGATTGGCCCTTTTACCCATATTTCCATTGTTTCATTATAGTCATTTATCTCTGCTCTCGTCTTTTCACCCGAGGCTACACTAACTATCTTTTGAAAGATTTCCTCTCCCGCCTCTTTAATAGTAGTATCTCCCCTGAGTACCGAGCTTATGTCAACATCAATATGAGATGCTAAGTTTTTGCATGTTTTGGGATTCCCACAAACTTTAATTACCGGTGCAATAGGATGTCCTTGAGGAGCTCCCCTCCCAGTAGTAAATACAACTACTTGTGCTCCTGCAGCTACAAAACCTGTAAGCGCCTCAGGCTCTCTTCCTGGCGTGTCCTTTATAAACAACCCTTTTCGGTCATTTAGAAATTCCGGATATTCTAATATGCCCTTTATTTTGCAAGAGCCTCCTTTGGAAATTGCTCCTAACGACTTTTCTTCAATCGTTGTTAATCCTCCAGCAATATTACCTGGTGTAGGCTGACCTTTTCTCATATCTACTCCCATAGATTTTGCCCTTGCTTCCATATCGTTAACCATCTCATACATTTTCTTTACTATCTTCTTATCAGATGCTCGTCTTGCTAAAATATGCTCAGCTCCTATAAACTCAGTAGTTTCCCCAAAGACTACAGTTCCCCCATCTTTAACTATCATATCAACTGCGACTCCCGTAGCCGGATTAGAAGAGATTCCGGATGTAGCATCTGAAGATCCACACTTGATACCAAGAGTTAGATTCGAAATATCGACTTTATCACGTTTACAAGAGGAAATATGTCGCACCAATTCTGCAACCATTTTAGAGCCCAATTCAACAGCTTTGAAACTTCCACCCACTTCTTGAATTACAACCTTTTTTATTGGCTTTCCAAATTTAATCAAAGCCTTTTCTATTTTATCTGCCGATATGCCTTCACATCCTAAACTTACTATTAAAATAGCTCCGAGGTTTGGATTCTTACCCAAACTTATAAGTGTATTTTCAACCTTTTCTAAATCAGGAGGCAGCTGGCAACAACCTTGGTGATGCAGTATGGGAACACAACCTTTTACATTGTTTTTAACCGCCCTTACGACCTCATTTGCACAGGCTACTGTTGACATAACACCTACATAATTCCTTACTCCGACCATACCGTTATCTCGCACATATCCTGGAAATTCTAGTTTCATTTTAAGTCTCCTCTTCCTCTGTCACTTTCTACATTATGAATGTGTACAAATTCTCCTTTTTTGATTTCCTTTGTAGCGGTTCCAATTGACTCACCGTATTTAATTATCTTCGTCCCCTTGTTGATGTCCTCTAATGCAAACTTATGACCTAACGAAATATCATTACATAACTCCACCTTGACTTCTTTTTCGTTTTTATCTAGCACTACTATGAAACCTTTTTTAAGGTCTTTTAATGCAGTAGCTACATTATCCTTGGGATTAATCACTAAAGCCAATTTTTCCATTTAAATTACCTATTGTGGTATGTCTATTCCATTTTTGATATAAATAGTTAACTCAAACATTTTGGATGAAATCCGACGATCTTTGAAGTCGCTTCTTTGAAGAAAGTGCTCTAAAGTGATGAAAGCGGTGAAAAAAGATTTTTGTCTCTATCTTCATTCAGTCAAATGATAACCAGACAAAAAAGTAGCACAAAAGGGTAAGCAAACCCCTTCCTTTTTGTGCTTAGACTGTGCAAGAACTCGCAGAGTGCAGTAAGAGTTACCCTCGTCCTCAATTATGGAATGGATCAACATTGCTCTTTCAGTTTTAGTTTCTTTGAGTGTTCGTCTATCAGTGTTTCTTTGGCGATGGTTTCTATATCGACCTCTTTCAATGGCCTGAGATGCTCTTCAAAAAGTCTCATTTACAAACATACTGAAAGTACGTTTTAAATAAACCGCACAATGTGCGGTTGTATTTTCCCCCTTCTGATTGTATATAGGTGTGAATTGGTACTCCCAGTATTTTAGGTTATGCCATGAAAACTACGTCTAAAAAATTGAAAATCGTAAGGTATAAATATAGAAAACGCTATAGTAATAGAAGTATAATAAATAAAGGCGATCGAAAATGAAATGCGCGGTTGTGATAGGTTGTATGCTTATTATTGCTCTGGTAATGGCTCAGCCCATAACGAATAGTGTGGACACAACTCAAAAAGGCGTCAGGATAGTTTTTATAGTCAAGGCAACAGATTCAGATTTCTGGCAGGTGGTTCTCAGGGGGGCACGTAGTGCCGAGAAAGAACTTGGAGTTACGGTAGTGTACCAGGCACCGACTTCGGAAGCAGATATCGATAAACAAATTGCCATTCTCGAGAATGCAATCGCAACAAAACCAGATGCAATTGTGATTGCTCCATCCACTATCGATTCTCTTGTAACTGGTATTGAAGAAGCAACGGAGCAGGGCATAAAAGTTATAGTTATAGACTCCAGAGCCAACACAGACAAATACGTGAGCTTTATAGCTACAGATAACTATAACGGTGGTAAAGCCGCCGCGGATATGCTTGCTCAGATGATCAAAAAGAGATACGGGAAGTGCGAGGGTAAAGTTGCAATCGAAAATGTGTTTGCCGGAATTTCTACAGCCACAGAACGAGAGAGAGGATTTAGGGACAGGCTAAAAGAAACCTACCCCGATTTGAAAGTGGTTGGAACCAGGTATAACAACAATGACGTTGCCAGGGCGATAGCAGACGCGGAGGACTTCCTGACGGCACATCCTGACCTCGTTGGTTTCTTTTGCATCAACAATCATTGCGGGGATGGTGTTGCCAGAGCGATAGAAATGCGTCACCTGGAAGATGATGTGGCGGCGGTAGCGTTCGATGCCGACCCTCAGGAGATTGAAGCACTCAAATCCGGTGCTCTGGATGCGCTCCTTGTGCAGGATCCATTCGGTATGGGCTACCTAGGTATCTCATACGCCGTGAGGAGCATTCATGGGGAGTTGCTTCCTAAATACATACCGACCAAGTTGGGCATTATTACTAGAGATAACTTAGACACCGAAGAGAGCCAGAAGCTTTTGTACCCAGAGCTATACTACTAATCGATTCCCATCATCAAACCCACGATCTCGTTTAACGACGTCTCTCCAGTCCATCTCTCACCCACTTTTTTGCCAGCCCTCAGGATGACGATCCGATCACACATAGAAAGAATGTCGGGTAACCTGTGACTTACATATACAATAGACACGCCTCGCGCACTGAAGTGCTTTATCCACTCGTGTAAATTTTGTATGTATTTTACAGAGATGCTGGCAGTAGGTTCATCCATGAGAATTACCTTGGGCTCAAACAGAATGGCTTTTGCTATGGCGATCGCCTGACGCTGTCCCCCGGAGAAATACCTAACCTTCCTTTTCAAATTACCGAGGTCTATACCAAGACCTTCTAATGCCTCTTTAGATTTCCTCGTCATGGTTTTTGGAGTGATCAATCTAAACCTGGCAAGTTCTCTTCCCAGAAAGATATTTTCTGCAACATTGAGATTTGGCGCCAAAGCCAAATCCTGATGGATCTTTTCAATCCCGAGCCTTCTCGCCTTGGAGGGGGATCTGATGTCGACCTTTTTACCTTCAAGCAGTATATCCCCTCTATCTTGAGCGTAAACACCAAACAGGATATTCATGAGAGTGGATTTGCCGGCGGCATTATCCCCTACCAAACCCAGGATCTCGCCTTTACCCAGCTCTATGCTTACATCCTGGAGTGCTCTAATCGAGCCGAAGCTTTTGTATATGTGTTCAATCTTAATCATGGAAGTTTCGGTCATCTCGTCTTATCCCTCCCTCTCCCTCGACTCAACAGGTCCAACACCGTGTTTAAGGTAGGTAAAGAAGGTATTCCCCCCGTTCCGCAGGTGGTTAAGGCGCCGACCGCATTGGAGAAAGACGCCATCTTCTCCATCTTCCACTTCCGTAAGATCCCGTAGATCACCCCGCCCATGAAACCATCTCCCGCTCCTGTTGTATCTCTCACATTTACTCTGTATGGGGCTGAGTATCCGCAGGAGTCGTCATCCGCATAATAACATCCCTTGCTACCCAGAGATATGAATACCTTGCTCACGTACCCAAGTAACTCCTCAGCAGCTCTCTCAACTCCCGGACCCATTAGGAACTCCGCCTCTTTATCGTCCATCTTCACGACATCTGCCTTTTCTAAGCCTATCCGTATCCACTTCTTTGCCTCTGCATCGCTTTCCCAGAGATTTAACCTCAAATTTGGATCGTAGGTGATCGTGAGCCCGCTGTCTTTCGCCGCGTTTACTGCTCTCAGAGTTGCACTTCTGGCGGGATCGGATGCAAGGGAGATACTACCAAAGTGAAACACTCGAGCACGTGCTATGTAATCTTTATTTATCTCATCGGGAGCAAGCTGCATATCGGCTCGGGGTTCACCATAGAATATGAAATCTCTCTCTCCGTCTTTAGCTACTGACACAAACGCGAGCATCGTACTTGCCATCTTATCGAGATAAACGTTGGTCACGTCGACTCCCTCTTTCTCTAAGGCATCTATCAGGAATAAACCGAACTCATCAGCTCCGACTTTACCAATAAAACCAGATTTTAGGCCAAGACGAGAACACGCGACCGTCACATTTGCAGGTGCACCGCCTGCGTCTTTCTCAAACCCAGGTGCTTCCTTGAGGTAGACACCGCGTTTTACAGAGACGAAATCTATCAGAAGTTCACCCAAGGTGATCACATCGAGATTTGATTTCATTTGATCCCAGTCATCCTCCTTCATCCTCTCTTGCGTACCTGATCTATGAGGACCGTTAGGATGATCAGCACGCCGATCATGATCCTCTGCCAGAAAGGGTCAACGCCAAGCAAGTTCGCCCCATTGTATAGAGTGCTAACGAGCAGGGCGCCGATCACCGTCCCCATCACATTCCCCTCGCCACCAAATAGACTCGCCCCACCTATAACAACCGCAGCTATAGCGTCCAATTCATAGCCAATCCCTGCTGTGGGCATACCCATCGATAGACGCGTAGTTAGCAAGATTCCGGCCATTCCCGCGAGCAGTCCACTTATAACATACTGACTGTACTTGACTAGCCTGAGGTTAATTCCGGACAGCATGGCTGCCTCTCGATTACCGCCCGCACCATACAGGTGTATGCCGAATCTGGTGCATGACAGTATAAATTGAGATATTATGGCGATTGATATGAATATTATAAAGAGTATGGGAATTCCGCCAATACTTTCCCTTGCAATGCTGGTGAATTCTCTGGGCAGACCGGCTATGTTTCTACCGTGAGAGAGCAGAAGCGCAACACCGCGGCAGATCCCCATCATACCCAGGGTTGCAATAAAATCTGGGACTTTCCCCTCAAATGTCACCATGCCGTTTGTAAGACCTACCATTGCAGCGAGAAGTAGTGCGATCGGCAGAATTGCGAAGATCGTTCTTCCTTGAACTAAGAGCAAGGCGGTAACTACATTTGACAACGCCACAACGGATCCGACCGATAGATCTATCCCGGCACCGATAATGACATATGTCATACCGATCGATACAATTCCTATTATTGCCGTCTGCCTCATCAGGTTCCTCATATTCGTCGCCGTGAAGAAGTAGGGCGTGGCAAAAGACAGAATAATCCATATTATCATCAAGGCCAGAAATAACAGCCCCTGAGTGCTGAGGATATCTCTAACAAATCGCCTGGGTTCTCTCGCACTTTGCTGCGATTCGATACCACCATGGAGTCTTACCATTTTTCTTTTACCTCGGCAGAGTTGGAGCAGAAAATTTTTTTCTCTCGATGATTCCTTTATTCCATTTTCTATATAAATAGTTAACTGTGACAGTTGCATCCATTATTTTTATGTGTTTTGCTGCAACTTTGGTCAGATATTGTATCATATAGTAACACTTGTTCGATAAGTGTCCGGAGTAGCGGCCTTTTCAAAAGCTTTTTGAACGTCCTCTAACGGGAATCTTTTTTCTATTAAAGGATCCACGTTTATTTTTTTACCGCTTAACAGGGTCGAAGCCTCCTGATAGTCTGCAGTGCTGCATCCATAGGTTCCTGTGATCTCCCATGAGTTGTAGTGTACTGAATTGGGATCCAGATTCCATTTTGGAGCCGGATAACCGGCCGCAAAAATTAAAAATTTGCATCCCTTCGGAGCCACTTTTATTGCCTGGTTATAGGCCTGTGTTACCCCAACCACTATAAGAATTGCATCAAGTCCTTCCCCCTCTGTATACTCTTTTATCTTTTCACCATAATTATCCCTGGTGACATTTATGGTCTTTTCAAAACCCAAACTCTTTGTGGTCTCCAGCTTTTTCTCCGATATTTCAGACACGATTACGTCGGCGCCATAATGTCTTGCCGTTTGTGCGTTTAGTGCTCCCATAGTGCCAGCACCAATCACCAGGATTCTATCTCCTGTCTGAACTCTTAATTTGTGTATACCGTGTACGACTGTAGCCAATGGCTCACAAAATCCCGCACTTTCAAACGGTAGGTCCTTACTTACTCTAAAAACGTGTTTGGATTGAGCCACCTGGTACTGTCCACAGCCATGAAATCCATAATATCCGTACCCGTCTTTTTTATTTAGATTGCTCAGTAACGAATTCTCACAGTAAAGGGAACTTTTTCCCTTTCTACAGTTATCACACTCTAAACATGGTCCATATATGTCCACAACCACGTGATCCCCCACTTTTGTGTTTTGAACTTCACTCCCAACTTCAACAACCACCCCGGAATTTTCGTGACCAAAGGCCATGGGAGTTGGTTGATGAGGTCTAAGCCCCAACCATTGTTGGTAATCCGTGGTGCAAATATTACAAGCTCTGTTTTGTATCAACACTTCCTTTGGCTTTATTGAAGGCACTTCGTGCTCGTGCACTTCAGCTTTTTTATCAGAAACAATCACTCCAAATCTCATGTTACCTTTCATCTTTTTACCTCTGTTCTATAACCATTAAAAATTGAGACTTTTTATAGTCTTCGGAATTTGGAACTTGAAATTTGGGATTTGGAATTTGGGATTTGAAATTGAGCGATCTTAAGTTATATGGTAGGTCAGGGGCTCAGGATGCCACTATACAGTCATCCCATATCTGTCTATTTCATGTCTTGGATATATCGTTATCTGAGGTATTATCACGTTCTGATCTCTTGTAGCAATGAAAAGAGCCACATCGGCCACATCTTCTGGAGACACTGCTTTTTTTAAAACTTCTTCGTCTTCCAAATATCTCCTCAACATCGGCGTATTCACATAACCGGGATTGATGACGGTTACACTTATCCCCTTGTCTTTAGCTTCTCTGAGGAGCACTTTGCTGAGCCCCATCAAACCATGTTTTGAAGACTTGTAAGCGATGCCCCTTGAAGATGATCCCACTTTACCTGCTACCGAAACTATGTTAATTATCTTTCCCTCTCCCTGTCTTTCCATGATCTTGAAACCCTCTTTACAGCACAAAAATGGTCCCTTGAGGTCTACATTGTGGATGCGATCCCACTCTTCTTCGGTAGTTTCTGTTATCGAAAGGGCCTGGGACTCCTGCCCAGCACTGTTAACCAGCACATCCACTCTTCCGTATTCTTCAAGAGTTTTTTTAAAAAGATTTTTTACCTGAGTTTCATCTGTTATGTCTGTAGGTGTGTATTTGCATTTTCCCCCGGTTCCCCTTATCTTTTCTGATAGTCTATTTAAGTTGATTTCTCTCCTCGCCGCCAGCATCACCTTAGCGCCACTTTCGGCAAACTTCCTGGCTATGGCTTCTCCGATTCCACTGCTACTTCCCGTAATAACACAAACCTTATTTTCCAGCTTCATTTTTTGGCCCTTTTTTTATTTTTTGTTAATAGAAGGCTCAATATTTAAAAATATCGATAGCAACCTGTCCCAATGAAAAAGTGGCTCATGAACTCAGCATGATCTTTAGGGGCATGCTCAAATGCCTTCTTGCTGATGGGGGAACCTCATAGAATCCTTCGGCCAGATCTCTCTTTATCTCTTCTTTTTCGTTTGTCTTTCTTCCACACTTTTCACACCTGAATCCCTGGCCTTTTCCCTTTGACTTCATCCTTTTTCCACAGCATAATGGGTTTAAATACACTTTAGCTAGCTCTTTTATTCTCATCTTTTCAATGTTAAATGTCGTGTATTTACTTAATCCTCCATATAATTCCACTTTATCTCCTATCATTAGTTTCAACACAGTTTTTCTGAAGTCCTTTGTGGGTTCGTAAGCGGCGCACTCTACACCTGTGCCTGTGCTTGAACCATCAGAAATTTCAAAGATCACGTGCCCTCCCTCTATCTTTTTTGGTCTGGTGGTGACAAAACCCTCAATGATTCCAGAGGAATTTTTTCTGAGTTCACCCATCCTCTTTCTTTCGAGATGCTCATCACTTGCCTGATTGGTTTTGTATGTGATCCACCTTTCAATATCTTCGGTTTTCAAAACCTTTAAAACATCCTCTATGTCCTCTATCCCGGCCGTAGATCTCACGCCAAAGAGAACGGGGCATGGAGAGTTTGGAGCTATACAGACGTGTTTGTTTTGATAATCGTAGTTATCAAAGGTAAATGGAAACTTTTTATCCATCTCTATCACAGACTTTTCCTCCACAAACCTTTTTTTTCCTATGCTCTCTCTTTTTCTGTATGCAACAAGCTCAAATGTGAACATCCTCGGCTCATAGCTTATAGCCGCGGTTGATCCTATGAGTCCTCTGGAATTCTTGTAGCCCTTGTATAATGCTTTCACCCCATCCAATGTTTCGATGGCATCTTCCAGCGGAACCAGGTCCTTAACGCACCTTTCATAAAAACTTCTGTCTGGTTTGATTGAAGCCACCACCAGGCCCGGGTTCGTGTTTTCATCCTCCAACATTGCGTTTTTTTCTACGAGTTTCTTTACCACCTCAAAGATCACTTCGAGTTCCGTCTCTTTATCATTTTTTTTATTTTCATTTTCATTTTCATTTTTATTTTTATTTTTATTATAATATATACAGAACCTGTCACCAATTTTGCTCTTTTTTTCATTCCCATGGCCAAATTCCAGGGCAAGTGCCCCATTGCCCCTCGTCTTCCATGGTATGTTTGGATTAAGCCTCACGAGCCTTGGGTAGTCCACGAGCCTTATTTTCCTTCTTTCGAGTTCTTCCACGATCAAAGTAGCGAGATAAGTCGTGCACATGCCATTTCTCGAATCCGTATCGTCTATTCCCACATAAACCATTGCTAACAAATACAAATATATACGAAAGGATATATAACGGTAGTGTTTAACATGAGGATCATCCTTGCTATAACAGGTTCTTCTGGCACGATCTATGGAATAAGATTGCTGGAAGAACTGAAGAAAAAAGAAATTGAAACAATAGTCATAGTGAGCGAAATAGGTAAGGAGATAATGGAATATGAAACATCGTATTCTTTAGATTATATACGCTCTTTATCTTCATCGTATTTTGAAAATGATGACCTCTTTGCTCCGGTAGCATCAGGAAGTTTCAAATTCGATTCCTTTGTTGTTGCCCCCTGTTCCCTCTCAACCCTTGCAAAGATCGCGAACGGAATTGCGGATGATCTGATAACAAGAACAGGATCGGTTTCATTGAAAGAAGGAAGGAGGATAGTTCTCGTGCCAAGGGAAATGCCGCTGGATTCGGTAGCTCTGAGAAACATGTTGAACCTTTCTCAACTTGGGGTTATCATAGCTCCTCCAATACCCGCGTTTTACAATAAGCCTCAAAGCATGGATGAAATGATAAACTTTGTTGTTGGTAGGGTTATGGATTCTCTTGGCATAGAGAACGATCTCTACAAGAGGTATACCGGTAAAGAGTAAAAAATGAAAAATGCAAAAGGTTAAATACCAATACTAAATATTAATATTGAAAAATGAACGATGGTATAAAATGAATGATGGTATAAAATGAATGATGGCACAATTAGAGTGTATGAGCTTGCAGAAGTTCTGGAGATAAAAATGCAGATAGAGAAGGGGGAATCTTTAGCTCTTGCAGAGTTTGTGCTCGATATCTTTGGGTCGGAAGATAGGGTTATAGACAACGTTTTAGAACCTTCTGACAGACAACTCTTTTACTTCCTAGAGGGAAGTGGTGTGTTATCCACCGGCAGAGAGACTATAAGCCTTTATGATGGTAGAGACTGGAGGATCCACTACTGGATCTTTAACAGAGATAAGATAATCAATCAGTTAAAAATTGAAGAAAAGGAAAAAGAAGAGAAGAGGGAAGAAAATATCTATGATACACTACCAGCAGAAGCCTGGGCCAGGTAGCCAGACTCACAGTAAAAGGGCGTTCTGACCGCCAGCGTGTTTTTCACATTTGCTTTACTTATCAGAGTATTTCATCTTGAAAAGCGTTCCAAATTTTGAGCTTGGCACACGACCAAAAATTTACTTTTTATTTACTTCTCTGATCTCCAGATCACACCTCATTGGATCCTATCTAATGTTTCTTATCAGATCTAGCACAAACGCCATCACACGATCTTCGCCTGTGATGAGATCCTTCGGTCTAGGTTTAACCTCATAATCGGGGATCACGCCTCTACCGGTGTCTTGACCGCTTGGTCTCACGAAATACTTGTGAGACACACGAACCTTAAGGCCTGAGTTTGGAAGACTGAATTTGAATACATCTCCATAACATGTTGGGAGTCCTCCAGTTTCATCGCCTACTATAGTCCCTATGTAAAAGTCTTTAATGGTAGCAGCAAAGTCGGCAGCGGAAGAAAATGTGTAGACGCCTGTCAATACGAAGATGTTACCAGAAAATCTCAATGGGTTCCTTTTAGGTTTTATGACTGGAGTTTCAAAGATCTGAAAATATGACGCCTGCATCTCGCCTGATGTTTGTAGTATCTGTCAATTTTTAATTAAGCAGTTATTTTAACAGACTTACCATTTCGCCCAGATTGAGGTAAGAGAACAATGCAGCCTGTTCTTTCGTCATCTCTTCAACTACCCATTGAGTACCTTTCTTATCTTCTTCTTTTATCAGGGCTATGCGAATTCGCGTCAGTTCCTCCAGAGGTCTTCGTCCCTTCAAACCAAGCTTAGCAGTCAAATCTTTCATTTTCCAGAGCATATACCTCANCATCAGGAGTCCNGTCACGCACAGGAATGCGTGAACCCGGATGGATTCGTCCTTCCAGACATAAAACGGAGCCATGGGCACTATCAGCTCATCATTCA
>JGI24023J19991_10000888_pt1 | contig 23499 bp, 25 predicted proteins | sample Cruoilmetagenom1_FD_19991 | JGI IMG/M metagenome (IMG submission 19991) | reverse complement strand
TTTCATAATATTTGCCTCCTATGTTGGTTTTTAGAAAGGATGCGCTCCGTGCGCTCCGATAGCATACTGAAACTGCAAAAAGATCGCATGCTGGTTTTCCGCAAAGTCTTGATTTAGATAATCGTATTGAAGTCTTATCTGTGAGAATTCGCTTGGGTTAAATGTCAGCATCGGCGAAATCCGGTAAGTCCTTCCCAGAAGTCCAAGCATCCCGTCTTCCTCCTCAGCTTCTTCACTTCTGATAGAGGTAAATAGATTCGAAGGCTCTATATCTGCTCGTTCTTCCACTTCCTGAACTGGTGTGTTTGTATCTATGATCCCAAATCTGAATCCAGAGTTCCATCTTTTAGCGAATCGGTAAACTAACTCTGCGTACCATCCCCAGTTCTCAAGAGTTTCTTCCGGAGTTTGGGCATCTAGGTACATAAACTCTGATTGAAACATAACCTCTTGATAAGGGTTATTTTTGAGAGGACGATACTTAACGAATAAGTCGATTCCATAAAGGTTAGATCTTTCGCCTGCAGCAGTTCCATTTGAACCTGTTGCAAAAGAACCTCCCAGACTAACTCCGAGAGACTCTGATAGTTCAAAGAAATTAGCTATGTGGAAGATGTACAATAATTTTCCGATATCATTTGCATTCTCATCTCTGGCAAAAGTTGGCGTCTCAACATCTGGGCTTCCACCTGATGCGCTTAGTTCCAAATACCATGGTACCGGTACCAGAAAATTAGCTTCTATACTTGTTGGATTTAAATGTTCACCCAGAAACTGCGCTGCGGGTAGTGGGAGAGTGACAAAATTCTGATTATGCCTGTGAATCTGGTTAATCCTTCCAAATTTAGCTCTTGCGCGGCCTATTCTAAACTGTGAATTTAATGGCAGACTGAAAAGTGTAGTTCCATATGCTTCTTCAAGTTCTACTCCTTCCGTGCTGAATGAAAGAAACAAATCAAACCTGAAATATGAGTCCACAACACTTTTAAATCCAACCTCAATCTCCTGAACATTAACACCTGTATTTTCAGGGTCATTTTCAGCAAATACAATTGGATCATTCTGTGAATAATAAGCTGCGGCGAAAGTGCCGATTACACTAATTTCAGGGTTAAAAGTGTTCTGAACCTTGCTTAGAAAACTTTGGCTTTCTTGAGCAGGCTGCTCTATTATAGTTAAATCCGTTTCCTCTTCGACTATAATCGTTTCTTCTTTTACGGGTTTTTCTTTCTGCTTTGTCTGCTGCTCAAGAGCTCTATTCTTCTCTTCAAGGCCATCTATTTTCTTTTGCATTTGCTCCATCATCTGTCTTAATTCTTGAAGCTCTTTTTTTACATCACTGCTTTCATCACTTAGAGCCTCGTGGTTTATCGATGCCGAAAAAATAAGAGTAAAAATAATCAATATGAGAAAATTTCTACTTGAATTCATGCTTCACCTCCAATTTGGTATATGAAAATGTATAAACCATTTGATATTGCCTATTGGGAGAGGAGTGTGATAAAAATCGGAACGTGTGTAACTAAACTCTGGAGAACAGAATTTGTTCACATTCTATAAATTTTGAGTATGTATGGTTTCCCAAAGGCAGTTTTGGGTTATACGGTTGGAGGTGCCCGGGAAGGTTTGTTTAAATCTATAAAAGAGTGTGGAGCTGTAAAATCTATACTAATATAAGCTATTAATTGACCAACATTGTTAGCGTTAAACGAAATGTCTATTTCAGGAACTTGCAGGTTCCCCTGCAATAAACACGCCGAACAGTCTTCAACAGAATGACTTGCGGAAGTGTGTGAGTCGACTGCAAAGTCTGTAGAATCTCCAATCCCGTGATTATGAAGACTTAAAGAAAATATAAAAAGCACTGCAAGAGCCGGGATAAAATATCTGGAAATGTTTCTGTTCTGTATATCTCTAATTAATTTCATGCTGCACCTGACTTATTTTTCAATGATACAATCTCATTTGCTATAGCGCAAGCGGCTTCTTCTACTGTGAGTGAAACATCGAGGTCAATACCTTGTTTCTTAAGCTCTGCGAATAAGGATCCAAGAATAGGCGGTTCAACATGACACTGTGAGAGTTTCTCAATTTCAGAAAAAATTTCTTTAGGGCTACCCTTACCCACTATTTTGCCCCCCTCGGCAATTAAATAAACTGTATCGGCTATTAAAGGAACTGTGTTCATATTATGAGTTGAGAGTAATATGGCTGTTCCATTTTCTTTGTTTACATTGTTTAAAAGATTAATTAGTTCCATCCTGCATGTTGGGTCAATATGCTCGAAAGGTTCGTCTAGTATTAGCAACTCTGGTTTAGTAACAAGAGCGCCCGCTATACCGACCTTCGCTTTCTCACCCCCGCTCATATAATGAGGAACTTTGTCTCTTAGATGTTCTATCTCTAACTTCATCAGGATATCATCCACAAGTTTATCAATTTCTTCTTTCTTGTACCCATAGTTTCTGGGTGAAAAAGATATATCTTCACTTACCTTGGGGGCAATAATCTGAAGATCCACATTTTGTAGGAGTACACCAATTCGCTCTCTGACTTTTTCATAGTCTTTGGCCGGGTCTACCCCCAAAACATTGATATTCCCTTCGGAAGAAGTTAATAATCCCAGAAGAAGGGATAACAAAGTAGACTTTCCACTGCCGTTTGGGCCAAGAATTACGACCCTCTCACCTCTATTGACAGTAAACTCTTGACCATCAAAGGTTAATGAAGTGCCGTCGGGATATTTGAATTTTAAATTGCTGACTTTTACTAATTCTTGCAAAGTTCTTCCTCAGATAACAAATTGTTTATATATAAATGAACTTACTAGCGCTAATGATGAGCAGAGTAAGACATAGGTACTTAATTGTAGAAGCTCTTTTGTATAGATAGTGCCAATCGTTATTCCAAATATTAAGAAGCCTATCAAAATCGCCAATATATCATTCCGATTCATGCCCATATTTGTGTTTTGACCACTTATTTTTCCGCCGTAGCCTCTTACGTTCATCATTCCATAAAATTTCTCCGAGAAGTCAAAACCTTTTACAAGAAGAAGCCCGATTCCAGAGGAAAAATTTCTAATATTTCTTAGATATTTTCTGCGTGTGATGCCACCTCGCACTTTTAAGCTTTTAATAAGCTCGTCAGTTAGCTCAAGCAAGATAAATACAGATCTATAAGTAACAAATAGCCCCTCAGCAATTATTCTGGGCATTATTGGTCGAATGACATTAAACACGTCCGGGTAGGGAGTGGTCACAATTAAAAGAACCATAGTAAGTGCAGCTGCTAGTGCTTTTAGTATTATTACTCCCGCTCTGAGCCAGCTTCCGTTCCAAATTGCTATGGCAAAAATGAGCGCAAATATAGCAGGGTATGCCGCAATTGTAATGATTCTACTAACAGGAAGCCTTGTCCATACTGCTACTGTTACAAGCGAAATATATATTCCAAGCAGCATATAAAATTCATTACTCAGAATGATTGATGATATAACCAGGGCTGTGAATACTATTTTCCAAAACGCCTTCGCTTTATGAAGAAAGCTTTTTCCATGGTTTGCGTAATAATCTATAATTGCAACATCCATAAATCTGCTCCTAAGCCCTTTGAGGCAAAATCAAATCCGGCCTCACACGGGATACATATTTAATGACAAAGGCAGTTATTATGCCTTCCAATAACCATCCTATACCTAGTAAAACCAATATCGTTTTTGCGAAACTTTTAATATTTATTCCTCTTATAAGCTCATTAGGAATATCTGCGTTTTTTGTAAGTTCACCCGGATGACCTCCTTCAATTCCGATAACAAATTCAGGGTTAATGTGAGATGTATAAACAACCCCGACTAAAATAGAAGTGCTAATTATTAATGCTATGACTGCGGCAAGTCCGGAGGACCACATAATCGAATCCCTGCCAATAATGGCCATGAAAAGTTGGAACAGATAAAAACCTATAAACGCCTCTGCTCCGACAACCACTGTATTTAGTCCGACAACAGTGATTCCTCCGTGTCCGAACATTGCTATAATAAGATCGACTATGAATATTGAAATAAATGCTAGAGCAGGTCCTAAAATTATTCCCGCGATTACGCTTAGATTAATGTGATAGGCAATGGGAACGATAGGGATCGTCATGCACACAATCATAAGAGCAGAGATGATACCGATTAAAGGGATTTTCCGCTTAAGTTCCGTGCTTTTGGTTCTATAGATAGAAAATGCCAAGATAAGGGCTGTTAATAACCAGCCCGCCATAATCAGCCATCCCGGTAAAATTCCGTCAGGTATGTGTAAATGAGACATATGCTTATATTACTCCTCTAAAATGTTTATGTCTGGCATTCTTTGCATTTTCCGAACAACTGAAGAAAATGAGTATTTATTTGAACTCCAGTTTGTTCTGATATTTTCTTTGATAAATCTTCCATCGGACATTCAGTGTATTCAATAACACTGTTGCAATCTGTGCAGACTATCGGATGGCGATGCCCTTCAGGGGCTATCGCATAGCTATGACAGCCATCTTCCAGATGTACTTTTACGACTAAATTTAGTTCAACAAGTGTTTCAAGTGATCTGTAAACTGTTGCAAGACCAGTTTCTGGTAGAAGCTCTTTTACATTCCTATGGATTTTGTTGATTGATAGATAGCTTTTGCTTTCCTGGAGAACTTTTAATACAGCCTGGCGCTGAGGGGTGCATTTAAGGCCCTTTTGGTGGAAAAATTCTTTTATTTCGTTATAGTTGCTGATCGAAAACAATTTACCCATCGCATTTTACGCACTTATATAAGCCGTTCTCTAATTGAGAAACTTTCTCAATTGTATATGTTGATGTTATTTGTGTCAAATACTTCCTTCATGTTTTCAATAACAGTATCTTGCTAGTATATGATTGCTTGTTTTTCTCAGGTATAATGTGTCATTAGTAAATCGGCTGTTCTTATATCTTAAGTAATTTAACTTCAGCCTGTTTGTAGATAATTTGTTAACTCAGCTAGATTATTAACGAGGAATGCTTTTCCTAAACTAAACAACTTACTGACGTTGCCGAAAAAACTTTACATTNATCTAATGACAATACCGGTAAATTGAAATTTATAATAGAATCATATGCTACGCAATAGNGGTGTATGGTGGGAGTAATTTAATACATGCTATCTTTTGAAGAATTAGGTTTATCCGAAGGGACGCTTAAAGTCCTTGAGAAAAAGGGTTTTGAAGTACCTTCACCTGTTCAGGAAGTCACAATCCCTGCAATATTAAACGGGGATAAAGATATAGTAGCTCAGGCTCAAACCGGAACTGGTAAAACAGCCGCTTTCGGGCTTCCTCTTGTTGAAATTTTAGATGAACACGCGCGCTCCGTACAAGCTCTTGTTTTAACGCCGACCAGAGAGCTTGCTATACAGGTGGCTGAGGAAATCCACTCCCTAAAGGGAAAGAAAAAATTAACTATTATTCCCATATATGGCGGTCAATCTATAACTCTTCAGCTAAGACTACTAAAAAAGGGTATAGATATAGTCATCGGCACTCCGGGGAGAGTGCTTGATCATATTAGTCGCGGAACTTTGAAGCTGGGAAATATCTCTCATCTTGTTTTAGATGAGGCCGATGAGATGCTCAACATGGGTTTTCTGGAAGATGTTAAAAATATAATGAGTCATACCTCTGCTGATAAAAGGACTATGCTCTTCTCAGCAACAATGCCAAAAGAGATTATGCAGATTGCCAGAGAGCATATGAAAGAGTTTGAGGAATATAGGGTTACAAAAGATAAGCTCACGGTAACGCAGACGGATCAGATTTATTTTGAGGTTCCTGCCTCAGCTAAGTTTGAAGCACTCTGCAGAATTATTGATATTGAAGAGGACTTTTTCGGTCTTGTTTTTTGTAGGACAAAGAAAGATGTTGATACAATTTCCAATCATTTAGTCGAACGCGGATATGATGCAGATGCTCTGCATGGGGATATTTCTCAACCCCAGAGAGAGAAAATATTAAATAAGTTTAAAAAGCATTTGATTAATGTTCTAGTTGCAACGGACGTTGCGGCGAGAGGTATAGATGTTCATGATCTGACACACGTGATTAATTTCTCCCTTCCGCAAGACGCTGAGTCATATGTACACAGGATAGGGCGTACGGGAAGAGCAGGTAAAGAGGGGAACGCCATAACTTTTATCACTTCTGAGGAATACAGGAAACTTAAATATATAAGCAGGGAGACAAAAACAGATATACGTAAAGCCAAGCTGCCAGATGTTAAAGATGTGATTAAAACAAAAAAACTCAGAATAAAGAATATTCTGGAGGATATTGTAAAGGAGAGCCCGGGAAATGAATATGTAGAAATGTCACGAGACCTGCTTGAGACGAATAACCCGGAAGAAGTATTAGCAGCATTACTAGAGTATTCATTTCAAGACGAGCTTGATGTTAAAAGTTATACTGAAATCGGCAATGCCCTTGTAGATACCCAAGGTAAGACAAGGCTATTTGTTGCTCAGGGGAAGATTGATGGTTTAACATCTCAGAAACTCATACACTTCATTCAGAACAAATGCGGTATTAAGAGCAAGAAAATAAGGGATGTGCAGATTTTAGAAAAGTTTTCGTTTGTTACACTGCCATTTCATGATGCGGAAGTATTACTTTCTTACTTTAAAGGGAAGAAGAGAGGCAAAGAGCCTTATATAACAAAAGCCAAGAAATCCCGTGAGAAGAGGGCTTCATCGCGCTGAGTATTGGGACCTGCCAACATTGGACTTCGTTAATGATTGTTGAATAGTTATGTTAATGTATCTGGTTGCAAGATTATAAGCGTCCATTCCTATTATAGATCCGACAATTCTTTATGCCTGTGGCAATATACAACATGGTCATTTACCATCCCCGCTGCTTGCATATATGCATAGCAGATTGTTGAGCCTACAAAACTGAATCCTCTTTTTTTAAGATCCTTGCTCATAGCATCAGACTCAGCAGTTTTAGCAGGCAGATCACTCATTTGCTTCCATTTGTTCTGTATGGTTTTCTTGTTTACAAATTGCCAGATATATTCATCAAATGAACCAAACTCCTTTTGAATTTTCAGAAATGTCTTGGCATTTTTTACTGCGGAGTTTACCTTCAATCGGTTACGGATAATTCCAGGATCTAATAAAAGTTTTTCAATTTTTTTATCTGTGTATCTTGATACCTTATTCACATCAAAATTATCAAAAGCTTTTCTATATCCATCTCTTCTTTTAAGAATAGTTATCCAGCTAAGACCTGCCTGAGCACCGTCAAGAATAATCATCTCAAAATGGAGGCGGTCGTCATGAACGGGTACACCCCACTCTTTATCATGGTAATCAACATAAATTGGTTCAGCTCCACACCAATCGCAGCGTTTTGTCATAAAAGTTTCCTATGATTTAATTATCGTCTCGATTCACACTATCTGGTGAGAATGCAGGTAAGCATACAGCTATATATTTTGCCCCGTTTTCATTAGGCGTGCTGTATCTAACCCATTCTCCTGCGTGTGTAATTATTGCTTGTCCAGCGCTAACTTCAATTGAACCATTTTCATATTCAACTGCGAGCACCCCTTCAAGTACCAGAGTGAACTCTTCAAATTCAGGGCGCTGTCCCGGCTCCACCCAACCTTGTGGAGAAGTCATACGGGCAATACTAACATCGGTATGGCCAGAGTTAACCCTGCCAGCAAATTCCTCAATTTTTTTGGGCTTATTTCCTGCTGCTTCAATAATAGTTGGTTTTTCTATAAGTGTTGGCATGGTTAATAAATTTAATTCTAGTTTGTCTTTTGTTCAATAGATTGATTTTATCGGTGTTTATAATTTGTGATTCTGCTCATTAATATAGCTTTGAATCCTTTTGATGAGAAGTTGTATCATAATTAGTGCAAATAGATATTTGGTTATTCGACATCCTATACCCTCCTTCTTTAAGGAAAGAAGCTCTTTAAGGAAACTTGAAGGGCTTCTTTTTTATTCAATCTCCTTTAGTGTTTCCCGAGCTATAACCAATCTTTGAATTTCGGATGTTCCTTCATAGATCTCTGTTATTTTCGCGTCTCTAAAGAATCTTTCCACCGGATAGTCTGTGGTATAGCCGTAGCCACCATGGATTTGAATAGCTTTGGTGGTTACCCACATAGCGGTTTCTGCAGCGAAGAGTTTAGCCATTGCAGATTGTTTTCCATATTTTGCGCCTTCATCTTTCATAATGGCGGCTTGCCATACAAGTAGTCTTGAGGCTTCAGTTTTTGTAGCCATATCTGCTATCATGAACTGCAGTCCTTGGAAATCCGATATAGTTTTTCCAAATGCTTTACGTTCTTTCGCATATCTTACAGATTCCTCAAGTGCGGCTTGTGCTATGCCAACGGCTTGAGTAGCTATGCCAATTCTCCCTCCGTCTAATGTATGCAAAGCAATCTTAAAGCCCTCACCCTCGCCTCTAAGTAAGTTTTCTCTGGGTATTTTACAGTCTTCAAAAAATATCTGCGCAGTACTTGTAGCCCTTATACCCAATTTGTCTTCAAGCTTACCAATATTTATTCCCGAAGTCTTCATGTCGACTATAAATGCAGAAATGCCCTTATGCTTTAAGCTCTTGTCAGTTGATGCAAAGACTATAGCAAGGTCAGCCTCAGCACCGTTTGTTATCCATGATTTAGTTCCATTGAGGATATAATCATCTCCATCTAATAGTGCAGTTGTTTTCATGGATGCAGCGTCGGATCCCGCTTCAGGCTCGCTCAGCATGAAACAACCTAATTTATTTCCACTGGCAATATCCTTGAGAAAAGAGGATTTTTGATATTCGTTCCCAAAATTTTNAAGTGGGGCACAAACCAAAGAATTATTTACGGACATTATAGCCCCGGTAGAAGCACACCCTTTGGATATTTCCTCAAGTGCCAAGATATAGGAAAGATAGTCTAGCCCGCTTCCGCCATGTTCCTCTGGTACATTCATGCCCATAAAACCAAGCTCTCCAAGTTTATTAATGATCTCTTTAGGAAATTTATGTTCTCTGTCGTTAATTGAAGCTACAAGCTTTATTTCGTTCTCTGTAAATTCCCTAGCAGTCCGCTGAACCATCTCCTGCACTTCAGAAAGATTGATAATTGACATACAAACACCTCCTTGCCCCTTGGCCGACCGAGCGCTTGCTCGTTAAATATTGTATAAAGAATATATAATTAAGTCAAGCGTCTTACGAAAGAGAATTTATTATCAAATCAGTTTGAATTTTAATATAGTTCTTAAGTGAAAAGTTCTTTTGTGCAACCCAACGTCTAAATGACCACATCTGTCCTTGTACCATAATATTGTTAGCTACTATTTTAGCAGTGCGCCTGTCGATCTTAAAAGTTTTTTCTTTAATGCCCTGAATAATTATATTTTCAAAGATTTTAGTTAATTCCATCTCTTTGGAAAGCACGTAGTTTCTATCTTTTCTGTTAAGAGACTTGGTTTCTTGATACAATAGCAGTGTATAATCCTGAATACTGTCTATTATTATGAAATAGTCGCGTATAGCATCGCGCAGCTTTTCTTTAGTCTCTTTTTCAGATTTAAGAGATGCCACAAGCTTATCACTTACACTTTTGAATATATGGTCACAAACCAAAAATAATATGTCTTCCTTAGTCCTTATATAATCATAGAGTGCTCCCATACTCATACCAAACTCTTTAGCTATCTCTCTGACAGTTGTTTTATGGAAACCTTTTTCTACAAATAATTTAACAGCGGCATTAACAAGCTCTTGTCTTCTGAGGTTTATTAATTCTTCATTTTTGATATTTGAGACTATTCGGCTCTTAGAGCTAACCATTAGCACGTCCTTCCTTATTGCTTTTTCATTGCGGATAATTGATATGAAATTATATACAGCCAGAATAGAATAATATAGGGTTTGTTGCTAAAAAGTATTTACCAATTTCATATGAAGATGAAACTGTATAAACTTTGCTATCGTATCTTATTAAGAATAGATTGAAATATAAAGGAGAGAAGCAAGTGAGAAATAGTATTTGCAGATTGATATTCGTATTTGTTGTAACGATTTTTATTGGCTTTGCTTTTAGTGCCGGAGTTTATGCTGCGACGGATCTGAAATTAAATCCTAACTTAAATTACTCAAGTGATTCCAATGACGGCCCACTTATTACTGGTAAGAATATGTCAGATGGTTCTATAGACAAAGGTAAACCGGCTTATGTGATCTTTTATCACAGGGAGTGTTACAACTCTAAAAGGCAGGCTAGGAGAACTGTTGAATTATATGAAAAATATAACGGCAAAGTCGATTTTATAGTTGTCGACCTTGATTCGCCAAGATCAAGTGAGCAGACAACTCTCTTGAGAAGTCACTATAAAAACTATATTCCTCATCTGACGATATACGATAAAAACGGCAAAGCGGTTTATGATAAAAGCGGTGAGGTAAGAAATGCGCAAATGTCTGAGCTTTTAGATGGGCTACTATAGACTACTGTTACGTAAAGACTTCTGTTTTCCAATAGCCTATTTGAATGGATTGAGAGTATTGAGCTCTGTTAGAGTCTCGACCAATTCTGGCTTTTCAACATAAAGCCTATACTGTAGTAATTTAAATACTGAGGATAGGTCTTTCCACTCTGACATAAAAGATTCAGGCCCTGTAACTACCTCTTTTGCTTCTTTGATAGTTTCATTCACATATTCAGAAAAGGTTTTTTCATATATCTCTGTTTCCAGAGAGTCGATAATATTAGGCAGCTCATCTTTATCTAACCAGATGCCTTGGCAGTTCTTGCAGTAATCAACATTTACTCCAGTATGTCCATACTCAATACCAACTGTGGGGATATTACATGTTGGGCATGCAACCGCACCTTCTTTGGAGCTGAATTTTTCTTCGTGTTTCCAAATTTCAAAATCAAGCCAGTTAAGATTAGGGTCTGCTAGGTCTTTGGCTTCTCTAAGTTCTCCTTTATCGAGCCAAATGCCTTTGCACGAGTCACACTCGTCAACTTCGATTGATCCAATTAACTTAATCTTTAAATCATTTCCGCATTTAGGACATTGCTTCATTTTCAACACTCCTATTAATAGTTTCTATCAGCACTAGAATATCTCAACCTTCTTCACACGATCTGACACGAAATAAATAAATACACAGTTATAAGTAGCCCCTCTTTTATCCTCACAGCTATAAGTCCATTTTTCATTGTATCTTGCTTTTACAGGTGTCGTATCCTTTTCCCATGGGGGTCCTATAAATTTAAGCACATCAGTTTTTGTTTTTCCAGTTAAGTCCAACCCGGATCTGATTTCCCTCATCGCCTCATTACCGCTAGACTTGCTCTTGGCTTGTGCACTATTGGTTATGTTGAAGTCTGCCGGAACTATTAGTAATTGAACTAGTAGTATTAGAAGTAAAATGAGAATTAGCTTTTTTCCAGTTACATCTCTAGGCCTTACCAGCATATACCGCACCTTCCTTATGGTCTTAGTTCTCTGCAAACTCAAAATTCAGTTTATTTGATTTGACGATGATCTTAACATTACCGCCGCTAGCTAATTTGCCAAATAGAATTTCCTGTGACAAATTCTGCGTGATCTCATTGTCAATAAGTCTTTGGATGGGGCGTGCTCCGAGTTGTTTATCGTAACCTTGCTCCGCAATGTATGTTCTTGCCTTGGGTGTTAGCTCAAGTGTAACTTTCTTAGCTTTGAGTCTAGCCGCTAGTTGCCCTATCATTTTATCGACAATCTTTTCTACAACTTCTTTATTTAAGGCGCTGAAATGAAGTGTTGCGTTGAGACGGTTCCTGAACTCAGGGCTAAAGTAGCGCTCAATGACTTGTGCGCTTTTATCCTCATATTCCTCTTTGCCAAACCCAACGTTTCTTTGATTACTCTCTCGTGAGCCTGTATTCGTTGTTAAAATTAAAATGATCTGTCTGAAGTCTACTTTTCTACCATTTGAATCTGTTAAAGTTGCATGATCCATAACTTGAAGCAGCACATTATAAACATCTTCGTGAGCTTTCTCTATTTCATCCAGAAGTAGTACCGCATGTGGATTCTGATTGACAGCTTCAGTTAACTGACCGCCCTCATCGTAGCCTACATATCCCGGAGGTGATCCAATTAAGCGTGATACTGTGTGTTTTTCCATATATTCGCTCATATCAAAGCGTATGAATTCAATACCCATAGCTTCAGCAAGTTGTTTCGCCAATTCGGTTTTACCTACACCTGTAGGTCCTGCAAACATAAAATTACCAACGGGTTTATTGGGCTCACTTAGCCCGGAACGTGACATTTGAATCGCAGTGACAAGCTTGTCCACGGCCTCATCCTGACCGAAAATAACTTTCTTCAAATCACCCGAAAGGGTCATCAGCCTGTTTCTGTCATCAACTTTAACAGTGCGGGTAGGTATCTTGGCAATTTTGGCTACAAGGGCCTCTATATCTTTCACGGTTACTTGTTTAGTTTCGGAATCGTATTTCCTTAATTTAACGTCGGCGCCGGCTTCATCTATTAGATCAATTGCTTTGTCAGGCAGTCTCCGATCATTCATATATTTAGCAGAAAGATCCACTGCAGCTTTCAAAGAAGGAGTTGAATATCTGACACCATGGAATTGCTCATAGTACTTTTTTAAGCCCTGTAAAATTTTAAGACATTCATCTTGGCTTGGCTCGTAGACATCTACTTTCTGAAATCTTCTTGCCAGAGCATGGTCCTTTTCAAATACACCTCGATACTCTTTGGAAGTGGTAGTTCCAATGCACCTGATTTCCCCATTTGCCAGTGCTGGTTTTAGCATATTAGAAGCATCCAAGGTTCCCCCGGATACAGCACCTGCGCCAATTACGGTGTGGATTTCATCAATGAATAAAACCTTTTTCTGATCGCCTTTTACACTATCTATTATTGCTTTTAATCTTTCTTCAAAGTCTCCTCGATAACGGGTTCCAGCAGTAAGAGACCCCATATCTAGCGCATAAATATGAGTTTCTTCTAATGCTTCAGGGATTTTCTTCTCAGCGATTCTAAGTGCAAGTCCTTCTGCGATTGCTGTTTTTCCAACTCCCGCATCACCTACAAATATTGGATTATTTTTGCGTCTTCTGGCTAAAATGTGAATTGTACGATCAATCTCGGCTTCTCTGCCGATTAATGGATCTAGTTTCCCGTCTATCGCTTTCTGAACCAGGTTAGTACAATACTCAGATAGAGGATCTTTTTGTTCTGATGCAGGTTCAGTATCAGTTTTTGCAATACTGGTTGCTTGCTCCTTACCACCAAATTGTTGGCGACCATGAGAAAAGTACCTTACTACATCGTAACGATTAACCCCCTGCTCATTCAGAAGATAAACAGCATGGGACTCGTTTACTCTGAACATAGAAACTAGTATATTGCCACCATTTATATCTGGTTTATCTGCCGATTCGGCGTGCATTGCTGCAAGTCTAAGCACGAATTGGCTTCCTGCCGAGTATTGCGGATCTGGTAGAAACTCAGAATCAATCGGGGGCATATTCTCATTCATAAAGTTATCAATTGAATCCCGAAGCCTGTCCAGATCAACTCCACATCCAATTAACACATCGGATGCGTCTGGATCGTACGTTAATTCGAACAATATGTGCTCCAAAGTAATGAATTCGTGCCTCCTTACCTTGGCTTGCTCAAATGATCGTTTTAGTGTTTCTTCGAGTTCTTTTGATGGTGTCATTCTTCCTCTCCCCCGCTTTCTACTTCCAATACACAAGTCAAAGGGTGTTCATATTGCTTTGCTATCTTATCAACTTGAGCAATTTTTGTTGTAGCCTCATCGTAAGTATAAACACCTACTGAACTTTTTCCTAAAGTGTGAGCTTCTAACATAATTTGATTAGACTCAGTCTCATTTTTATAAAAAACCCTCATTAATATCCAAACCACAAAATCCCTTGGAGTATAATCATCATTAAGCAGTACGACCCTATACATATCGGGTTTCTTTAAATTGATCTTCTCCTGGGTTAGTAAATCGCCCTCGAAATCGCCTGGTTTGATTATCTTTTCTTCCATTATCTTTTACTTACCGTATAAATATTTAAGAGGTGATTGTCTATTATATTGTCTTATAAGCTGATCCGTATAATCCCTTTCCCTAATTAGATAATCACCAATCGCTTTATTTGCCCCTTCATTCAATATTAAATGGGAGCTATAAGTCGGCACTGCAGCAAAACCTCTTAGAAATTTATGCTCTCCCTGAGCGCCGGCCTCAAAAATTTTGACCCCATTGTTTATAGAATAATCTATTAATCCATAGAAACAACATTCAAAATGTAGATTCTTGTAATTATAAAGTGTTCCCCAATACCTACCAAAGAGTCTGTTGTTCTTAACTACATTAAATGTTCCACCCACCCAACGATTGCCGTCATTTGCCATAATAAAAACTAAACGGTGCCTGAAATTCTGGAACATCAAGTCAAAGAATTCCTGGTTTAAGTAGGCACTTCCCCATTTTCGAGAGTGAGTATCCAGATAAAATGCCCACATAGCCTCCATATGCTCTTCTTTGATCTCATCGCCATATAAGGTGCAAAGCTGTAACCCCATATCATCAAGCGATCTTCTTTCTTTTCTGATCTGTTTCTTTCTGCCAGAGCGCATATCACAGAGAAAATCGTCAAAGCATTTATAGTCCCGATTTTTCCAGTGATACTGATGTGTTTTTCTGCTTAAGAACTGATAGTTATCTAAAAATTCGTACTCATTTTCAGTCAGATAGAGAAAATGAATAGAAGAGCAGTTCTCTTCAATAGAGAGATCAATTAATCTTTTTATCATAATATCGGCGCATTCTTCAAAAGAGTAATCCGGATGAACTAAAATACGTCTTCCTGTTGCAGGAGTGAAAGGAATTGCGACCACAAGTTTTGGGTAATAACTGAGCCCTGCAGTTTCAAAAGCTCTGGCCCATTCCCAGTCAAATATATATTCTCCATAAGAATCCAGTTTTATATATGAAGTAATTGCTCCAATAATCTTATTTCTATCTCTAAGCACTAAGTAACGCGGATTCCACGTAGTATTGGGACCTACGCATCCCGATTTCTCTAAAGCTTCCAGAAATTCGTATTCCAGGAACGGATTTTCAGAGTCAACAATATCGTTATAAAGCTTTTTGTCCAGCGATGATATCGAATTATAAACACTGACCTCAAAACAACCTTTAATTTGTGATTTAGCTCTCGACATTGGTGTTATTAACAAAATCTCTATTAATGTGTAATCTATTTAGTATAGCATCTATATTAATCAATCAGACCTGAAATTATTGACTGATCGGATTGGAGAGAATAATCACTTGAATAAAACAAAACTCATCAATACATACTCTGCTAATAATATTTTTATAATTTCCCTTACTGTTTTTTTTGTTCTGATAATTTCCAGTAAGCTCCGGGCACAAACTGAAGAAGAGGACATTATCTACTTTGATTCCAATACAAACAGTATAAGCGAAGAAAGCCAAGAACTATTAAATAACAGGGCAGAATCATTAAAAGATATCTCGCAATACATAATAACTCTTGAGGGATATTCAGATATAACGGGAAGAGCAGATTACAATTTAGAGCTGTCCAGAAAGAGAGCGCAACTGGTAAAAGATTACTTAGTCAATCTAGGCATAGAATCCTCCAGTATAGAGGTAGTAGGAAAGGGCGGGACTGAAAAGTATGGTGTTGGGGAAACAAATGAATCTCTTGAGCAAAATAGGAGAGTCAACTTAATTGTAGATATTCCATTTGTGCCCGCTATTGAATTAGANCCTAAAGAGATAGAAAATCAGGAGCAAGACGAGCCGGAGACTACACAAGAACCNGNGGTTACCCCAGAACCTGCCATAGATAATACTGCTGAAGAATCTTACGAAGTAGTCGCAATTCCAATTCCTGCACAACCTATTTCAGAAGACAAATCAAAAAAAATAGAAACAATAATAAGGCAAAATGCATCTGAGGGCATCATATTTATTACGCCAAGAGAAATGCAGATTGGTCAGACTTATAAAGTAGAGGCCGAGGTTTCCAGCGCATTTGTAGAAGCTTTATCCAAAGATTTACAGGATTGGTGGTTTGAAAACAAGATTGGTCTGAGTCTTACAGGAAACACCTTCGATATCACTGCACAGTCTCAGGATAATGGTGATTTAAAGATAGTTGGGAAAGATACTCCGGCAATTTGGGAATGGAGCATAATCCCGAATCATGATGGTATACATTCTCTCTTATTATCTGTAGTTATAAACGTCAAAGGATCAGAAAATGAAGTAGGACGTGGAGAATTTGCCACTTTTCAGCGGGTTATTGATGTTAGTCCTAATCTAATTCATTCTATTACAAGTAGTTACTGGGTTATGGGTGTTCTAATCCTTTTAATAATTACAATGGTTGCTTGGATATTAATCAGGAAGGTTAGATTAAACTAGATAAATTTAGAGGGAACTTATGGGGTGGCTTGATAAATTAGTCGGTAAAGCGGAAATGATAAAAGGCTTGGACCATGTTGCCATAGTCGTTAGTGACATGGATCGGTCGATTAAATTTTATACCGAAGTTTTAGGCTTAAATCTACTTTTAGATGGAAGGGCCGGTGGTGGTGAGAAAAAGAGTTTTCTTGGCACGAAGTCTAAAGCAATAGTAGCTCTCAGTGAAGACAAAAATAGATTAGAACAACAGGGTCAATACGCTGAAGGGGTTAACCATGTAGCTTTTGGGGTGGATGATATAGAGAAATCAAGTCAGACACTAAGTGATAAAGGAATAGAATTTGTCGAAGTGAAAATGGGAGATGACGGTAAGCCAGAGGCTTATCATTTTCTAGACCCAGACGGACTTGAGCTCGAAATTTATGGTCAATCTGAAAAAGAAGTACCTAAGTATTAGTATTTAACTCAGCTCTTATTACGGTATAATAACTTTAGAAAAAAAGGTCTTTAATTTTCATAAAGTGTTAATATATTACATGTAGAGTGATACAAAAGAATCAGGAGTTACAAGTGAAGTCAGTAGACACAGAAAAATATAGCTTGCCTGTAAGATACGGTTCTGAAATGAGGGTCCTCGTAGTAGGCGGTGGAATAGCTGGGTTAACATTTAGCGCTTTGCTGCAACAAAGAGGATTTAAACCAACTCTTGTCGAGCGAATTCCAGAATATGGATCTGTTGGATACGTTATCGTGCTCTGGCCCTCGGGAAGCCGCATTCTAAAAGGACTTGGAGTCTACAGGAACTTACTTGATGTAGGGCTTCAGTTTACGACTTATAATGTTTCAGATCAACAGGGACAGATGCTCCATTCGTATTCCGTTAAGAACGTTACAGAAAAATATGGTCCGATGTTAAGTACATACAGACCCGATTTAATTAATGTAATTAAAGAAGCGGTAGATCCGAGTTCTATTCGTATGGGTACCACCGTAGATAAAATTGACCAAACAAATGATGAAGTGTACGTAACTTTCAGTGACGGGACAGAAGAAACTTATGACTTGGTTGTAGGGTGTGATGGTGTGCGCTCTCAAACCAGAAATATGGTATTTGGAGATACGCCTTTATCTTATAGCGGTATGAATGGTTGGAGTTTCTGGGTAAAACCTAATATTGCTAAAACGCCTTACATAGCTGAATATTGGGGGACGGGCAAGTTTTTTGGAATATGGCCTACGAAAGGCAGGCTTTCAGTATTTACGAGTATAAGAAGTGATGAGCAGGGACTTGATCCAGTTGAATCAAGAATTGACAGAATTCAGGAAAATTTTAAGGATTTTGGCGGTCTTGTACCTCAAATCTTGGAAGGTTTGGACGATCCTCATGAAATATTCCACGGGTTCTATAATGATTTAAAAATGAAGAAATGGCATAAAGGTAGAGTCGTATTGGTTGGTGATGCAGCACATGCTATACTGCCTACAGCTGGGGGTGGTGTCTCTATGGCAATGGAATCAGCCGCGGTGTTAGCGGATGAGCTTTGCAGAGCTGATTCACAATATATAGAACAGGCTTTTGAGAGCTATACCACAAGAAGACGCTCCCGCGTTGCCAAAATCCAAGATCAGTCACGCATGATGGGTAAATATGTTTTTACGGACAATCCTATAGTATCTTCAATGCGGGATTTCCTAATGCGCTTCTATTCAAACAAATTTCATATTCGCTATTGGGATACAATGCTTAAAGAGCCAATTTAGAATTACAGATCCAATATTTTAATGGTCCCCTTAACATAATTCTTCCAATATGTTGACTTTATGAGCTAAATTCCTCGGTTATAATTTTATTAATATTGCTATGGAAATTCTGGGTTTGCTTAGTATCCTTTTAAGAAATATATAAACATTATGAGAATATTTTAAACTAAGCTACTTCAAATAGTTTTCTTTGGAGGTTTTAAAAGAATGGGAATGATAGTAAGAACGTCAATTTTTTCACTAATAATAACAGTCATTTTTTTAGGGTTAGGATTACAAGTCAAAGCCCAATCCAATCAATTCCAGTCCCTGTCACCTTTAGTTAAGCAGCTAAGCCCCTCAGTGGTGAACATCAGTACAACAAGTGTTTCTAAAAGCGGTGGACGCTCTTATGGCTCTCCTTTCGGAGAAAGAGGGGATGAACCTTTTGATGATTTTTTTGAAAAATTCTTTGGTGATAGCCCCGAGAGAGAATTTAAAAGAAAAGGTTTAGGATCCGGCTTTATTTTTAGTGAAGATGGGTACATAATCACTAATAATCATGTCGTAGAGCGCGCAACAGATATCAAAGTCATCCTTCAGAATGGAGATACTTATCCCGCAAAAATTATAGGTACTGANCCAAAGTCTGACTTGGCACTGCTTAAAATTCAACCAAAAACAAAATTACCAGCTGTTAAGTTTGGTAATTCTGATAGACTTGAGATTGGTGATTGGGTATTAGCTATTGGCAATCCTTTCGGCTTAGGTCATACAGTAACTTCAGGAATCATAAGCGCCAAAGGTAGGTCTTTGGGACTAGGATCTTATGACGATTTTGTTCAAACCGACGCTGCAATTAATCCTGGAAATAGCGGTGGGCCGCTTTTTAATTTTCAAGGGGAAGTCATTGGTGTGAATACGGCAATAATTGCTGGTGGACAAGGGATAGGTTTTGCGATCCCAGTAAATATGGCCAAGAATGTTGTATCACAGCTTAGAAGCGGAGGCAAAGTTGTAAGAGGTTGGATAGGAGTGTATGTGCAGAAGGTGACACCTGAAATTGCTGAAAGCCTTAAACTTGGGGATGACGATGGAGCTTTAGTTGCGGATGTTGCAGATGGCGGTCCGGCAGAAAAAGCCGGGATTAAGAGAGGAGATATTATTATAGAGCTAAACGGAGATAAAATTGATCAAATGCCNAACCTACCTAAGTTAGTAGCAAGCTATTCTCCCGGGACAAAAACTAAATTGAAAGTAATACGTGACGGTCAAGAAAAGGTCTTAAATATCAAAATAGGCGAANTGCCTGAACAAGGAAATCAAGCATCTACTAAAAAAACAGAAAATGATATTGAAAATAACTTAGGTTTAGTTGTCCAGGAGATAACTCCACAAGTAAAGAGCAAATTAGGTATCGAATATTCAAACGGAGTTGTTATTAGCGATGTGAGAGCCAATGGTATTGGTTCTGAAGGTGGTTTACTCAGGGGTGATGTTATACTTGAAATAAACAAAAAGCAGATCGCAAACTTAGATGATTATCGAAAGGCTGTAGACTCTATAAAAGAGAACCAGAACTTACTCTTTTTAGTAAAACGCGGACCAAACACAATATATGTCGCACTAAAACCAGAGGCAGCAGATGACAGAAGTTAACAAGAGATTAGATGAACTAGGAATAAAACTACCAGTACCCCCGGATCCATTGGGAGCTTATGTGCCTGCGGTTGTTTCAGGTCATTTACTCTATATATCGGGACAATTGCCTCTCAAGGATGGCAATTTGGCCTACAGGGGTAAAGTGGGGGACAATGTAACCGAAGAAGAGGCGTATGAAGCTGCCAGGATTGCATCTATAAATGCTCTTGCCGTAATATCAAAAGGGCTTGGTGGATTCGACAGGTTAAAGAGAATTGTCAAATTAACAGGTTATATAGCAAGCGCCCCGGGTTTTAATGCACAAGCTGCAGTGGTAAACGGTGCGTCCGACTTTTTCTTTGAGGTGCTCGGAGAAGCAGGGAAACATGCCAGAGTTGCAGTTGGTGTCTCTGAGCTTCCAGCCGACTCCCCAGTAGAAATAGAAGTAATTGCTGAAATCGAAGCTTAACAATAAGAAAATATTTTATTCTGAGATATTTTTTCATTGCTATCCCAAATGAATAAAGACATCCGAGTTATTATTTACTCAGATTACCCCTCCATATCACTCGATACTGATTTGGTAATAGAGAACCTTAAGCAATATGACTTTCATATTGAGGATAGGGGTAATCTTATGGATTTCCTTTCGCTCACACAACAAAGTCTATACAAGTTAGCGCGTGATTTTTCTTCTATACAAATTCAGGATATATCAATTCCACTTGATTCTACTAATCCACCAGATGGTTCTGAAATTGATATGGAGATGAACAAACTACTAGGTCGTGAGAGTGTCATAGGGAAGTTCTATGATGGATACTGGACTCAAAGGATTCTATACAACTTGCTTAGTGAAAAAGTGCATAATGAGATGAATGGTAGTTATATGCATTTAATCTTCACCGGCAGGCTGTTTGGTACCTTTGAGAACAGAAGATACCATGCAAGAGTTGTACTTATGGGCCCTCCGGCTTTGATTTCGACCTCAGGTTTAGTAGAAGCTCCGGCAAAACCTAGAGAATACTACTATGTTAAAGGCAGGCTCATCCAGAGCGGCATGGGCACTAGTGAGCTTGATAACATGTATAGAGGAAGATTTGTAGAGTATGATGATCCAAAGATTTCTTCAATCCTTCCTTCATATGCTCTTCAGGCGATTTTTTATGAATTAACCGGAAATCCTTTCTGTGATAATCCAATATGCTGTTTGTCTAATTCTCATTGGCAACAAGAAGTATTGAAAGTTCAGTTTGAAGGTGTTCCTTGTGAAAGATGCAAAGAATTATTAAGTAAGAAATAAAAAAAGGGAAAGAGCTTACTTTAACTCTTCCCCTTTATGATTTTAAAAGTTGATTGTGTTTAAGATACGATTTTTTCAGCGCCACCGTCAAGAATATCTATCGCTACCTGAGCAGCTTTTTTTCCTGAAAGCAACATCCCGCCAAATGTCGGCCCCATTCTAGGAAGCCCGTATGTTGTGTTAACGGACATCCCGCAAGCAATCAAGCCAGGGTGGACCAGACCAGTATACTCAACTAGTGCTTCTTCAGATTTCTCAACCCACATGGAGCCGTGTCCTGGGAGCTTCTTGTAAAGCCCCTGTTGAGACAGTCTGTTAACACAGTAAGCATCATGCCCTGTAGCGTCAATTACAAGCTTAGATTCAATAGCAATAGGATCTAAACAAGTTATTTCCTTTGGCATATTAGCAATTGGAGTCCAGTTGATAACAATTCCTGCCACTCGACCATTCTCTCTGTATACAAGATCATCAAACATTGTCATGTTACGAATCTTGGCTCCAGCCTCACAGGTCATTGCAATTAATTTAGAGCAGGCATAAGGACCGTCTGCTACGCAAAGACCAGGTTCAACTTCTTCATATGGTACTTCTATTTCATCAAGTACCGAATTTCCAGGTGTTCTTACGGTAACTTTATTCATTAAGTAGCCGCCAATCCAAAATCCGCCACCTAGGTAATTCATCCTTTCCACTAGAAGCACTTTGTATTTTGCTTTTGCAATATCCTTAGCAGCAACAAGACCGCTTGGTCCTGCTCCAACAACTATCACGTCGCTATCAATGTGTTCTACAAATTCGTTTGAAAACCCCTCAACTATTGCTTTGGTTACTTCTTTTTCACCAATTGGGGCAAATTTAGTTGTTTCAGCCATGAAAAAACCTCCGTAAAATCTCTAAATTAGTCCGTGTTAATCTATCACATATTGTGATTGCGTCAATAGAGATATGGGCGATCTCACTCACTATCATCTCAAATCCTTTACTTATAGCTAATATACATTTTATGAGTTATTTTATTACCCATCCTTAAATAGATTTAATATTCCCTAATAGACTACGGAGGTAAAAATATGCCGCTTTCTAGAACAACTATATTTATTGTGTTTGGCTTTCTATTCTTTAGTACATTTCAATCTTATGCTGGTCTTGTTTTAGAGCGGGAAAGATATGAAGAAGGCGCTAGTCAGAAGATGAAGGGGACGATTTATATGCAAGATAATAAGATTAAATCTTTTGATGAAGAAGGGCAGTTTTCTGCAATATTTGATTTAGATACAGGAGAAATGATACAGGTTGATAGACTATCAAAGAGATATTCATCTACGCAGGCAGTGGATTATTTCGCATATTACAAACAATATGCGCTGAAGATGAAAGCTGCCATGGTTCAACGGCTTTCAGAACTGCCTCCTAATCAAAGAGCACAGGCGGAGGGAATGATGAAACGACAGGGAATTGAGCTTCCGGGTAATAATGTCGGAACTGTACGTATTACTCTTAAAAATAAAGGTGATAAAAAGAAAATTGCAGGATATGAATCGGCAAAATATGAAATATATAGAGATGGCAAGCTTGATGAAGAAATCTGGACAAGCAATGATATTCGTTTTCAAGAAGAAATTGATATGAACAAAATGGTGGATTATCTAAGGGAGCTTACAAAGATTGAAGATAGCATGCGGGGAAGTAGTTCGTTATCCAAAGAGGCGGAGCAAGTTTATACAGAAGTGTTTAGCTCAGGTTTTCCAATGAAAACAATCGATTACCCTCTTTCAGGGAATTCGATTATTGAACAAACTATTAAAGTTTCCAATAGAAAAATAGATAGTAGTGAGTTTCAAGCTCCGAAGGGTTATACAAAGGTGCCTCTTGAACAGATGTTGCAGTTGGGGCCTCAGTAGTACTTGGAAACCAACTATATCCGCAAATGATTCTAAGAATTTTTGAAAACTATATCTTACTCTGTCTCTTTTGGTTCTTCTGCTTCTTCTGTTACCTCAACTGATTCTTCAACCGATGTCTCAGCTTCTGGTTCAGCTGCCTCTATCTCCTCAACCTCAAGTTCTGTTTCCGTTACTTCTACTGTCTCTGGCTCCGGCTCCTCAATTACTTCTACTATATTTCCGTCTGCATCTTCCCCTTGAACTTCAACTATGATACCAGCTGTTACTTCGTGGAAAAGTTTTACGTTAATATTGTGAGTCCCTACTTTTTTAATAGGGCTATCGAGGTCAATAATTTTTCTTGATACTTCAAAACCAATTTCTTTTAAGGCATCCGA
>JGI24023J19991_10000886_pt1 | contig 23529 bp, 19 predicted proteins | sample Cruoilmetagenom1_FD_19991 | JGI IMG/M metagenome (IMG submission 19991) | reverse complement strand
CTCGAATCGGGTGAGGCGCGTGAGGTTCATCATCACTGTTTATTAACCGGCTTTGGTATTGATGCCATTAATCCGTACCTGGCATTTGAAGCACTCTGGCAGTCTCAACGTGACGGTTTGTTGTCAAGTGATCAGTATGATGATGACAAAATTGTGGCTGCGTATAGAAAGGGCGTGGCCAAGGGTATGCTCAAGGTCATGGCCAAAATGGGTATCTCGACCTTGCAATCCTACAAGGGTGCACAGATATTTGAAGCCGTCGGCCTCGCCACTGAAGTCATTGAACGTTGTTTTCATAATACGCCAAGCCGTATTCAGGGTGTCGGCTTTGAAGTACTGGCTGCCGAGACATTACGTCGGCATGCGCTCGGGTACCCTGAACGCGGCGTGGTTCGCGAAGCGGTACTGCCTAACCAGGGTGATATGCATTGGCGCGCCAACGGCGATCGCCATATGTGGAATCCCAAAAGTATTGCCAACCTGCAACAAGCGGCTCGAACCGGCGACAAAGACGCCTATTGGCGTTTTGCCAGGATGGCTAACGAGGAAGATACACGTAATTGCACCTTGCGTGGCCTGATGCAATTCAAGAAAGGCGCCAATGGCGACTCGATTGATATCAGTGAAGTAGAGCCGGTGGTCGAGATTGTGAAGCGATTTGCAACGGGTGCCATGAGTTTTGGTTCGATCTCGCAAGAGAGTCACGAAACACTGGCTATCGCGATGAACCGCATGGGTGGAAAATCCAACACCGGTGAAGGTGGAGAAGACGCCAGACGTTTTAGCGCCGATGATAATGGCGATCTGCGACGTTCATCTATCAAACAGGTTGCCTCGGGACGCTTTGGTGTGACGATCTGGTATCTGACCAATGCAGATGAGATCCAGATCAAGGTCTCACAAGGCGCCAAGCCTGGCGAAGGTGGTGAGCTACCGGGTACCAAGGTCGATGAACAAATCGCAAGCATTCGACACTCAACCCCGGGTGTGGGTCTGATCAGTCCGCCACCACATCACGATATTTATTCTATCGAGGATCTGGCGCAGTTAATTCATGACCTTAAAAATTCCAACCCGGCTGCACGTATCAGTGTCAAGTTGGTATCCGAAGCGGGTGTCGGCACCATTGCCTCCGGTGTCACCAAGGCGCACGCTGATCATATCGTTATCGCGGGTCATGATGGCGGCACAGGTGCATCGCCCATCACATCGATCAAGCATGCCGGTTTGCCCTGGGAACTGGGTGTAGCAGAAACCCATCAGACCCTGGTCATGAATGATCTACGCTCACGCGTAGTGATCCAGACGGATGGACAAATGAAAACGGGCCGTGATGTTGCCATCGCTGCCATGTTGGGCGCAGAAGAATACGGTTTTTCGACAGCACCATTAATTACACTGGGTTGCATTATGATGCGTAAGTGTCATCTTAATACCTGTCCCGTCGGTATCGCGACACAGGACAAGGAATTGCGCAAGAAATTCCAGGGTAAACCAGAGCATGTAGTTAACTATCTGTTTATGGTGGCGGAAGATCTACGCCAGATCATGGCCGAGATGGGATTCCGTACAGTCAATGAAATGATAGGGCGTGTGGATTGCTTGCAACTGGACGAGACGATCGATCACTGGAAAAAGGATGGTATTGATCTTGACGCTATCCTGACGCCAGCACAAAAGCCACATGCCAATGTGCAGGTGCATCAGACCATTAAGCAGGACCATGGTCTGGATGAAGCACTGGATAACCAGTTGATCGAGCTGGCTCAGGCGGCGATTGAAAAAGGCGAAAAAGTAAAAATAGAATTGCCGATTATTAATACTAACCGCGTAGTGGGTACCATGTTGTCCCATGAGATCGCTAAAAAGTGGGGTGCTGACTTATTGCCGGATGATACCATTCATGTCAAATTGAATGGCAGCGCAGGTCAGTCACTGGGTGCATTCCTGGCCAAAGGAGTGACCCTGGAAGTGGAAGGGGACGCCAATGATTACGTTGGTAAGGGCTTGAGTGGCGGCCGCGTGATTGTTTATCCGTCACGTGAAAGCACCTTTGTCGCCGAGGAAAATATTATTGCCGGTAATGTGTGTTTGTATGGTGCTACCCGTGGTGAGGTTTATATTCGCGGCGTGGCAGCTGAACGTTTTTGTGTGCGCAATAGTGGTGCCTATGCGGTCGTAGAAGGCATTGGTGATCATGGTTGTGAATACATGACCGGCGGTCGTGTTGCCATACTGGGTTCTGTCGGCAGGAATTTTGCTGCCGGTATGAGTGGTGGTATTGCCTATGTGTGGGATCATCAAGGTGACCTGGCCACCAAATGTAATATGGGTATGGTTGAGCTGGAGACAATGCAGGATAAGGATGACATCGCTGAACTCAGGGGAATGATAGAAAATCATTTGGCATTCACTGATTCAACATTGGCGAAACGCCTGTTGAAAGACTGGGATGGTACTCTGGGTCAGTTCGTAAAAGTGATGCCGACTGACTACAAACGAGTCCTTGAAGAACATAAGAAAAAAGCCGACGCAGCATAAGCCATGGCTGACAGCCTCATCAGAGGCTGTCAGTCGTCGGTAACGATTTTTTTGCTGGTCCATCGGGCATTCGCGAAAAGTTTGCCAGCTATTAATAGAGATTTAGAGAATAAAGATCATGGGAAAACCAACAGGATTTAAAGAATTCGAACGTAAGACCGAAGCCTATCGTGATGTTACTGAACGGCTGGGTGATTATAATGAAATTTATACACCACATGATGAAACACACCTGACCACACAAGGTGCGCGTTGCATGGATTGTGGCGTACCGTTTTGTCAGTCGGAGAATGGTTGCCCTGTTGATAATCTGATACCCGAGTGGAATGATCTCGTCTATAACGGGCGTTGGAAAGAGGCCGTTGAACGTCTCCATAAAACCAATAATTTTCCGGAGTTTACCGGTCGTGTTTGTCCCGCTCCCTGTGAAGGTTCCTGTGTGCTGGGTATTATCGAGCCCGCTGTGACCATTAAAAATATTGAATGCGCTATTATCGACAGGGCCTTCGATGAAGGTTGGGTAAAAGCATCAACGCCACCTGCGCGTTCGGGTAAGAAAGTAGCCATTATCGGTTCTGGGCCCGCAGGTCTGGCCGCAGCCTCTGAGCTCAATAAGGCGGGTCATTCGGTAACCGTCTACGAGCGCGCCGACCGTCTGGGTGGGTTGTTAATGTATGGTATTCCCAATATGAAACTGGATAAAGGCGTGGTTGAGCGACGTATCCAACTCATGCGTGATGAGGGTGTGGAATTCATTACTAATGCTGACGTGGGGAAAAATATTGATGCCGCACAGTTGAAAAATGATAACGATGCCTTGTTACTGGCAACAGGGGCTACGACACCGCGCGACCTGCCGATTGATGGTCGCGATCTGGATGGCGTGCATTTTGCGATGGAATATTTGACGGCCAATACGCGTAGTTTACTCGATTCTGAATTAAAAGATGGTCAATATATTAGTGCAAAAGACAAACATGTTGTGGTTATCGGTGGTGGGGATACAGGTACTGACTGTATTGGAACAGCACTAAGGCATGGTTGTAAATCCGTGGTCAATTTCGAATTGATGCCGAGACCACCTGTTGGTCGCGCTGATGATAATCCATGGCCAACCTGGCCGCATATATTCCGTGTTGACTATGGCCATCAGGAAGCATCCGAGCGTCAAGGTGATGATCCGCGAACTTATTGCATCCTGAGCAAACAATTTAAAAATGACGGGCAGAATAAAGTCACGGCATTAATCACGATAGAAGTAAAATGGCTGCGTGATGAAGATACCGGTCAATGGAAAATGGAAGAGATAGCGGGTTCAGAAAAAGAATGGCAGGCTGATCTGGTATTGCTGGCAATGGGATTCCTAGGGCCAGAACATTACGTCAGTGATCTGTTTAATATCGAATATGATAAGCGCTCGAACTACAGTGCAGAGTATGGCCGTTACGTGACCAGTGTAGAAGGAGTTTATGCGGCCGGTGACTGTCGCCGTGGTCAATCGCTTGTTGTCTGGGGAATCAATGAAGGCCGAGAGGCCGCGCGTGAAATTGACACTTATTTGATGGGTGATAGTGTTTTAGCCTAGAAAAGGATCAAGGTGATTGAATTGAGTTTATTCAAGAGCAAAGCATTTATCGTTATTCTGGCAAGTCAGCTTGCTTTGCCAGTCACTGTGTCCGCTGGTGGCGAATCAGGTTTGATCGATAAAATGGGTAAGCTGCAATATTTCACACACAAGACAGGGCTATCATTGAAAGCGGATAACAAGGAGCTGGCCGCGTTTTATATCCATGAGCTGGAAGAGTCTATCGAAGATCTTGAGACTTTCGGCCAGTATAAGAAATTCGATATTGGCAAAATGACAAAGAAGGTTCTGTTACCCGAGTTCAACGGGCTGGAAAAGGCATTCAAGTCTGGTAATGCAGAATCCACCTGGAATGCATTTAACTCAATGATTAAAAGTTGTAATACATGCCACGATTCAACGAATCACGGTTTTGTTAAAATCAGGTTTAATGACCAGAACACTTATATGCAGTCATTTGAAAAATAACCTGGATGGTATCTGTATTTTGTAATCTCTGACTGTCCCTGTGCATCCCACTGTTCCTGAATGCTATTTACCAGCGCAGTGATGTATTGGTCGTGTACCTAGAAGTTGTATTTCGGGGATATCCCTGATGGTCTTGAATATGGCGTCATAGGTAGAAGTCGTTGTCGTGGCTGACGGTGTTGGAGCATCAGGCGTGCTGAGATTGGTCAGTAAAACGCCTACCCGCCGAGTATCCTTTTTTGCAGGTGTCATTTTTTATTATTACTTCCAGGCCTTGGCCTTCTCTTCGTTTTTGGGTATTCCGAATAGTCCCTTCGTATAGATTTCGTGCAGGGCCTTACGTGACTCCACGACACCATCAAAGGCTGCTTTTTCAAGCATCTTCATGGCTTTGTCAGTGTCTTGCTTCACACCGGCGCCTTGCAGGTAGATCATTGCCAGTGGATGGTAGGCCTTGGTGTTTTTGCTTTCAATTTCCGCTTCATATATTTTTATCAAATTACGCGCGGCCGGTGGGTAGCCCTGTTGCGCTGACTGTGCAAACCATTGTATTGCCTTGGCGGGGTCTTTTTCCTTAATGCCGATGCCGTTAAATAGCATGGTGGCAAATGAATTTTGCGCCACCGGATCTCCCATGGAGCCTGCCTGGAAAAACATCCTGGCTGCCAGTTCTTCGTTTTTCTTAGTGGCCTTACCATTGAGATGGAAATCGCCAAGCTTGGTTATCGCGTGCCGATGACCTTGTTGGGCCGCCTGGTTATAAAGCTGAAAGGCCTTTTTGAGATCTTTCTTTACTGTCTTGCCGTGTTCATAGAATGCGGCCAGGTTGAATAGCCCTTCAGGATCACCGGCATCGGCAAGGATTTTCAGTTTTTTGAATGCCGTTTTGTATTTCTTTTCCTGAAGGGCCTTGACGGCGGCCTCGGATATCTTGAAATAGTCAGGTGATGCCTTGATGTGCTTGATGACGGCACGGGCTACCTTCATCTGTGTATCGCGTATGTGCTCGACAGCATCTTCTTTCGCACCGCCAATGCTAATGAATGTCAGGTTAGGTGTTATCTGGAATTCGTGCTGAATCGTAGTGACACCCGCAATAGCGCCATTATATTCGTAAGACATGAAAGAGTAGTTATTCAGCTTGATCATGCCGCATTGCGTGATGGTGATCTTTTCTTTGTATAATTTTTTTAGTTCAGGTTCCAGGGTCTTGCAAGCAGCATCCGATTGTTCCTGGGTACGGGCCGTTGAGCCGGCGCCGCGTTGGATGCTGATATTACTATTAAATGTTTTGTCCGAGTTTTTTTTATAAAAAATAAATTCAACATTAGCGTCAGCGATTCGGCTTAGTATTTTCTCGGCATTTTCGCTTTTGATATTGAGTCTTTCCAGGCTTTTCAGAGAGGTTGCTTTATTGTTGCCTTTGGCGCTTTGTTTATTGAGTGCCAGCCAGTCATCATCGGACAATTCGACAGAAAAGCCGAATTCGCTTTTGAAGGTTTGTGCGGATGCGCTGAGTGAGACAACTAATAAAAACAGGAAGAGGGATAAATTTTTCATAATAGGGTGTTTTTACCTGAATAGAGTGGCTAGTCAATGCCTGATGAAGCGTTAGTTTAACATTATATGCTTGCTGATGTAAAAGTTATTTTCCTGATATTTCAATGGTTTAGTAGAGATTGACGAACTAGAGCCCATTTTCGCGGGCCCTTGTTATCATGTGACCACTTTTTCGACGTGAATATCCATTTGCGGGTAGGGTATGGTGATATTTTTTTCGTCGAATGTAAGTTTGATTTTCTCATTGAGGTCGAATTTGACCGCCCAGTAATCAGGGGAATTGACCCAGGGCCTGAGAACAAAGTTAACACTGCTATCTGCCAGTTCGGAAACCGCGATTAAGGTAGATGGTTCTTTGAGGATGCGTTCGTCGGCATTGATGATCTCCTCAAGCGTGGTGCGTGCCAGTTTAAGGTCACTGTCATAGCCAATGCCTACCACCATGTCGATGCGTCGAGTATCACGGGCGGAAAAATTGGTGATGACACCACCATAAATAGAGCCATTAGGGACTATGATTTCGCGATTGTCCCCGGTTTTCAGGGTCGAGCTGAAAATGTTGATTTTTTCAACCGTTCCTGCAATGCCTGCCGCTTCAATAAAATCGCCTGACTTGAATGGCCTGAAGACGATGAGCATGACGCCTGCAGCAAAGTTTTGCAGTGAGCTTTGTAATGCCAGTCCGATAGCCAGGCCAGCAGCACCCAATAACGCGACGAGTGAAGTCGTGTTGACACCCAGCTTATCCATGGCGGCAATAACGACAAATAATAGCAGGATCGTTCTTAGAATGGAGGTGATGAAATCAATCAGGATAATATCCATATTCGACTTCTTCAACAGCTTTGAGATGACCTTGCAAACAAGATTGACAATGAAGCGCCCTATAACGAAGATGGCGACAGCGAATGCAATATTAATACCCCAGGGTATGATATAGGTATCTATTAAATGGTTAATATCGATGTTTTCCATGCTGGCTCCAATACTGATATGTTAGCGATAGTACGTGTGTGCTGTGTGATAGTGACTCCTATTGTAATATAAACAATGTTAAAAATAAGGGGTGAATTGTTAATATTGTTCTATTTGCCTAATTAGGGTCTGCTGATAGAGACAGGGGTTTAAACGAATGCGTGTGGTTTTTCTGGATAAATCATCCATTGATAATGGAGACATCGATTATTCAGTCATCGGGCGCTCGTCTATCGAATGGCTTGCTTATGAGAATACCGCGCCCTCTCAGATCCTGGAGCGTATAACGGGTGCAGAGGTCGTGATCAGCAATAAAGTGGTCCTTGATGATGTTGTCTTATCGCAGGCCCGATCGCTCAGGTTGATCTGCGTGGCGGCAACGGGTACTAATAATATCGACCTGGAGAGTGCAAGAGCAAATAATATTGTCGTCAGTAATACCAGGGCCTATGCTACTGCCTCTGTGGTAGAGCATGTTTTTGGCCTGCTGATTTCTCTCATGAGAAATTTGCCTGACTACCAGCAGGCGGCGAAGGATGGGCGTTGGGCGCACAGTGGGCAGTTTTGTTATCTGCATAAGCCGATCATCGAGCTGGCGGGTAAAACCATGGGCATTATTGGCTATGGTGAGTTAGGGCAGGCAGTGGCGGGCGTTGCCAGGGCATTTGGTATGCACGTCCTGGTCAGTCAACGACCGGGTAGCCTGCATAAACAACAGGGAAGGCATGATTTAAATGATGTGTTGCAACAGTCTGATGTGCTGACCTTGCATTGCCCGCTGGCGGATAACACTCGCAATCTGATTGACAGGCGCGCTTTGGCGCAAATGCGGCATCAGGCTGTTTTAATCAATACGGCGAGAGGGGGTATCGTCAACGAAATGGATTTGTTGCATGCTTTACAAGAACAGGAGATTGCGGCGGCGGCCATTGATGTACTGCAAGAAGAGCCGCCAGCCCCGCAGCATGTGTTATTGCAGGCATCCCTGCCGAACTTGATCATTACGCCGCATATCGCCTGGGCATCTGTGCAGGCTCGCCAACGCTTGTTAGCTGAAGTGATTGATAATATTATATCTTTCAGGCAGGGAAAGGTACGTAATCAGGTCATATAATCGGGACTTTGGGAACCATGTCTCGTATTGATGAGAGCCTGTTGTCTATAATTAATCAGTTATTTAAAGGAGTTGCAGGATGAACTTTTTGAAATTTCTTGTGTTGGTATTTTTCACTTATAGTGTGATGGCAGCCGAGAACAGGGGTTACATAGATTTTGGCGCAGGCGAACAATCGGCAGACTCATCTGCCCAGCAGCCTGGTTCGATGGTCGAGGAAGGTGATCGCCGCGAGGACGTGGTAAGCGAAGAATCTCCCGATTCCCCGGTTCAACAGCCTGATTCGACGAGCGCGAATGATAGCCGTTATGACGGAGTTTCCAGCGACGAATTAGCCGATATGCCAGCNCAGCAGACCGGGACAGTACGACGATCACATTTTACCAGCGACATCAGCCAGCATGAGCCGGTGGATCATCTCCTGAGNCTGGCCAATGATCATGAGTCTGTTTACTTTTTTACTGATTTGAGAAACCTCGAAGGTCAAACCATCACACATCGTTGGGANTATAATAACCAGGTGCTGGCAGAAGTCACGTTTAATGTGCAGGGACCGCGCTGGCGTGTCTGGTCGAAAAAAACCTTGTTGCCTGACTGGCTTGGTGAAATCCAGGTCAATGTGGTTGATGAGCAGGACCGCATTCTGGCTGCCGGTGTACTGACGTACACCGAAGCCAGTCAGTAACAGGCTATTTTACCTCTTTATGATAAGCTGGGCTGAGATCATGGACGGCTTGTACGAGTGCTGCAGTATGTTCGGGATCAATGGTGGGATGTATACCATGACCGAGGTTGAAAACATGTCCGTTGCCTTCTCCGAAACTGTGTAAAATATGCGCGACTTCCTGTTTAATCCTGTCGGGCGAGGCATAAAGGACACAAGGGTCCATATTGCCCTGTAGTGCAACACGATCACCAACACGTCGACGTGCCTCACCGATTTCTATCGTCCAGTCCAGTCCGACAGCATCGCAACCCGTATCGGCTATCGCTTCAATCCATTGAGCTCCGCCTTTTGTGAATAGCGTGACAGGGATTTTCTGGCCGTCGAACTCCCGGGTAATGTTCTCAACAATTTTCTGCATGTAACGCAAGGAGAATTCCAGGTAGTTCTGGGTGTTCAGTGCACCGCCCCAGGTATCAAAGATCATAATGGCCTGAGCGCCAGCCTCGATTTGTGCGTTAACGTAACTGCAAACAGACTGACTGATTTTATCCAGTAATTGATGCATTAAATCGGGACGGTCAAACATCATTGCCTTGGTATTGGAAAACACCTTGGTACTGCCACCCTCGACCATGTAAGTGGCTAGTGTCCACGGACTGCCGGAAAATCCGATCAAGGGTACACGTCCATCGAGTTCCTGGCGTATCAGGCTGACGGCGTCCATGACATAGCGTAGATCCTGATTAGGATCAGGAATGCCCAATTGTTTAATATCCTGTTCAGATTTAATGGTGTGCTTGAATCGGGGCCCTTCACCTTCGGTAAAATACAGACCCAGGCCCATGGCGTCGGGGATGGTCAGGATGTCGGAAAACAGGATGGCGGCATCCAGGGGGAAACGATCGAGTGGCTGCATGGTCACTTCACAGGCCAGCTCGGGTGTTTTACATAGTGTCAGAAAATCCCCCGCTTTGGCGCGTGTCGCTCGATATTCCGGTAAATAGCGCCCTGCCTGGCGCATGATCCAGACAGGTGTCCGGTCTACAGGTTGGCGCAAGAGTGCCTTTATCAGGCGATCATTTTTTAAAGCGGGTTTTGTACTCATAATATTTCCGGGTCGTGTCCTGGCAGACGAATGCAGGATAAGCAAATATCGGGCAGTATAGCGGCTCGCAGATAAGTGATCAATTTTGGTCGCAAATGTCCTATTTTTTGCCTGACATGATTTCAGCCTGTATTGCGCTCATGGAGCGCAGCCATGGCTTGCCTTTTTTGAGTGTCGCAGGCAGTTTATCCACGGCTTTTCGCATGCTGCTCTTGTCTTTATAGCTGCCATAGATCATGACATACCAGTCTTTGTTGTTTCTCAGAATATGATAAATGGCCACCTGGCCCTGGACTGCCGGGTTTTTGGCTTGTCGGATCAAGGCATCAGGTTTGGATGAGGCCATCATTTGTGCGGTCATGAAGGCTGCCGGTTGCTCGAGGATCCATGCTTTATCTTTGATCTTGTTTTTATCCAGTAAGCCCTCAAGGCTGGCCATTGCTCCCGTGTTGTTGCGGGCAGGATTTTTTGCAGGGGGTTTGGCAGGTATCGGTGGAGCTTTCTGAGGTTCCGGCTCAGAAATGATCTCGACAGGTTGTACAGGCTCAGGTTTTTCTTCTGCTATAGTCGTTGTCACCTCAGACGTCGTGGATGGGGTATGGTCTTCTGCTGGAGTATCCTCTTTCCTGTCAAGCTCAACCGTGGCGGGAGGCGGGCTGTCGGGAATTTTTTTCAGCAGATATTCCTTTGTTGCAGGCAGGTCGAAGGATGATTGGGCGAGGATGGATTCATTATCTGTCTCGGGTTCTACCAGTTGATTAATCTTGTTCTGAAAGAACAGTACGATCGACAGAAGGATAACGATGGCGAGGGCTACCCAGACCATGGGCTTGCTAGCAAGGGGTGTTTTGTCCTGGCTTTTAGTTTTCATGGGTTTATTTGTCCTTGTGGATTTTTTTAATAACACCTGATGAGCTAATAGATTAATCTGGTTAATATTACCGTAGGTATGCTGATAGATGAAATTGATATCTTTGTCAGAAAAAGGGGATGGCTGTTTCAGGCCTACCTGTTTTAGCCGGTGTAACAGATAATGTTCAATCGTATGTTTGTCCATTGGGACAAGCTGAATCACATGGAGATGGGATTGCAGCTGTATCAGCTTGGTTGTCAGGGAAGGTGTGGTAAACAGGAGAATCCGCCATGCAGAGGGTTTATCATGTGGACCGTGGTTAGTAGTAGAGCCTAGTTGTAACAGTAATTGCAAGGTTTCATCGGACAGATGCTGGGCATCATCCAGTAGGATGACCGGTATAATATCATTTCGTTGCAGATCATTACCCTGCTCCTGAAGTAGATCCATTAGCGCCTGGTCGTCAAGATGGGTCGGAAGATTAAAACAGTTTGATAATTTTTCCAGTAAGCCATGTTTATCCAGCTGGCCTGTGACTGTGATGGGGCAACATCTGAGGTGTTCGTCCGCTTGCATAATAAACAATTGCGATAACGTGCTTTTACCCATCCCATCCTCGGCAGAGACGGCCAGCAACAGGTCACTGGACTGGATCAGGTGTGTTAGTTGGTCCAGGTTTTGCTGCCACGTCTCATCGACAAAGGCAGATGAAGGATCGATGGTGGAAGAGAAGGGTGGGCTGGAGAGTCGGCAGGTTTCCAGATAAGGAAATTCATCTGGTTGCGGCTGCCGGACAGTATCGTTACTTTGTTCAGGAATGCCCTTCAATATGTTCTCCTTGAGCAAAAACGATGCGATATCCACGAGTGACTTGTTTGTCTCGCGTTGCAATTAATGCCTCAAGTGCATCATCGTGATTGCTATAATACTCTTTTGTTACTTTTCCTGCAGCTCCTTGATAACCACTTTCCTTGATCAGGGTCCACCCCTCGAGTAGATCTTCTTGCATATGCAAGTGGTAGAAACGGGGTGGCTTATTGCCCATCTGCGCTGTTTGCATATAAATCCGCATCGTATTTTCCGGTGATAAGCTTAATGGATATTATGAGTAGATTGACATAAATGTAAAGTAATTTCAGAGTGTTAGAAAAGCATAGTGACTCTCAGGTGGGTTCCAGTGGCAGGAAAACGCGTTGATATTCCCTGATAGCATAACGATCCGTCATGCCTGCAATATAATCGGCAATGGATCTTGCGCGACCACTGTCTCCCTGTTCGCTCTCAAGCTGCCGGGTTTTCTCGGCAGTATCGGGTGGCAACAGACGTGTATCCTGCATAAAAGCGTCAAACAGCTCATGGATAATAGTGACTGCCTTTGAAGACATTCTGTGAACCCGATAATGTCGATACAGATTGTTGCGTAAAAAACGTTTGAGTTGTAGATTTTGTTCGCGCATCTCGTTACTGAATAACAGCATAGGTTTGGTAGATTGACGCACAGCTTCTATGTTATCGGGTGTCTGTTGCCTGAGTTCGGATTGAGATGTCTCGATCAAATCGGAAACCTGTTGATCAATAATACGACGCACCACTTCATAAATGGTTCGTCTTTCGTTGAGATGTGGATATAGGCGGATGACTTGTTGATAGGGTTCGGCAAATAATTCTATATCACCCAGTTGATCGAGTTTGATCAGGCCTGAGCGCAAACCATCATCAACATCGTGGCTGTTATAGGCGATCTCATCCGCGAGATTCGTTAATTGTGCCTCAAGGCCAGGTTGGTTTTGGTCGAGAAAACGCTGGCCCAGGTCACCGAGTTTTTTTGCATTGGGGATTGAGCAGTGTTTGAGTATGCCTTCACGGGTTTCAAATGTGAGGTTCAGTCCCTGGAACTCAGCATAGCGCTCCTCCAGTTCATCGACTACTCGTAGTGATTGCAGGTTATGTTCAAAACCGCCGTATGCCTGCATTTTTTCATTCAATGCATCCTGTCCTGCATGCCCGAATGGCGTGTGTCCAAGGTCATGGGCCAGCGCTATTGCTTCAGTTAAATCTTCATTTAAATGTAATGCGCGCGCAATCGAGCGTGCAATCTGTGCCACTTCGATGGAATGGGTCAGGCGCGTCCTGTAAAGATCGCCCTCATGGTTAACAAACACCTGGGTTTTGTATTCAAGACGGCGGAACGCGGCTGAATGCACGATACGGTCGCGGTCACGTTGAAATTCGGTACGATGTGAGGGGGCTGGCTCCTGGAAACGCCGGCCTCTTGATGATGGTTCAGTGGCTGCATATTGAGCCAGCGTCATAAGGCCAGGCTCTTGCTGTCAATCCGTGGAAACTCATTCAGCAGATTCAACAAATGTTGCTGGTCAAAATCTTCGGTGACCAGTGATTGACCTATCCCTTTGAGCAGGACGAGCCGAAGTTTTCCGGCCAGCACTTTTTTATCAACTGACATGAGTTCGATAAACTGTTCTGGGGAAATCTCTATAGGTGCCTGCACCGGTAGTCTGGATCTGATGAGTAATTCTTTGATGCGATCCAGTTCCTGCGTGCTTAACCAGCCAAGGCGTTGGGAAAGATCAGCGGCCATTAGCATGCCACTGGCAACGCCTTCACCATGCAGCCAGGTGCCGTAACCGGTTCCCGTTTCAATAGCGTGTCCAAAAGTATGTCCCAGATTCAGCAGGGCGCGTTGCCCACCTTCTCTTTCATCGGCAGCGACGACCTCTGCCTTGTTCTGGCAAGATCTTTCGATGGCAAAGGCGAGTGCATTGCTATCCCTGGACAGCAGTTTTTCTATATTATTTTCCAACCAGGTAAAAAACTCGGGATCCCTGATCAAACCATATTTGATCACCTCGGCGATGCCGGCACTGAGTTGTCGGTCATCGAGTGTATTGAGCGTGGAGGTATCGGCAATGACGCAGCGAGGCTGATAGAAGGCGCCAATCATATTTTTGCCCAGAGGGTGATTAACGCCAGTCTTGCCGCCGACAGAAGAGTCCACCTGGGCGAGTAGCGTGGTGGGTATCTGGATAAAATTGATTCCGCGCTGGTAACAGGCGGCTGCGAAACCGGTAATGTCACCAATAACGCCGCCACCGAGGGCGATCAGGGTCGCTGTGCGATTAAAATGTTTTTGTAGCAAGACATCAAAAATGCGTGTTGTGATATCCAGTGTTTTGTATTGCTCGCCATCGGGTAGAATAATGCACTCCAGCTCAAATCCTGTTATAGCCGCCTTAAGCCTGTCCAGGTAGAGGGGGGCAATCGTTTCATTGGTGACAATAAGAACCTGTTTGCCCAGGATGTAGGGTGCCAACAGATCTGCCTGATCGAGACAATCATGGTTGATATAGATGGGGTAGCTGCGTTCCCCAAGTTCGACTGTTAGTGTTTTCATGGGTGGTATATTATACCGAAATGGCGGCTAACTGTAGCGTATTCCTCAGGCTTCTGTGTTTTTATGTCTTTATTGTACTATTAACAGGCCATCCTGTTTTTTCGGGTATGACAGACTTAATGTCCACTATCATTTTTCTCACTGATATCAAGATTAAGCTTGCGAGTAATTTCCTGGCTGACCGAATGTATGCTCCTGCCGTCAGTATTAATGATAACGGCTGCCAGTTGGCGATAGATCGGGTCTCTGGTTTCAAATAATTCGCGCAGTTTTTTTTCGGGATCGGCGGTTTGCAGCAGTGGACGATTCTGGTCACGTCGGGTTCGTTGTAACTGCTGCGCCACGGTGGTATGCAAGTACACTACTTTTCCACGGTTTTTCAGGATCTCCTGATTATAGGGTAGCAGGATTGACCCCCCGCCCGTGGCCAGCACGATATTGGATCGCTGCGTTAACTCGTCCAGGATATGCGATTCACGTTGGCGAAATCCTGCTTCACCCTCGAGTTCGAAAATTAATGGAATATCAGCCCCCGTATGTTTCTCTATTTCACGGTCACTATCGACAAAGTCGGCTCCCAGGATGTGAGCCAGACGTTTTCCGATAGTCGACTTACCGGCACCCATGGGGCCGACTAGAAAGATATTAATGGGGGCGTTCATAATTTTGAGCTTATTGTTGTCACCTGTCTCGGAATGGATATAGTTTATCGTTAATCGTCAATAAGCTCCAGACATCAGGACTGGAATCGCAGGCATAAAAAAAGCCGTAGTTACCCGCAAGGTAACTACGGCTTGATTGTGGCTGCTTATTGGATAGCGGCCTTTAGTTCATCTTTCAGGATTTTTGGTGTGACAAAAATCAGGAGTTCAGAACGGTCATTGCTTTTCTCGTTCCTTTCAAACAACTTGCCCAGAACGGGTATGTCTGCAAAAAATGGTATTCTTGTATTGGTGTCGATTTTGTTTTCCTCATAAATGCCACCAAGTACTACCGTTTCACCATTCGATACCAGTACCTGAGTGCTAATGGTGCGGGTATCAATGCTGGGAACGCCGTTGAAGACAGCACCTACACTGTCCTTGTTAACATTCAGATCGAGTATAACCTGGTCATCAGGTGTGATCTGGGGGGTAACTGTCAAGCTCAGGGCAGCTGTCTTGAACGAGACTGATGTAGCACCACTGGAAGAGGCTTCCTGATAAGGAATCTCGACACCAGACTTGATAGTGGCTGACTTCTGGTTGGCGGTGATGACACGAGGGCTGGAAATGATTTCGCCTTCCCCTTCGATCTGTAAAGCTGAGAGCTCCAATTGAACGACGGCGCTGCTCGCCTTGGCAATAGCCAGACCAATAGTGCCTGCGCTTCCGCCAACCGGGAGATCAACGATCAGATCACCCGTGCCTGTGTTTGGAGCAGTGCCAGTGACACCGCCACCACCGATCGTTGTTGTGTATTCGCCGTCAGATTTGCGTCCAGCTGCGCCGAAACGAACACCGATGTCACGGCTAAAGTCACGATTGGCTATCACAACCCTGGATTCGATCAGAACCTGGCGTACGGGTATATCGAGTTTGGTGATAACCGAACGAATCTGTGCCAGCTTATCAGCAGTATCCTGGATCAGTAAGGTATTGGTGCGTTCGTCGATAGTAATACTGCCTCGACCTGAAAGCAGGTTGTTTTCACTGCTTTTTAGCAGGGCGGCAATATCTGAGCCTTTGGCGTAATTGATCTGGAACCATTCTGTACGCAACGGCGCCAGTTCCTCGATCTGTTTTTGCGATTCCAGTTCGAGTTTTTCACGTGCCGCAATTTCGGCGCTTGGTGCAATCAGGACGACATTACCGGTTTTACGCATCCCCAGACCCTTGGTCTTGAGGATGATATCCATGGCCTGGTCCCAGGGGACATTTTTCAGACGCAGACTGATGTTGCCGGAGACATTGTCACTGACGACCATGTTCAAGCCGGTGAAGTCAGCGAGTAATTGTAATACGGCGCGTACTTCGATGTCCTGGAATGTCAGGGACAGGCGCTCGCCAGTATAACCAAAGCGTTTTTTCTTCGCGGCCTGGACCTGTTCCTTGGTCAATGGCTTGACCTCAATCGTGTAGACATTCTCTGTCTGGTAGGCAAGGTGATCGTAATTGTCATTGACAGGTGTGATCACCAGACGAGTACCGCTGCCGCGAGTCATGGTGTCAATGGTTTTGACNGGNGTGGCAAAATCGAGTACNTCCAGTCTTCTTAATAATTCACTGTTGATTTCGCTGTTACCGAAGTCAACCAGAATCTTGCCGCCTTCCTGACGCATATCGATATTGCCGGCTGAATCTGACAGGGTAACAATGATGCGTCCTTCGCCTTTTTCACCACGGCGGAAGTCNACATTTTTGATTTCATGNTTGGCATCGGATAGGTATTGATGCGCGCTTGTTCTGGAAGCCTGGGCATTGCTTGACGCGGTTGTTGTGCTACCCTTGCCACTACCTTCNAGGCTGATAATAATCTTATTGCCGCTGGTCTGTGTCTGGTATGAGACCAGCTGAGACAGATTGATAACGACACGAGTGCGGCCCCTGGCTTCAATAGAGTTAATGCTCTTGGCCATGCCGATCCCAATCGGTATATTACGCTTGCTGAGCTTGTTTGTGGTATTAACCAGATCAATCGCAATACGCGCGGGATTGTCGATAGTGAAACTGAGTGGGTTCGTGGCAGGTTCAGACATGCTCAGTGTTATCTGGACGCGATCGCCAGGCATGGAAGAGACACTGATATCCTGAAGGCTGTTTGCAGTTGCAAAACCTGTCGTTCCAGCCAACAGACAAATAATAAAAAATATTTGCTGGATGATAGATCTCATTCCATTTTCCTCATGTGACGCATATTCTCTGATCATGGGTATATTCCTGGTACAATTTTTTAAACTCATCACTTAATTCCCCTTATCCGGCGTGCCGGCCAGTGCAAGTGACGCCGGGCGTTCTATCCAGTCGCCGAGTCCATCTGGCACAATTTCCACTAAGCTGATTTTATCCTCAGCAATTTTGATTATCTTGCCGTGGTTCTGGCCAATATAGTTACCGGTCCTGACGCGATGTATGGTGCCGTCGCCGCCTTTGAGCAAGGCCCATACGACGCTGTTTTGTTCCAATATGCCGACCATGCGCAGGACATCCAGCGGAAATGATTCAAGTGCTTCGCGCGGGCGTCCTTCTATTGGCTTGGGTCCGCCGCTTTTTTTACCGCTACTAGCCTGGACTGTCTTGGCAGGCCGAGCGGCAGCAAAGGGTTCAAACGGATCCTTCAGGTGGCTCGTACTGTAACTGAAAGTTTCATACGGCTTGATTTCAGGTAGTGGACTGACCTTGGGTTTCTGTGTTGTCTTGGCCGTTTCCACAAATTGATGAAGATCACTGATATCACTGCTGCAGGCTGTGAGTCCAACTGACGCCAGCAAGATGACAAGTCCGGTATTCAGTCTGAAAGAAGGCAATGAATATTTCTTCATTTCTGGCCTCCTTCATCGTCAAGATAACGGTAGGTCTTTGCTGTGGCATTCATGACCATCTTGTCCCCGGAACGTGCGAGACTGATATTATGCAAGGTGACGATACGTGGCAGGGCCGCGATGCCACTGGCGAAGGTGCCAAACTCATGATAGCGGCCGGTGACCCGGATCTGTATGGGTAGTTCTGCATAGAAATCCTTGGGTTGTTCTGGACTGGGTCTGAATAATTCGAATTCGAGACCACTGGCCAGACCGGTTTGTGAAATGTCAACCAACAGTTCAGCGACCTCGGTCTGGTTAGGCAACTGCCGGCTCAATTTTTTAAAGTCGGTACGCATCTCATCCAGTTGGGCCTTGAGTTGGTCCAGGATGGCAGCCTTGGCCGCACGTATCTTCAATCTGTTTTTTAGTGTCACTTCATTTTTCTGTACCTTTTCCAGGGCATCCTGTTGGTCATAGGTGTCGAAATACAGCACCGCGACTATGACGAGGATGCAGGCAACCGCCACAACAATGGCCTTGAGGGCGACGGGCCAGTTGCCTATGTTATTGATATCAAGATCAAGATCTTTCAGGTCTGCGAGACTGTTCATTTTTTATTCTCCGTCTCTTTTGCCTTTTTATTTATCTGCTCGGCTTGCAAGGTAAAGTTGCTAGTCCTTTGGCTACCGCTTTTAGCAGTAGAAATGACATTGAGCTTGGGATCGCCTATCCAGTCAGATTTTTCAATGTTCCACATATAGCTGGAAACACGGGCATTGGATTGTGCTACGCCATTCAATGAAAGCTTATGTCCTTTCTGCTGGAGTGTTTTCAGGTATACACCTTCTGGTAGAGTGCGTACGACCTCGTCAAACAAATGCACGATTTCAGAACGACTGCTTTGCAGGCGCTGGATGATATCAAGATGGGCCTGAAGCTTTTTCTTCTCAGCCTCAAAGGTCTTGATCTTGCTGATTTGCTCATCCAGTTTTGCGATTTCTTTTTTCAAATAAGCGTTGCGCATTTCCTGGTAAGCGATGCGATCCTGATAATAATAATGTACGCCCAGCATGAGGATGCCTGTAATACCCAGCATCACCAGAAGTGCAATGATAAAGTTGGTTTGTTTTTCCTTGCGCAGTTCGTCGCGCCACGGTAATAGATTAATACGAGCCATGTCAGTCAAAACTCCTTAGCGCAAGTCCGCATGCAATCATCAAAGCCGGGGCATCGTTACTCAAGGTCTGAGGTTTAACCCTTGGCGCGAGAGACATATTGGCAAAAGGATTTGCAATTGAAGTGGCAGTTCCGATTTTGTCTTCAATAATTTCATCAATACCCTGGATTGAAGCGCTGCCGCCGGCCAGTATAATTTGGTCAACACTATTATATTGGCTGGATGAAAAGAAGAATTGCAGTGAGCGGCTAACTTGTTGGGTCATGGCTTCCTTGAATGGATCCAGGACCTCAGTGAGGTAATTATCAGGTAGTCCACCCTGACGTTTTGCCATGCCGGCTTCTTCATAGGACAAGCCATAACGTCGCATGATTTCCTCGGTCAGTTGTTTGCCACCAAAGACCTGCTCTCTCGTGTAGATAATTTTTCTGTCATGCAAAACATTGAGCGTGGTCATTGTCGCGCCAACATCGATAACAGCAATCGTCTGGTCATAGCCCCCTTCCGGAAGTTGCTCTGCCAGTAATACAAAGGAGTTTTCCAATGCATATGCCTCGACATCCACCACTTTAGGTTGCATACCACCAATTTCCAGTGCTGCGATGCGGGTTTCAACGTTCTCGCTTCTGGAGGCCGCGAGTAGCACGTCCACCGTCTCCGGGTTTTTTTCCGTGGGACCTAAAATCTCAAAGTCCATACGTACTTCATCCAGCGGATAGGGTATATATTGGTCTGCTTCAAGTTCGATTTGCGATTCCATCTCGTCATCATTCAAGGTAGCGCTCATGGCTATTATCTTGGTAATGACGGAAGAACCGGCGACCGCCACCGATGCGGCCTTGTTGCGGGTACCGGAGCGTTTGACCGCACGACGGATACTTTCACCGACGGCTTCAACATCTGCGATGTTCTTTTCCACAACAGAATTGGCCGGTAAAGGCTCAACCGCATAACTTTCGACCCGATAGCGCCCATTCTGCTGACTGAGTTCGAGCAGTTTGACAGCAGTAGAGCTGATATCGAGACCGATAAGGGGGGGCTTTTTCCGTGTTAAGAGTCCCACTATGTTTTTTCCTTTTTTATACTGTTTGTTACGCGAAAAACATGCCTGTCAACATTAAAATCCATACTTAACCCTTTGTCAACTAATGTCTTACTATGGTTTTGTCCTTGATCCTGATAGCATAACGTCACGTTAATTTATTTCTTTAGGGATAAATTGTGAAGTAGGTTCCTATATTAAAATTTTTTATTTTCTTGAACTGGCCAGCTTTATTTATATCGTTGACTTCCTTACACTTGCCAGCTTCAGTGTATTTAATAATTATTGGTTGCGGTCTCAGTATTTGTCTACAGTATTCCACAAAAAACCATACAATCAGGCGAAGTAGCAGTATTTCGACAATTATATGAACAAGTTCAGTAAAGCATTACGTATTATGGTGGTCACGATTATATTGGCGATATCCGCCGGAATTGTTGTGCTCGCAGCCACTTATTTTTATCTTGCGCCAGATTTACCTGAGATAGAAACACTTAAGGATGTTAATCTCAAACTACCTTTGCGCGTTTATGCACGGGACGGTGCGCTGATCGCCGAATTCGGTGAAGAGCGCCGTACCCCTATACACTATAGTAACGTTCCTGATCTAATGATCAAGGCATTTCTTGCAGCAGAAGACGATCGTTTCTTTTCTCATCCTGGTGTCGATTACCAGGGCTTGATTCGTGCTGCCGTTCATTTGATAAAAACGGGCCAGAAAGGTCAGGGTGGCAGCACTATAACCATGCAAGTTGCAAGGAATTTTTTCTTGAGTAGAGAGAAGACATTTCTTAGAAAAATCAATGAGATATTTCTTTCGTTAAAAATAGAGAGAGAATTAAGCAAGGCCGAGATATTCGAGTTATATATGAATGTCATTTATCTTGGACATCGATCATATGGCGTCCAGGCCGCCGCCCAGGTCTATTATGGTAAAAATGTGCATGAGCTCAACCTGGCTGAAGTCGCCATGATAGCGGGCCTGCCCAAGGCTCCGTCGCGCTTCAATCCCATCGTGAATCCCAGTCGAGCACTAAGCAGACGAGATTATGTACTCAGGCGCATGCTTGAGCTTGAGTATATCTCGGAAGACCAGTACCAGGAGGCGGTCAATGTTTCAGTTACCGCCAGTTTGCATGGAGTGAAAATACAAGTCGAGGCGCCTTATGTGGCAGAAATGGTCAGGGCCGAGATGCTAAAACGTTACGGCAAAGACATTTATACCAGTGGCATGCGTGTGTATTCGAGTGTTGATAGCCAGGCACAGGTGGCAGCGAACAGAGCACTGCGCAAGACCTTGATGGATTACGATATCCGCCATGGCTATCGCGGCCCAGAGAAAAATCTCGTCGAACTACTCGAGCTGGGCCACGAAAAATGGGACGAAGTGTTGGCCGATATACCCACCGTGGGAGGACTTTCAGCGGCGATTGTTGATCTTGTGGAAGAACAGAAAGCACGTGTCTATCTTGAAGGAGGGGAGCAAATCACCCTGGATTGGGAGGCTATGTCGTGGGCACGCCCGTATATTTCCGAGAACAGACTCGGCTCGAAGCCGAAAACAGCCGCAGAAGTCATGAAAGTGGGTGACCTGGTGCGGGTGAAAAAGACTGACGAGGGCAAATGGTTGTTATCCCAGGTGCCCAATGTTTCAGGGGCACTGGTTTCATTGTCATCTAATGATGGCGGAATTCTGGCCCTGACAGGTGGTTTTGATTATTTTCACAGTAAGTTCAACAGAGTCGTGCAGGCCAGACGGCAACCGGGTTCCAGTGTGAAGCCCTTTATTTATACTGCGGCACTGGCCAAGGGCTTTACTCCTGCCTCGATTATTAATGATGCGCCGGTCGTGTTTGATGATCCATCGTTGGAAAGTGCCTGGCGACCAGAAAATTATTCAGGAAAATTCTATGGCCCGACACGTTTGCGCGAAGCCCTGGTGCATTCGCGCAACCTGGTCTCGGTCAGGCTGTTGGGGGAAATGGGTATTGACTACGCTGCTGAGTATTTGCAGCGATTTGGTATCACTAATGNAATGGTCCAGAAAAACCTGTCTATGGCCCTGGGTAGTGGTTCTATTACGCCACTGGAGCTGNCCAGTGCCTTTGCCGTCATTTCTAACGGAGGNTTTCGTGTTGAGCCTTACTTTATATCCCGCATCGAGGATGATGAAGGTGAAATATTATTTGAGGCTGATCCCGTTGTCGCCTGTGTGGAATGCGAGCAAAAGCTGCCGGTCATCAACAAGCCAATACAAAATTCAGATGCCAATGTGGATAGCGTTCCTGACAGCGAGGAAAGTGAAGCGCCAGAAGACAGGATGCCTCGCCAGGCTGAGCGAACCTTAAGCCCGCAAAATGCCTACCTGATTCACTCTATCATGCTTGATGTGGTTCGTCGTGGTACGGGTCGAGGTGCTTTAGCGTTGGGGCGCACAGATCTTGCTGGCAAAACGGGCACCACGAATGATCAGCGTGATGCGTGGTTCTCCGGTTTTAACAGTGAAGTCGTTGCGACTGCCTGGGTCGGTTTTGACAGAGCGCAACCGTTGGGTAGCCGTGAAACGGGAGGGCATGCAGCCTTGCCAATGTGGGCCGATTATATGCGCGAGGCTCTCAAGGACATCCCGGAAAAACCGCTCAAGCTACCGGAAGGGATGGTAACCGTACGCATCGATCCTGTGACAGGCCTACTGGCTAATGCGTTTACAAAAGATGCCATATTCGAAACTTTCTTGTCTGATAATGTCCCGGAAAGCAGCGAACAATATCAGTCTGTCATCGGAGCCCCGTCGAATGGTGATGGGCAGCCTGATACGATTTTCTAGCCCGATGCCGTGTATTGGGTTTGTTTTAAGCGGATAGCCAACGAAAGATAAATGCCTACCACCAAACAGCAGGATCAACAACGTTTGCGTATCGCCATGGCCGCGGCCAGGCATATGTCTGAATCCGGGGTTTCCGATTTTCAACTGGCCAAGCGCAAGGCCTGCCAGCAACTGGCTGTTTCCACGACGCGTAACTTGCCCAGTAATCAGGAAATTAAAGATGCCCTGCGAGAGTATCAGTCCCTGTTCAAGGCTGATATCCAGGTGCAGCAATTAAAGCGACTAAGGGCGACGGCTGTCGAAGCCATGCGTTTTTTTCAACAGTTTTCGCCACGACTGGCAGGTGATGTTCTGGCGGGCTATGCGAATGAACATACCTCGGTTGAGCTTCATTTGTTTGCAGAATATCCGGAGCAGATCAGCCTGTTTCTCATGCAGGAACAAATCCCGTACCAGGAAAAACAAAAGCGCGTTAGTTACGGTAATGAAGAATATGAATTCCTTCCTGCCTTCAGTTTTCTGGCCGATGACGTGGGTGTGGACATACTGGTTTTTCCAACAACAGCTTTGCGCAGGGCGCCTAATAGTCCAGTGGATGGCAAGCCCATGCAGCGTGCAGATCTAAAAGCTGTCGAGCGACTTGCTACTGAAGCTTGACCATCCCTGGTTTGAAACTAGGGCCTGTTAACACTAATTAGTCG
>JGI24023J19991_10000883_pt1 | contig 23606 bp, 22 predicted proteins | sample Cruoilmetagenom1_FD_19991 | JGI IMG/M metagenome (IMG submission 19991) | reverse complement strand
CTCTAAAACCAGCCAAGAACCGAAGTAATCTGAGAGTTTTACTTTCTCTCCGTCAAGTCCGTATGCATCGAAATCAATAGCTTTTTCTCCGGGTTTTGCTCCCTTAAAGTCCGAGAAATTATAGTATTCCGGCTTGAAACTGGTGTAGTTGTATTCAGAAACCTCTTTTGCACTCTGATCGTTCATGTATTTAATCCTCCGGTCCTGGATGTTTAACTAATATTACACCCACAAAATAAAAAAGAGATATCCGAAAATCACAAAATCCCCGAAATCTGCAGAAAATAGCATAACGTCCGATAAGGTATATTATGTTAACTAACATATTTAGGCAAAATAACTGTTTATTGATCAATTGCCTTAGGCTTATGCCAGCCCTATTACAAATCTGACGTAAGCATTCCTTTATAGCCCCAGTTATCCTCATCAACTTCATCTATAACAATATGAATATGCTCGGGCTTCTTGCCCAGTACGTCGACCAGGGTCTTTGTCATCTGTTCTACAACTGTTTTTTTCTGATCGCGGCTGGAGCCTTTGGTTATTTGCAGGTTTATGTAAGGCATTTTTCCTCCTTAATTTGGCTATTTTAGAAAGGATATCTTATTGATGCCGGGTTCATGTCGTAAAATCTCCTTGATGATATGAATACCGTAGCATATCATTTAAACCATGCTCAGGACCAACTATAAAAACAATATCTATTTTATAACCCAGCCTGACCATGCGGCTGTGTCGGGGTATTTTGCGGCGCATTGGGGAAACGACGAATTCACCCGTCCCGGACATTACGCGCCGTCTTCAGACCCTGAGAAATTAAGAGCTGAAACGGTACTGGGCATAGCGGAGCACGATAACGGGTGGTGGGAATGGGAAGCATCTCCCAAATCCGATGTTGACGGGCTGCCGCAGGGTCTCACTGCAGTGCTTAAGAACCAGGAAGAAGGCATGAACAGATGGAGACTCGGCATTCCGAGACTGAGCGAGAAGCACCCATACGCAAGCCTACTTATCAGCTACCACGCCTATTGGCTCTATGCGCATTCAAGCGGGGCCGAAAAGAATGAGGCTTTCGTGCACCCGCTCTTCTGGAAAGGGACTGATCTTTACGCGGAGGATTCCAAACCCTCGCTAGAAGGACAAGCCCTCTCTAATGCACTTAGCTTCGTAGAAGAATTAAGAGGGTTACAGAGAGGACTCGTCACAGAAATTAATAAGGACGAATCTAAGAACGGCTGGCTGAACGATGACAACTTACTACCGCACGCGCGCCTGATACAGCTACTGGACGGTCTGTCGCTCTCGATATGCTCAAACCTCATCCCTGCTAGTGAAGGCGAATCCAAAGGTCTCGGTCAGGACGAATTCAATCTCCTGAACGTACCAAGAATGAGCTGGGACGACCGGGTGACAATGAGAGTATTCCCCAAGGGAGAGAGGAAGATTGGCCTCGACCCCTACCCTTTCGATTTGAACCCTCTGGGAGTGACTGTGTCTGCCAGGATTTTAGAAGGCCCAATCGATAAACCTGTACACCCACACCCCTTGTGGCACACTGTTCCTATTGAGCTCATTGAGTATGAATTCAGCTCTGCTTGATACATATCTTCGACATAAGCTAAAGAGCAAAATTAAGTAACCCCCTTGAACAAGCTGGGATAAGTTATTATATTTACTCTAATTTACTTTTAATATTGCTTGGCCGAGGACAAAGCTATGCCGATATATGAATACGAATGTAAAAATTGCGGAATGGTAACTGAAGAGCTTCAGAGCTTCAGTGACCAGCCGCTTAAAAAATGTCCGCACTGTAAAAAGAATAAGCTTGAAAAGCTTATATCCCTCTCTTCTTTCAAGCTAGAGGGCACCGGCTGGTACGCGACCGATTATGTACATAAACCGGGTATACCCCCTCAAGCCGAAGATCAAAAGAACCCGGCGGTTACAGAAAGTGAAAGTAGCACCGACGGAGCAGCTAAGACAGTCGCCGAATCAGGTAGTCCTTCAAACCCAAGCGACACATTTAAGTCGATAGAGAAAGAGACCAAGAAAGCAAAGACCAAAGCCAAGAGCGCTTAAGTCTTTGTCGCCCTCCCCTATCAATTAGAAATTTTTCTCTTTTATACCGTCAAAGATTTTTGTTCATGCACCCCAATTACAATCTATGTTGAGACTTCCATAATTTTAGGTTTATAATAAATACCCATTATGGATATGGGAATAAAAGAAAAAGTCGCTATAGTAGCCGCATCGAGCAAAGGCTTAGGTAAAGCTGTAGCAATGGGACTTGCACACGAGGGTGTGAAAGTGACTATCTGCGCCCGTGGCGAAGAGGAGCTACAAAAGACGGCACAAGAGATTGAATCCGAAACCTCTACCGAGGTACTTGCGGTCCCCTGTGACGTTTCCAAATCAGAGGAAATAGAAAATTTAGTCACCGAGACAGTTAATAAATTCGGGACAGTAGACATATTGGTTAATAACGCGGGCGGTCCTCCAGTGGGTGTATTTGAGGAGTTTTCTCTTGAGGACTGGCATAAGGCAGTCGAGCTTAATTTGTTCAGCACTATCACATTCTCTAAGCTTACGATCCCCTATATGAAAAAGAGCAATTGGGGCCGGATTATTAATATGACCTCCTATACTGTAAAGCAGCCGGTAGACGGACTTATCCTCTCTAACACCGTAAGAGCCGGCATAACGGGCCTCACAAAGTCACTCTCTAACGAGCTTGGACCTTATAACATACTCGTGAATAACGTAAGCCCGGGCAGGATCCATACCGACAGAATCACCCAGCTCGCCGAAGAGAGAGCCAAGCGCAGCGGCGTAACATTCGATGAGGCGCTTAAGAGTATGGATGACGGCATACCGCTTGGAAGAGTCGGACAACCCGGAGAGTTCGCAAACCTCATAGTGTTTCTTGCATCCGAGCGGGCAAGCTACATTACCGGTGATACAATATTAATTGACGGCGGACTGAGTAAAGGAATCATGTAGATTTCAAATGAAACTCTACGCCCCATCAAACAACCTGTCAGTACTTTATCTTGCTCTGGCATGCCTTCTTTATTATCTGATTGCTTCTGGCTCTGTATCCACGTCCGCACCCGTACTGCACTCGACAAATACAAAATACATTGAGATCGAACAAGATGGCCGCTCAGCGGTGCATGTGATGAATAACCCAAATGATATAACAGATATTACGGATATATATAATATTAAATTAAGTAATGGGGATAAAATTATAGTAGATAGGAATGGGGACATTAAGACCGGGCGGATAAGCGGCATCAAGAGTTTATCTCTCGGAGTCCCAATTGGAATTAACTCAGCCCCGGCTCAAGACCTGACCGCCCTCACCGGAATCGGGACAAAGACAGCAGAGCGTATAATCACCTACAGAGAAACTTCAGGAGGCTTTAAAAGCTTGGATGAGTTGGACAATGTTCCTGGAATTGGGGTTAAAACAATAGAGTCTCTAAAGGGAAAGATAAGTCTCTACTAACGTCTAAGTAAAAAATCTATCTCGGTCTCAGTTTCGTTCTTCGGAAGGCCGTAATCACTCGGTACATAACCGGGGTCTGAGCCGAACTCTCCGCTGTCAATCATCACTCTATCCCTCAAGGAATCAAGCACATTTTCCCTTAAAGAATCGATGCTGTAGGGAACATTGCCATATGGAGTGCTCACGGTTTTTATGCGCGAGGGCCTCTTGAATTTACCCCCCGGATACTTTTCAAGCGCCTCTTCCATAAAGTCTATCCATATCGGAAGAGCAGCCCTAGAGCCTGCTTCTTTTTTACCGATAGTCTTATGGTCGTCACGCCCTACCCACACTGCCGTTGTAATACGCGGGCTGAACCCCACAAACCATGCATCCGTGTATTCATTCGTAGTTCCGGTTTTGCCGCCTAACGGGGCCAGTGAAGTGAGCCGTGCGGCTCTTCTTCCTGTTCCTTCTTTGATTACAGCTTGAAGGAGGTCAGACATTATGTATGCGGTCTCAGGGCTTAGAGTCTGTTTTTCTTCACCACCCGACAAGAAATCCACTGAGCCTGAACGAACAAGCTCAAGAAACTCGGAAGGGTTAAAAAACTTATATTCACTTGAGTCCGAAGCGAAACCCTCTGAATCTGTAAGCTCACCCTCCTCTAAAAACTCCGAGTCAGAATTAACCTTTTCAGCATCCCTACCCTTCTTTTTTGCGAGCGCTCTGATAATATTCAGTCTTTTGGCCTCACGGTCTGCTTTTAAAGATTCTTCTTTGGATACAAACTGGCCGCCCGTGTTGTCCTCGACGATTCTTCCGTTACGGTCATATATCCTGAGGATGAATACCGGCTCTACAAGCTTCCCTTCGTTAGCAAACACGTTATATGCCTTTACCATTTCCATCACTTTTACGTCTGCACCGCCGAGAGCAAGCGAGGGGTAGGGATTGAACTTAGTCTCAAACCCGAAATTCTTCGCATAGCTGACTACATACTTGGGATCTATATCGAGCATCAGCCTGATAGTCGCAAGGTTCCTGGACTTGGCAAGGGCCGATCTGAGCACTATAGCTCCCAGGTAGTTACCGTCATAGTTCTGTGGCGCCCAGTCCTTTATGACAATAGGCATATCGTATAGTACAGATGTTTCAGTGTAGCCCTTATCAATCGCCGCGGAATATACTACAGGCTTAAACGCTGAGCCCGGCTGCCTTACAGCCTGGACTGTTCTGTTAAATTGCGAGGTCCGGTAATCAAACCCTCCTACGAGCGCTCTAATATTGCCTCCGGTGTCCATAGCGACCAGGGCAGCTTGTGTCTCGGGGGCATAATTTAATACGTACTCATATTCTCCGTCCGAGGACTCAATTGCTTTAACTTTAATTACATCGCCTTTTTTGAGGTTCTTAGTTACGAGACTTAACCCTCTATAGCCGTCAGCCGGTGCGTACTTTTCGGTGTAAGGAGAGCTCAGTCCAGAGACCGGCTTGCCGAGCTTTGGGTTTAGTGCGTAGCGAAGCTCGCCCTTTTTATCTCCTAGCGCAATCTCAGCCGTATAGAGAGCCGATTCTTTTTCTTCAGATTTTTCGTCTTTTATTATTGAAGTTATTACTGCCTTGTATTCCTCACCTGCTTGAATGTCGCTTATTTTCTGAGCGCCTATATATTTTTTAATCTGAGCGTCGTTTGAAAGGTTTTTAACCACGACTCTGCGGCCCCGTCTGGACTCTAAGTCGATGAGTCCCCTCTTAACAGCCCACTGCGCCTCAAGGTTCAGGTCTACATCCAGAGTAGTAAACACAGTGTAGCCCCCGTTTATAAACTCTTGTGTCCCGACTGTGTTTTCAAGATAACGTCTTACATGCTCCACGAAATAAGGCGCGAGCTTGGAGTTTACCCTCAAGCGGGGTTTAATTTCTATCTCAAAACTCTCGGCCTCAATTCTCTCATCCTCTGTTATAAACCCTCCCTCACTCATTCTCCTGAGAACCGTTTTTTGTCTCTCAAGTGCACGGTCCGGGTGGGTGCGCGGTGAGTAGTACTCGGGTTTTTGCGGCAGTCCCGCAAGAAGCGCGGCCTCTGCAATATTTATGTCCTTGGCCGATTTGCCAAAATAATTTTGGCTAGCAACCTCAACTCCATAGGTTCCGTCAGCAAGATATATATGGTTTAGATAGAGAAAAAGAATCTCTTCTTTTGAGAGGTTATTCTCGATCCTGTGAGCGAGTATGGCCTCTTTTATCTTTCTTGTAAGCGTGCGCTCGGGGGTTAAGATGATATTCTTGATCACCTGCTGGGTTATGGTACTTGCACCCCTTACCCAATCACCCTCCTGAATGTTCTCAAACATCGCGGCAATTATGCTCTTTACGTCGACCCCTTCGTGCTCAAAAAAGCGGCGGTCCTCAACAGCGATAAAAGCGTTTCTCACATGAGTGGGGATATTCTCATAACGTATTATTTTCCTTCGCTCTGCCGCGAATTCCCCTATCAGAGTGCCGTCCGCGGAATACACGTCGCTCTTTAATCTGGGCTTATAACCCGTCACAACTGTGAAATCTGGGAGGTCGCGAGTATAGTACTTATATCCAGCATACAGAGCTAGAATTCCCCCGACCAAGAGTATAAAAAAAGCGGCGATAAAGAACATTAACACCTTGCTTTTTCTGGGTTTTGATTTAAATTTTACTTTCTTTTTATTAGCCATTAGATTCGACGCTGCCCGCTCAGAGGCATTTGAGTGGGAATGGAAATTAAACATAATTATACCTGAGATAAGGTGGTTATATAAAGCATTAAATTCGCAGGGTTGTAATTACCAGGGTTGTAATTACATGGAACAAAATATGACTAAAGAGCCTATTACACTGGATACGTACATTAAAGATGTGAAAGACCAGGAAATAAAGGGCATACTGCTAAAGCTCAAGAACGAAATACGCAGAACAGACGCTGACAAGGATTCGATAGAAGCAATTATTGCCTCACTGAAAGATAAAAACATCACCATAGCCGAGGAAGTGCTAAACTTAATCCAGGACTAAACACACTTTGAGTATGCCCTTTTGAAATATTTACGGTGCACCACCACCTCATTTCTATCAGGCTTACCCATATGTCTTTAAAAAGATGATTCCGAGAATGAGGTAATTTTCAGATATAAACACAATGAACGCTCAAAAGAATACGGCAGACAGCATACTTGATCTAATAGGCGGAACACCGGTTATAAAGCTCCATAATATAGCTACTGAAGACTCTGCGGCTATATGGGCAAAGCTCGAGAACCTGAACCCCGCTGGTAGCACTAAAGAGAGAATCTCTCTCAGAATGATCGAAAGCGCTGAGGAAAAAGGACTCATAACCCCTGGCAAAACAGTGATTGTTGAGGCTACGAGCGGTAACACCGGCATAGGGCTTGCGCTCGTCTCGGCACTAAAAGGCTACGAGCTTATCCTTACCATGCCTGCCGGGAAGAGTTTTGAGAGAAGGCAGCTACTTTCAGCTTACGGTGCTGAGGTAATTCTAACCCCTGCCGAAGAGCTCATGGCAGGCGCCGTCAAAAAAGCCAAGGAAATAGCCGCTGAGCGCCCAGACTCAATCATGCTAAGCCAGTACGAAAACCCGGAAAACGCCGAAGCGCACCGCCTCGGCACAGGGGCAGAGATAATAGAGCAGGTACCTCCCCCCATAGACGCCTTTGTTTCAACCGTCGGCACCGGAGGCACGTTAAGCGGCGTTGGAAGTGCGCTCAGGGAGAAATACCCTAATATACATCTGGTCGCGGTTGAGCCTGCCGAATCTGCAGTGTTATCGGGAGAGGAAGCCCGCATGCACGACATACAGGGCATTGGCCCGGGATTCGTACCCCCGATACTGGACACCGACATGTATGATGAGATAATTCTAGTTTCTGCAGAAGAAGCAGCTGAATTTGCAAGAGAAATTGCACTTAAAGAAGGGCTTTTAGTCGGCATTTCATCGGGCGCATCCGGACTTGCAGCCCTTAAAGTAGCAAAAAGGCTGGGCCCGGGTAAACAGGTGGTTACAATTTTCTGCGATACCGGCGAGCGATACTTAAGCACTGGACTTTTCGGAAACGAATAATATATTAAGATTAAGAAGGTATTTATGCATTATAATGAGGAAATGCGGATAGACCGGAGCGCGAATCACCATTGAAGGGCAAGAATACAATAAAAACGAGCGTTTCACAGCGGTGGCGAGGAACTAGAAGTGTTTGATAAAGGGAGCTATGTGTGGTATCTTTGTGTATGTTTTCCGGCAGTTATATTTTAAATTATACGAGGTCTAAGTGAATAGCCAATTATTTAAAAATTTAGTACTATGGCTGGTAATTTTTGTAGCGATCATAGCTCTTTACCAGCTTGTGCATACCCCGAGAACCGCTACTCTCGAAATCCCCTATAGCGAGTTTTTAGAGTACGTGGATAAGGGGGATGTTAAGGAGCTCGAATTTAAGGGCGAGCAAATACTAGGTGAGTTTTCAAGCCCTGTAGGAGAAAGCTCTGAAACAGGCTTTAAAACGGTTGGCCCCGCAAGCGAAGACCTCTTGAAAACACTTGAGGAAAAAGGTGTTTCATTTAAATTCGACGCAAACAAAGAAGGCTCTCTTACTCATATACTTCTCAACTGGGCGCCGCTGATCCTTCTAATTGTAATTATGGTTTTCTTTATGCGCCAGCTCCAGGCGGGCGGTACAAAGGCTATGTCTTTTGGGAAAAACAAAGCCAGAATGCTGTCCGAAAACCAGAACAAGATCACATTTAAAGACGTTGCAGGTGTAGACGAAGCCAAAGAGGAAGTCCAGGAGATTGTGGAGTTCCTGAAGAGCCCCAAAAAGTTTACCAAGGTCGGTGGCCGTATTCCCAAGGGCATTCTGCTTGTAGGTCCTCCCGGAACGGGNAAGACCCTTTTGGCAAAAGCCATTGCGGGAGAGGCGGGTGTGCCGTTCTTTATCATCAGCGGTAGCGACTTTGTTGAAATGTTTGTAGGAGTCGGTGCGTCAAGAGTAAGGGACCTGTTCGCTCAGGCCAAACGCCACGCACCCTGCATAGTCTTCGTTGACGAGCTTGACGCTGTAGGGAGGCACAGGGGTGCCGGACTCGGCGGAGGACACGACGAGAGAGAACAGACACTAAATCAGCTGCTTGTTGAAATGGACGGTTTTGAATCAAACGAAGGGATTATCGTAATGGCAGCCACAAACCGCCCCGACGTGCTTGATCCGGCCCTACTCAGACCGGGCAGATTTGACCGACAAGTGGTAGTTCCAAGGCCCGATGTAAGAGGTAGAGAAGAGATATTGAAAGTTCATTCTAGAAACACTCCGCTTGATAGCGATGTAGAGCTTACCGTTATAGCACGATCCACTCCGGGATTCTCAGGCGCAGACCTTGAGAACTTGGTTAATGAGTCCGCGCTTCACGCGGCAAGGCAAAACAGAGCTAAAATCTCGATGCAAGACTTTGAGTTCGCTAAGGATAAAGTCATTATGGGCGTTGAGAGAAAGAGCATGATAATAAGCGATGCGGAAAGGAAGATCACGGCATATCACGAGGCAGGTCACGCGCTAGTAGCCAAGCTCACTCCGGGAACAGACCCAATACACAAGGTCACTATTATCCCCAGAGGCATGGCGCTTGGAGTCACTCAGCAGCTGCCGATAGAAGACAGGTATACGCTTTCTAGAACGAGCCTTAACGGCACAATAATGGTTCTGCTCGGGGGAAGAGCTGCCGAGGAAATTGTGTTCAGTGAGCGCACGAGCGGTGCCGGAAACGACCTTGACCGTGTTACGGATATTGCGCGCCGCATGGTCTGTGAATGGGGAATGAGCGAAAAAGTTGGCCCTGTTACGTTCGGCAAGGGCGAAGAGCAGATTTTCTTGGGCAAAGAAATTTCTAAGTCCAAGGATTACAGTGAAGAGACAGCTATTGAAATAGATAGTGAGATACGCTCTATCGTCACTGAGAACTATAACAAGGCCAAAACTACCCTTGAAGATAATATTGATTTACTTCATAAGCTTGCCGGGATGCTTCTTGATAAGGAAGTAATAGACGGTAAAGAGCTTGAGGAGCTCGTTAGTAGCCACAAGCCCCAAAAAGATTATCCCTCCCCTTGGCAAAACCCGACTACTGAAGGGTCTGTAGCCTTTAGGAGCAGCAATAATTCTGAAGACGCTTGATGATCCGCGGTATTAATTACTTACGGCACAGCGCATAGGGGTTTTCTAAATTCGCATATAAAACGGAGCTATTTTACAGTATTGCTCTAACTACCCCTTTAGGAGGCGGATAAGTTGCGTAAGAATGCGGCTAACCCTACAATTGATCTGGTGGATGATCCGGCAGCTCCCAATTTAAATACTCATCTGTTTAAATGCAGGGACACCGAGTTTGACCTAAGCACAAAAACCCATATCATGGGAGTGCTGAACACTACGCCCGACTCTTTTTATGACGGAGGAAATTACTCGCAAGTAGACGCCGCTTTAAAGCACACTGAAAAGATGATAGAGGAAGGCGCAGATATTATAGACATAGGCGGTGAGTCCACTCGCCCGGGCTCCCTACCCGTCTCAGCCCATGAAGAGCTTGAAAGGGTAATTCCACTCATAAAAGAAATAAGAAAACACTTCGACATACCGCTATCCATTGATACAACGAAATCAGAGGTCGCCCTTAGGGCGCTCGACGAAGGCGTAAAAATTGTTAACGATATAAGCGGTCTCACGTTCGACCCGGAGATTGCAGACGCCGTATCCAAATATGGGGCCGGACTCGTGCTGAGCCACACTTCTTCGAGGCCCCACGATATGCAAAGCAAAACCAGTTACGACTCTCTTATTGAAGATATTAAGCTCCCTCTTCGAATTTCAGTTAAGCTTGCTGAGCATAAAGGCGTGCGTCCGCGCTCTATCGTAGTAGACCCCGGGTTTGGTTTTGGAAAAACAGTAGAGCAGAATTTAGCTATTCTTAAGCACTTAAACTCGTTCATAGAGCTTGGCAAACCTATATTAATCGGTACTTCGAACAAGTCTTTTATCGGCAAAGTCCTCGATGCAAAGGCAGGGGATAGAATTGAGGGTACGGCGGCCACCGTAGCTGTAGGTATACTAAATGGGGCTTCTATAATAAGAGTTCATGAAACGGGATATATGAAACGTGTATCCCAAATGATTGATGCAATACTTAATGTTAGTTGCGAAAGTTATTGAAATGTCTTAACTTTTTCTAAGTTATAAGTTATAATTTGATTATGCTCGATGCTATAATTAATTACCGCTATGTTTGGGACACTCTCGACATCGTGCTTGTCGCCTTCGTAATATATTATGTTTTAAGGATCATAGAAGGTACAAGAGCGGTCCAAATACTGTTAGGACTAGTGCTTCTAGTGGTACTTTATTACTTCTCACAGAGAGGCCTTTTCACGCTCAATTGGATACTCGGGCAGTTCCTGGGATCGATAATACTTATAGTGGTGATTCTTTTCCAGCACGACATTCGCCGCGGCCTTGCGGCAATCGGCAGGAGGCCTTTTTTACTAAAACTCTCTCCGGGTAAGTCAAAACAGCTATATGCGGAAGAGGTTGTGAAAGCGGCGAGCTACCTGGCCAATAGACACATTGGCGCCCTCATCGCAATAGAAAGGAACAACAGCTTATCTGACTTTATAGAGATAGGAATGAGGATCGACGCTCTGGTATCAAGGGAGCTGATAATAAGCATATTCAACCCCGCCTCCCCTCTTCACGACGGCGGAATAATCATAGTAGGCAACAGGATCGTTTCTGCAGGCTCATTTTTCCCGCTTGTGACCGACCCCGATCTTGAAAGGGATCTTGGGACAAGGCACAGAGCGGCAATAGGACTCTCGGCCGAGACAGACGCAATGGTAATTGCCGTTTCTGAAGAGACAGGCAGCATTTCCCTTGCTTCGGGGGGCGAGATCACGAGGGGACTGGACGCGACGGCTCTTAACAACATGCTTCAAGAGCTCCTCGGGATAAAAAAGCCCGATCAGTCTAAACAAGTTGCAATAACTAATAAAGAGGAGAGCTAAAAGCAAACACCTTTAGGGTATAGATATGGTGGACTGGTTAAAAAAACCCTATCAATCTGATAGCGGCAATACTAATAAGACAAAAGCTCCTTTCTTTTCGGACATGGGAAAGAAGCTCCTTGCCGTGGTAATCGCCATATCCCTGTGGCTAGTAGCGAACCTCCAGCACGATGTAGATAAAAATGTGAATATAGATATAAATTATGCAAATCTGCCCCCCGGGCTCGTCATAGCCAACAACCCGCCTGAAAAGCTCACAGTGAGAATGAGGGGACCGCGCAGTCAGCTACCCTCAGCCAACTCTGAGAGCATGCTATTTACAATAGACCTCTCGAACCTGGGCGAAGGCATGTCACGTTTTGATATAACCACGGATCAGATTATTCCACCTAGAGATGTCCAGGTCACAGGTATAAGCCCGGCTGAGATCGAGATCTATATAGACAAGCTTAGCGATAAGAACGTCAAAGTCGTACCGTCCATAGGATCCCTCGAGGCAGGTTACCAGATAATCGGCGAGCCCGAAGTCGTGCCGTCCGAGGTCATGGTCCGCGGACCCAAAAGTCTGATAACTAAAATAAGCAGTATTACTACTGACCCGGTACAGCTAAAGGGTGAAAAAGCTAAATTCACAATAGAAGTACCGCTCCGCTCACCCTACTCTCTTGTCAAAGTAGTCGGCAACAACACAGTCCGTGTTACAGTGGACATTGCTGAAAGGACACTCGAGAAAGAATTTAACAACCTTGCCATAAACTTTGTTAACTTTGACGATTTTGATTTCGAGACAGACGGCAATATAGTAACAGAGATATCATTCGAAGGTCCGTTCAGTATCATCAACAACCTCAGCAGCGAAGATATAGAGCTCTTCGTTGACGGAAGCGATATTAATAATAACAACAATAAGACTCAGAAACTAAAGGTCAGCGTCGATTATCCACACAAGGAATTACTCAAGTTAAAGAGTCAGTCTCCGACGACTATCGAGATAAAACTAAACTGAGCAGGAGAATCAGCTTGGAGCTTAAACAAAGACGCCTCTTCGGCACAGACGGCATAAGGGGTGTAGCCAATAGTGATCCCATGACGCCTGAGATGAGCCTAAGGCTCGGAAAGGCCCTCACGCATATCCTGAGGCAAAGTAAGTCTGACTCCAAAAGACCCAAAATTGTTATAGGTAAGGACACCAGGCTCTCAGGGTACATGTTCGAGCAGGCACTGTCTTCGGGCATAACCTCAATGGGTGCGGACGTGCTGTTAGTGGGTCCGCTTCCTACACCCGCTATAGCATTTATTACTTCCAGCATGCGGGCTGATGCCGGAATTGTTATTTCTGCATCTCATAACCCTTACCATGATAACGGCATAAAAATATTCGACCGACACGGTTTTAAGCTCCCCGATCAAAGAGAGCTTGAGATTGAAGAGCTTATGCATAACGGAGAGGCTGACAAGCTGCAAGGCTCCCCGAACGACATCGGGAAAGCATACAGGATAGACGACGCCCAGGGACGCTACGTGGTATTTACTAAAAACTCCTTTCCGGGAGACCTCACACTTGACGGAGTGCGCTTGGTACTTGACTGCGCAAACGGCGCGGCATACAAGGTAGCTCCGACAGTGTTTCAGGAACTTGGCGCAGAACTCATAACTATCGGCGTAAACCCTGACGGTGAAAACATAAACACCGACTGCGGCTCCCTGAACCCAGAGCTTCTCTGCCAAAAAGTACTCGATACTGACTCGCATGTAGGTATAGCTCTTGACGGTGATGCGGACAGAGTCATATTCTCGGACGAAAAGGGCAACATCGTAGACGGCGATAAGATCATAGCAATCTGCGCAAACGAGATGATAGAGAACGGGGCTTTACGCGGGAACGCAGTTGTTTCTACCTTAATGAGTAACATGGCGCTTGAAAGATATATAGAAGACAAAGGACTCGGATTCATACGCACCCAGGTGGGAGACCGCTATGTAGTTGAAGAAATGCGCAGGAGAAACTGCAACCTTGGAGGAGAGCAGTCAGGCCACATAATCTTCCTTGACCATACCACGACCGGGGACGGGACACTCGCTGCGCTTCAGTTATTAGCAATAATGAAAAGAAAAGAAAAACCCCTTTCCGAGCTCTCCCTTATTTTCGATCTCTACCCCCAGGTATTATTAAATCTAAAAGTAAGCGAGAAGAGAGATCTTTCTAAAATCCCCGGACTAAACGAGCTAATGGGTGAGCAAGAAAAGCGCTTAAATGCTAAAGGCCGTATAAATATCAGGTATTCTGGCACTGAACCCATTGCACGGGTAATGGTAGAGGGCGAAAACGACACGCTCATTAACGAGATTGCAAATATGCTTACGGATAAGATAAGACAAGAAATAGGAGCTTAAGAAAGATGCCTAAACTAAATGTAAACATAGATCATGTAGCGACAATAAGACAGGCAAGAGGCGGAGTCGAGCCCGACCCTGTGGCGGCAGCCGTACTCGCAGAGCTTGCAGGGGCTGACGGCATAGTCGTACATTTGAGAGAAGACCGAAGACACATCCAGGACAGAGACCTAAGACTCCTAAGAGAAACAGTAAAAACAAAACTCAATATGGAAATGGCCGCAACGGAGGAAATGGTGCAGATAGCCAAAGCTGTATTACCCGACATGGTAACCCTTGTGCCCGAAAAAAGAAAGGAGCTAACGACTGAGGGGGGCCTTGATGTTAAGGGTAATTATAAAAACGTATCGCGCACAGTAAGGGAGCTAAAGACGAGCGGTCTCTTCGTGAGCCTCTTCATCGATCCTGACCATGAGCAGATAAAGATATCTAAAGAAGCAGGCGCCCAAATGGTAGAGCTTCATACAGGAAATTATTCTGACGCGGCAAATGAAGAAGAAATGGAGACAGAGCTCGATAAGATAGAGAGCGCCGTTCATGCGGCAGTAAAAGCAGGCCTCAGAGTTGCGGCAGGACACGGACTTGACTATACGAACACCCAGTATGTAGCTCAGTTCGAGGACATTGAAGAGCTTAACATCGGCCACAGCATTGTCTCCCGCGCGGTTCTGGTAGGCATGGAAAAAGCTGTAAGTGATATGCTCATCCTTTGCAGCTAATATCTCCGCCATAAATATTTTCATACCCATTACTCAGCAATAAATAGAGAGTTATTGCTCTTAATTGTGTTTAAAAAGAGAAAGTGGAAATAATGAGAATTAAGACCCGCTGCAAGAAGAGCAGAGCCCGTGAATCTGAAGTTTGTGGTCTTTTACGTCAAACTGGTTTAGTTTCGCAATCTGGTTCAGGCATAGCTCAATTTGTGAATTGGCAAACTCATATACATTCCCGCAGTTAGTACAGATCATATGATGATGATGCTCATTCTCTGAACGTATAGGTTCGTAGCGCGCCTTTCCGTCGCCAAAGTCCCTCTCTGCGGCGATACCGGACTCCCTGAATAACTTAAGCGTCCTGTACACCGTAGCAAATCCTATCTTAGGATGGTTCTTTTTTATATTCTCGTAGAACTCCTCAACAGTAACGTGTTTACCCATATAGTTGTTAAAGAACTCGTCAAATATTACATCTCTCTGCTTAGTTGATTTAAGCTGCATTCTAGAGATATAATCTTTAAGAGTTTTTCTTCGTTCCATTTTTCTTTGCGCCACTGGAGTCATATTTTATGCCTCTTTCCGATATTGAATATAATTATCAATAATAACCTAAAGAGGATAAAATATCAAGAGGTCAAGACTACTATTTGCAAATAATTACCATTTCACTAAATTCAGGTGTGATATAATAACCAAGACCTCTTCTGGGAATAAATATAACATGCCTCAAAACCCTATTCTATACCTAAACTCTCTCGGGCTACATAAGGTAAAACCCGGACTACAAAGAATTAAAGTAATTCTGAAAATGCTGGGAAGCCCTGAGAAAAAAGTTCCGGGAATAATAGTCGGTGGAACAAACGGTAAAGGCTCTGTTGCCTCCTCAATTGCTACCGTATTAAGCGAAGCTGGTTTTAATACAGGGCTTTACACCTCTCCCCACCTTGTCAGCCTGACAGAGAGGATCAGGATAAATGGAAATCGGATAGAAGAATCTGAGCTTTCTGAATATATCGAACGGATAAGAAGAACGTCTAAAAAGCGCGCAATAGAGCTGAGTTATTTTGAGGTGCTAACCGCCTGCGCGTTTCTATATTTCTCAGATAACGAATGTGATTTTAATATCCTTGAAGTCGGTTTGGGGGGAAGATGGGACGCAACGAACGTCATTCAACCACTCGTTTCTGTAATCACCAATATATCAAAAGACCATACCGAGTACCTGGGCGACACTATAGCGGAAATCGCTTCCGAGAAGGCATGCATTATTAAACCCGGCTCACCCGTAGTAACGGGAGCCCGAGGTAAAGCGCTCGAAGTAATACAGAACAAAGCGCAGAATAATTCTTCTGAGCTATATATTTCGGGCAAAGACTTTAAACTGGCTAAAACGAAAGATAAAGGACTATGTTATATTGGCAATATATGGAATATAGAAAATATATCATCAAGTCTTCAGGGTCTCTATCAGTATGAGAACCTGGCTCTCGCCATTAAGGTCCTGGAGGTGCTCACCGAGTCGGGACATGTAAACATAGAAGAAGAAACATTACGAAAGGCTCTCTCACATATAGACTGGGAGGGAAGGTTTCAGGTTATCAGAGAAGACCCCCCTCTTATCTTGGACAGCGCTCACAACCCGGGCGCCGCAAAAGCTCTCGTCTCTTCTCTGAAAGACTATTATCCCGAAGTTAAATTCACATTCCTAATCGGCATGCTTGGAGATAAAGATCATAGTGCATTTATTGTTGAAATAGCTCAAATTGCCAGCAAGATAATTATTACACAAGCACCGTCCGAAAGGAGCGGAGATTCAAATACATTATATGAATCGGCCAAGAAGCATATAAATAATGTTGTTGTTATAGATGATTACAAAGAAGCATACCGTGAGTTAATTAATACCAACATGCCCGGGTGCGTCACTGGCTCGCTTTACCTCATTGGCGCGCTCATGGATATGAATTCTGAATAGGTTCCGTGTAGACATCATCTAAACTTTATATGAACAAATTCCTGTGCTAGCATTTAAACCACTAAGGAGATATTGAGACATGGCCAAAGTAGGAATAGTATTGGACAAACTTTACGTAGACCACGACAACGGCATGGGCCATCCCGAGACTCATGAGCGGATACTTGCCATAGTGGACATGCTCAACTTTACGAAACTCATAGACGAGGTCGTGAAGATCACTCCGAGAGACGCGAGTAAAGAAGAAATCACTCTCGTACACACAGTCGCGCATTTTGAAAACATGGCATCTACGAAAGGTAAACCGAAAGTGTTTTTGGATGCAGACACTTCCACGTGCCCTTTATCATTCGACGCCGCGGTAAGGGCCTCAGGCGGTATGTTATCCGCAATAGATAGCGTGCTCGAAGGAGAAGTGGACAGAGCATTTCCCCTTGTCAGACCCCCTGGACACCACGCCGAAGCAGATAAGGCAATGGGATTCTGCCTCTTTAACAACGTTGCCGTGGGCGCTGCATACTTAACACGCGTTAAAGGACTCAGCCGCGTGCTCGTAGTAGACTGGGACCTGCACCACGGGAACGGCACGCAGCATATGTTTTATGACGACCCCTCTGTTCTTTACTTCTCTACACACCAGCACCCCTATTACCCGGGCACCGGAAGCCTCGANGAAAAAGGCAGCGGAGATGGCAAAGGCTACAATATTAACGTCCCCCTACCCACAGGTATGGGAGACTCCGAGTACTTAAAAATATTCGCCGAGATTTTAGGACCTGTAATAGAGCAGTATAAACCTGAATTTATTCTCGTTTCAGCCGGGTTCGACACCTTTATCGAAGACCCTCTTGGAGGCATGAAAGTCACTCCTGAAGGGTTTGCTAAACAGACCAGATTCCTAACAGACTACGCCGATAAATACTCAAACGGCAATATTGTGTTCATTTTAGAAGGGGGCTATAACCTTGACGGCCTGTGGATATCGAACAAAGAAGTAATTGAAGAGTTGCTAGACAAAAAGACATCTGATTACAGAGTGTTAGAGGATACACCTCAAGTAATTTCTATTATTGAGAATGTTAAGAAAGAGTACTCAAAATACTGGGATTTTAGCTGATCCTGCTCTTACGTTTCTCTTTTCTATAGTCTTTGCCTTCAAGATACATAAACTCGCACATCTCATAGAGCCTTGAGGCGATCCGCTCTCCAATTCTGAGCTCGAGAATCTCTTTTTCTTCACCTATTTCTCTTGCAATATCGGAGGAGATATAATTTGTAGTAATTACAGTTTTCTTTGAAGAGTTATAGCGTTTGGATATTAGCTGATCCAGAATGTTAAGCTCCCATTCGTTGCTCCTTCCCTTGCCAAGCTCATCTATCACCAGCACTTCCGTCTCTATGAGTGGAACTATAACTTCATTTTCGGGAGTCCCCTGAGAGTAGGCCTGCTTTAATTCGGAAAGAAGATAAAAAAAGTCCTTAAACATACATTTTACACCGTGATACAACGTTAGCTCGGAAATCGTTCCGATAGCAATGTGTGTTTTGCCCAAACCGGACGGGCCCATCAATAAAAAGCCCTTTTTCGTAGGGTATTTTTTGACGAATTCCTCTTTTGCATACTTAAGCGCCATCTGAAGGGATTTATTAATCTTTCGCGGCTCAAGCCCAGCGTCCACCTGAAGCACGTGCGAATACTTAGCCGGTATTCCCGCCAGGTTATATAGCTTAACGTTTCGCCTGACTACTCCGCAAAGGCTACACGGGGAGAGATAAGAGTATCCACCCTTTTTCTGAGATAACACGTTTCCCGACCCAACGCACTCTACACAATGATCAACACAGCCGCAAAGCTCTGCACGGGCGTAAGTTTCGCCCTCCAATACCTGAAACCCCGACCAGTGACAATCATCACACCCTATCTGCTGTCTTTCTATTTCCATACTCACCCTCAGTCGTAACTATATAAGAACCTTACTCCATATTTATTATGAATGATTTCATTCCGGAATGATATAACACTCTCTGAAAACGCCTTCTCTGTCATGTAACGCCCCCTGCCCTTCACCCTTTCTTCGGCCTCCCTTCTTACAGACTCCCTTTCCCCCTCAGGCAGCTCTGAAAAGAATCGCTCCAGGCAATCAGCCTCAAGAGAGATAATACTAGCTAGCGCATTATCCTCGGGGGCACCTTCTAATTCCAAAACCCTGTTTCTGAGCATTGTATAATAATCCCGCAAGCTTACATCTTTCTCTTCCTTTATAAAATCACTCAGCTTTTGTGCGGCTTCACCGATAACTCCCGTGTGCTCACTACTTGCTTCCTCGGATGTTTTCCTCTCTTTTAAGGGGCTGTATTCTTCTATGCTCTCTTCTATAAACGAAGAACACTGCTTCATGCTTCTTATTCTATTTCTCCCCTTATCATCCTTTGCATTTAGCTTCTCAAACGCCCGATTAATTCCCCGTAGCACTACTTCCTTGGGGATTTGTCTGTCCCGGAGCTTCGAGATAAGCGCATAATCCTGAGATGAGAGCATAATCCCCTCCCCCGCAAGCGAGAGAAAATAACTCTCCACATCCTTTATATATCGACCGCCTTCTGTCATCGGGATACCTATTTATATTAAATCAGTAGTGCCGTCATTGCGAGCGAACAAAGTGAGCGCAGTAATCCCAAACATAAATCTATTAATTTGTGCCCATTCGTGTCTATTCGTGGTTAAATCAAGTCTTACTTCTCACCCCTCCCCAATCAACCCTCTCATCTCACCTATAGTGGCTGCATAATCAGAGGAGCCGAATATCCCTGAGCCCGAGACAATAACGTCCGCCCCGGCATCCGCAATAAGTTTGATATTGTCGAGCTTTATCCCGCCGTCCACTTGAATAAGGGGCTTATGCTCTCTACCGTCAATAATCTCACGTAGCCTTTTCACTTTATCAGTCATCGAGGGAATAAACTTCTGTCCCGGAAAACCGGGTTCCACTGTCATGACCAATACCATATCCACATAGTCCATGATCTCCTCAAGCGCCGAGAGCGGCGTCATCGGACAAATCGCTACACCCGCGGCTACACCTTTTGCCTTGATCCTAGAGACTGCGTTAAGTAGTAGCCTTGTAGTCTCGTACTGAACCGTGATTCCGAGTACAGAATCACCGCCCGCGGCTATGAACTTTTCCGAGAATTCCTCGGGCTTTTCTATCTGAAGATGTATGTCTAGTGGCGGAGTGTCTGTGCGTGAAAGGGCCTCAACTATTGGCAGGCCCAGGGTCAGGTTCGGAACATAATGCCCGTCCATAATGTCTACGTGTATCCAGTCGCCCCCGGCATTTTTGATGGCGCGTATCTCTTCCCCTAGTATCGTGAAATCAGCTGAAAGCACAGAGGGAGCAATTAATTTTTTCATAATCATTTCCTTTAAAACAATGTGTTTATATACCGGTAGTATACAGGCCCCGGATTATACCATGCCTGGCACAATACGCGCTAGTCCTAAAAGATTAATTCAGGGACTTGGGCGAGAGCTTGACAGTTACCCGAAAACTATTTACCATACTCGTTTTTATTACCTAATCCACACTTCACACACAGGAAAAATATTATGTCACTTAAAAACTTTATCTTTACCTCGGAGTCTGTAACCGAGGGTCATCCGGACAAGATGTCCGACCAAATCTCCGACGCAGTGCTCGACGCAATGATTACAGGCGACCCGCACAGTAGAGTAGCCTGCGAGACTCTGATCACTACAGGGCTGGTAGTTGTGGCTGGAGAAGTAACCTCTAAGTCCGTAGTGGATATTAACCACATAGTAAGGAATAAGGTCAGGGAGATCGGCTACACGGATAGCTCGATGGGATTTGACGCCCACACGTGCTCTGTACTCGTTGCTATGGACGAGCAGTCCCCCGATATTGCGCTCGGGGTTAACTCGAGTGAAGACAAGGAGCAGGGAGCGGGCGACCAGGGCCTGATGTTCGGATACGCAATCGATGAAACACCGGAGCTCATGCCTACTCCTATAATGTACGCGCATAAGCTTTCCAAAAAATTAACTGACGTCCGCAAATCCGGCGCTCTTCCATATTTGAGACCGGACGGAAAGTCTCAGGTCACCGTGCGTTACGAGGACGGCAAGCCTGTAGGCTTTGACGCCATAGTAGTATCCTCACAGCATGCGCCTGACGTAGACCAGAAAACAATTTATGAGCAAGTTCTGGAAGAGGTAATAAAACCCTGCGTAGACGAGAGCATGATTTCTGACAGAACAAAAATCTACGTAAACCCCACAGGGATGTTCGTTACCGGGGGCCCGATGGGCGACGCGGGGCTTACAGGAAGAAAGATCATTATCGACACCTACGGAGGCTGGGCAAGACACGGCGGCGGAGCATTTTCTGGGAAAGATCCATCCAAGGTTGACCGTAGTGCAGCTTACATGGCGCGCTATGTGGCGAAGAATATAGTTGCCGGCGGATTGGCCAGAGAATGCGAGGTACAGCTCGCCTATGCGATCGGTGTGGCCGAGCCCGTATCTGTAATGATAGAGACATTCGGATCAAGCAAGATTCCGGAAGAGACACTATCGAACGCCGTAAGGGAAGTATTCGATCTCACACCGGCAGGCATCATCAAATCCCTTAATCTTCTAACACCAATTTATCAGGAAACCGCAGCGTACGGCCATTTTGGCAGAGACGGCGCAGGCTTCACCTGGGAAGTAACCGATAAGGTTGAAGACCTTAAAAAAGCGGTCGGATAGGTAGTAAACACAAACTATTTATTTAATCTATACGGAGGCAAGTATGAAATACGATGTAAAGGACTTAAAACTAGCCAAGGAAGGAAAACTAAGAGTCGAATGGGCTGCGGAAGAAATGCCGGTGCTCGATCTGATTCGTGAAAGATTCAAAAAACAAAAACCCCTTAAGGGAATAACAATTGCAGCGTGTCTTCACGTAACAACTGAGACCGCAAACCTGGCAATCGCGCTAAAAGAGGGAGGAGCTGAGGTAGCGCTATGCGCTTCAAACCCTTTAAGCACCCAGGACGACGCTGCGGCATATCTGGTGAAGAACCACGGTATATCCGTTTTCGCTATTAAGGGTGAAAACACCAAGACATATTACAACCACATTAACAGCACTCTAGACATGTCCCCGCAAATCACCATGGACGACGGTGCGGATATTGTCTCCACTCTTCATACATCAAGAAAGGAAAAGCTTGAAGGTCTAGTGGGAGGCACGGAAGAAACTACGACAGGGGTAATTCGCCTTAGGAGTATGGCTAAGGAAGGGGTGCTCAAGTACCCGATAATTGCCGTTAACGACGCAAATACGAAACACTTATTCGATAACCGCTACGGCACAGGGCAGAGCACGCTCGATGGAATCATAAGGGCCACTAACCGATTGATTTCTGGTACGGTTTTTGTAGTTTGCGGCTATGGCTGGTGCGGTAAAGGGCTCGCTATGAGAGCAAGGGGTCTTGGCGCAAGCGTAGTAGTCACGGAAGTTGACGAGCTGGCGGCTCTAGAAGCCGTAATGGACGGGTTCAGAGTGATGCCGATAGCAGACGCAGCTAAAATCGGAGACTTCTTCTGCACAGTTACAGGAAACTTAAACGTTATCAGAAAAGAGCATTTCAAAACAATGAAGGACGGCGCGATCGTTTCAAATTCGGGCCACTTCAATGTGGAGCTCGACCTCCCGGGTCTAAAAGAGCTCTCGAAGAAAAAACGTACTGTAAGAGAGTACGTAGAGGAATACACCCTTAAGAACGGCATTAGAATAAACATCTTGGGTGACGGCAGGCTAATAAACTTGGCCGCCGCCGAAGGCCACCCTTCAAGCGTTATGGACATGAGCTTTGCAAACCAGGCGCTCTGCGCGGAATATATGGTTAAGAATGCGAAGAAGCTTGAGAACACTGTTTACGATGTACCGGTAGCAGTCGATCAGTCTGTAGCAAGGATGAAGCTTAAAGCCAAGGGTGTTCGGATAGACAAGCTCACTCCAGAGCAGAAGAAATACCTTAGCTCCTGGGATATGGGCACATAATATTGTAACATTCTTAATATATGGATGCTCTCCTGGACTCGTTCCTCTCATACCTGGCAGTTGAAAAAGGGCTGTCGGAGAATACTCTTGAGTCCTACGGGAGAGATGTTAAGAAGTTTATCGAGCACTTAAAGAAAGAGAAAGTAGCGGCAATTACCGAAGTGAAATACCGTCATATTGCCGATTTCCTGACTCATTCCAAAGAAAAGGGGTTTACCGCGACCACCATAGTCCGCTCTATAGTCTCTATAAGGCAGTTCTTCAAATATTTGATCATTGAAAAACTTATTGCGGAAGACCCCGCATCTCAAATAAAAACGCCTAAGATGAAAAAAAGTATCCCGGGCGTTATTTCTCTTGACGATGTAGAGACTCTACTAGGCGCGCCAGACGAGTCCACCCCGGAGGGGCTCAGAGACTCGGCCATGCTTGAGGTTCTATACGCGACAGGCATCCGCGTATCCGAGCTCATCGGTCTAAAGCTTAATGACGTAAATTTCGACCATGGCTATGTAATAGTTTATGGAAAAGGCTCAAAAGAGCGCATCGTCCCGGTTGGAGAAAAAGCCCGGGAAAAGATGCTTTCTTATTTAGCGGACGCAAGACCCCTGATTCTCAAATCAAGGGACGCTAAAGCCCTTTTTGTAACCAGGAGGGGAAGCGGAATGACAAGACAGGGATTTTGGAAATTAATCAAAAATTACGGCCTTAAAGCAGGTATATCAAAGAAAATAAGCCCGCACACTCTCCGTCACTCCTTCGCGACTCACCTCTTGGAGCGTGGCGCTGATCTTAGGACTATCCAGATTATGCTCGGACACTCAGACATTTCCACGACTCAGATATACACTCATGTGGAGAGCGA
>JGI24023J19991_10000880_pt1 | contig 23663 bp, 24 predicted proteins | sample Cruoilmetagenom1_FD_19991 | JGI IMG/M metagenome (IMG submission 19991) | reverse complement strand
CGTTACTCTTGGGACAGCCTGAGAGGAAAGTCGCAGCCTGGGCGAGAATGATGCTGGCCTCGGGCATACCCACGTAGTCAACTGCTGTGAATGAGGCGGTCGCCAGAGTAAGGGCGTATGGCTCCGCGTTACCGATATCTTCAGAGGCTAGTACTATCAATCTCCTGGCAATGAACTTTGGGTCTTCACCAGCCTCTAACATTCTCGCAAGATAGTAAAGAGCGGCGTCGGGCTCACTTCCGCGAATGCTCTTAATGAATGCGGAGATGGTGTTATAGTGCTCCTCCCCTGCCCTGTCGTAGCGGTAATGGTGTGTCTGATAGGCTTCTTTTATTGTGTCTCTAGATATATTGTAGGACTCGCGCGACTCGGAGATATCAAAAGCTACCTCAAGGGCGTTCAGCATGGTGCGGGCATCGCCGCCGCACTGCCTGATAAGCTCTTCCTGGGCCTCTTCGTTGAGCACAGCCTGCTTTAGCACCTCGTCTTGAATCAAGGCTTTATCCAAAATTGCAAGGAGGTCTTTTTCTGTCAGCGACTCTAGCACATAAACGCCGGTGCGTGAAAGAAGGGGCGAGATTACCTCAAATGAAGGGTTTTCGGTAGTGGCGCCAATGAGAACGAGCGTGCCGTTCTCCACACTCTTAAGGAGCGCTGCCTGCTGGGATTTGTTGAAGCGGTGAATCTCGTCAATGAACAACACCGTACGCTTACCCATACGGAGCTCATGCTCGGCTTCGGAAATTATCTCACGAAGCTCTTTTACGCCTGAGGATATAGCGTTTATCTGGATGAACCTTGCGTCGATCTTTGTAGCAAGCAGCCTCGCAAGAGTGGTCTTACCAGTGCCGGGAGGTCCCCAGAATATCATGGAGCGTATATGTCCGCCCTCGAGCATTCTGCGTATTATGCCCTCGGGACCGAGTAAGTGCTCCTGACCCTGAATCTCATCAAAACTCCGGGGCCTTAGCCTTTCGGCAAGAGGTACCGCATCCTCTGGCGGTTTGAATAATGAAGGCTCTTGGGCCTGGTCTCTTGTAGACATAAAAAAAGAGTAGAGGGATATGGGGATGAAATCAAGAGATATATCGATTCGGATGAACTCAGATGAATATTAAAAAGCCCCTTCCCCTATAAAGAGGAAGAGGCTTCGTTTATTCATTTTCGTATTCTGAAACTATGCTTGCCCTAAACCCCAAGAAGCTTTCTTCGTCTCGCATAAGCAAAACCGATAACCCCTAAGACTAGAGCCATGGTAATCAAGCCCCACTCTGACAGTGTGGGTATTTCAGATACCTTTGGCTGTACGATACACATGCCAGCGTCAAAATCTACTATGTTAAAATCGGGACCATATAAATCGAGTATTTCGTCAGAGGAGACGAAGAGTGATAGAAGGTTTACATTTGCACCAGGGCCTGTGCGGAGAATGCTCGGTTGATTGTTAGAACTATTTCCTACATAGATCCTGCCGGCAAAATCCACTGCCAGACCTCCTTCAGGATCAGATGTTGCACCCGTAACAGATGAAATTTGCGCTTCAGATATGAAAAACTCTGGGATTCCGGTATTAATATCTATTCTGAATACGCATGCACAGTTGTCATCCTCAGCCACGTATAGGTAATTACCAACTAAAAGAATCTGCTCGTCCAAATTCGGGTCAAAACCTAAAGCAGCAATTATCTGAGCTTCAGAAGTAAGGACGCTGCAAGGCCCTCCAGGCTGGCAAACAACTATACTGTCGGATGCCGCATCTGCTATATAAATATTAAAAGCATCATCTATATCAATGCCCCCTTCCAAGTCTGCATTGGTCTCGCCCGTTGCGGATTCAATTTGTTCCTCTGTTACCGAGACAGAGACAGCCGCTCCCGGCACTGTGATTTGTAATATACTGTCGCTTTGTTCATCGGCGGCATAAAGGTTACCGTCAGGCCCAAACGCCATGCCTTTATCCAGATCGGCTGAAGAATCTCCGGTAGCTGCAATGAGTGCGGAGGTGGGTACAAAGAGGCTCAGATCTCCAAAACGCTCGGCACGAAGAACTTTACTTTCATCATCAAAGTCTTCTCCGAAATATATATCGCCGTTTAAATTACAAGCTATACCTACGTTATCACAATCGGCTTCATTCTCACCTGTAACGGCTAAAATTTCATCGTTTGTAACAAACTCTGAAAGCCTGCCTGCGGGATTTACCTTAAGCACAGAACATGCGGTCTCATCATCTAATTCAACAACTATAAAAAGATCACCCGGATCGGCTTCTGAGCGTATTGCAAAAATAGAAATGACTAAAACTATAGTTAAAGCTGAGTAGATTAACTTTTTCATTCCAATCCTCCTCTCAAGAATATTGATGAAACATGTATTAAAACTGATATACAATTTATCATAACTGATATCGTAGTCAAAATAATCAAAAACTTAGCTTTCCGTTAATTAACAAGCTTTTTGTCACCCGAATCATGAATAGTTATTGATCACATCCTTCTGCATTACCCTATAAATCCAATATTTATAATGACTTGCAATAAAACCATAGCAGCACTAAGATTAAACAATAAAGACAGGGGAATATTGGATTTTCTATTACTAAAGATAAGTGAAATGAAAAAAAATCTGGATAAATTGAAGGAGCTTCGGCTCCTGATACGCTCGCACTACAGTGTGATATATGTGGACACTCCCGAGGAAGAGCGCACGCACGGGCTTATCAGGCTCCTGGCGGACAATCTGAGAATACCGTTTTTCTGCTGGTCGAGAACAAAGGGACTCGTACGTGAAGATATAGACTCCAAAGGCCCGGTATACGGCTCTCAGGATTTAAAGACCGCACTCTCTCATATAGAAGCCTCGAAATTTCAGGCCCTTTATCATTTCGGCGGTATCGGAGACTATTTAGAGGATAAGCTCATGGTGAGTATGGTAAAAGACGCGGCTTCAAGATTTTCTAGAAACTACGGTGCAATAATAATTACAGGGCAAAACGTGGAGATTCCAGAAACCCTAAGAACAATAACCGCTGTCTTTAAAATGCCTGAGCCCGATGCTGAGGAATATAGAGAGCTTCTGGGGCATGTGGTGAGGGACCTTTACTCGAGAATCAGCGTAGACGTAAAACTTTCTGAAGATGACACGAATAAACTCCTGAATAATATAAAGGGGCTTACGCTTACAGAGGCTGAGAAGGTAATAACAAAAATTATAATCGAGGACGGTACGCTGTCGTCTGAGGACATAGGAAAAGTAATCGAGGCGAAAAAGGATATTGTGGAGCGGGACGGGGTGCTCGAATACTATCCTGTAGAAGAGAGTATGGCGGATATAGCTGATCTTAAGGGGCTTAAGTCATGGTTATCCAAAAGAAAGGAAATTATTGTGAATCCCGAAAAGGCGAAAGAATTTGGACTGACCTTCCCAAAAGGAGTGCTACTGCTCGGTGTACCGGGCTGCGGAAAGAGCCTCTGCGCAAAAGCTGTCGCAACCGAGTGGGGACTGCCGCTGCTAAAACTCGATCCTTCGAACATATATAACAAGTACATAGGGGAGACGGAAAAGAATTTTAAGCGGGCTATGAATACCGCTGAGAAAATGTCGCCCGTGATACTTTGGATAGACGAGATTGAAAAAGCATTTTCATCAGCCGGCGGAGACTCGGCGGACGGGGGCGTATCCAGAAGGATATTCGGCACATTTCTCTCATGGCTCCAGGACAGAAAGGGAGACGTGTTTATCGTGGCAACGGCAAATGATGTGACAAAACTCCCGCCCGAGTTTTTAAGAAAGGGACGTTTTGATGAAATTTTCTTTGTAGATTTACCTGACCGGGAGGCAAGGACAGCAATATTCGGCATTCACCTGGAAAAACGGGGCAAAAACCCATGTGATTTCGAAATCGACAATCTGGTGGATGCAACTGAGGTATTCAGCGGATCCGAGATAGAGCAGGTAATTGTGGCTGGTCTGTATACGGCCTTTTCGGCAGAGAAAAAGCTGGATACACAAATACTGTTGGATGAAATAGACAGTACAAGCCCGATATCACGAACAATGGCCGAGAAAATCACTGCCCTAAGAGAATGGGCGCAGGAAAGAACCGTTTGTGCTAATTAACACCCAAGCTCCTTAACCGGCTGGAGCAGGGTCTTTAACGGCAAATGAAAACATTATCATGGAGAAGCCGTTAACGAGGAAATAGATACCCACCAGAAGCCCCAGGATATATGTGCTAGATGACGGGAACCCGGCATATATAAGCACACCCAGAATCAGGGAAGCAATACCGCTAATAAGTAACCATCCCCAATTTGGAGTAGGGTTCATCTGAAAAGCGTGAATGATCTTGAAGATACCCTCGACGAATAAAAACGCAGCAAGGAGAAGGGTGAGAGTTACGACACCTTGTAATGGATTCTGAAGAAGGAGATAGCCGACAATGAGATATAATATGCCGCTTATCAGAATTAACAGGAGACTCTTCCAGTTGCCAGAGAAAAAGGAGCCGATAATAGAAATCACTCCGCCGACTAATAGAATGACTCCGATTACAAGCTCAACGGTATAACTTGCAATTATGGGATGTCCTATGGCAACAAAGCCCGCGATTACATAGACGATGCCCATTACTAGTAACCACCACCAATTTTGCCTGAGACCTTCTGCTATGCTAGTTCCGCTCATTTTCTCCATATCCTCCTTAGTTTATTTCATCCGAGTTTTATAGTATCTCAGATTGCTCATATTACAAGGTGGCTCGGCCTGCACTTGAATTGAGATATAGCACAGCAAACTATTTCTATTGATTTCAAGTCTCAGTCTTGTGTGAAATGTAGGAGATAACCAGGGAGGATAGGACTGCGGAGAGGGCGTAGCAGTAGATACCTGTTTCGGCAGAGAAGCTGAAATTAAACCCCTTTGCTTTGAACATTACTATGATTACAGCGACTATGAAAACGTCGGCCATAGACCATTTCGAAACAAGACCGATCGCTTTGAATAGGCCGTTATTAGTCATTGCTTGTTGTTTAAAGCTCCTGGAAATATAGACTGCGGAGAGAACAATCTTGAGAAGGGGAAACACAACTGAGAAAAGAAATATGATGATCCCGAGGAAAATCGAGCCGTCCTGAAAAAGTGATTTTATTATTCCCAGCAGGTACTGATCACCAGTGGGAATCTTGCCCTTTTTTACAATCCAGTCCCTGAGCTCGCCGTGAAGACCGAACCAATTGGGAATCCAGTCGGGCAATTCGAGATGGAAAGTGGAATGTATAAAAGGGAAATAGAATGCTCCGACAAGAAGGAGGGCCGAAAGAACTAACGCAAAAATAGATACAATTTTTACGTACTTAAAACCTGTTACAGTTTGCCAGAATTTATTGAACATGACTAAGACACGAAAAAGCTGAGTGACTTAAAGATTATTCAGTCACACCGAAAATGGAGCGTACCTCCGGGATATCATCAATTTCTGCCAGGACAAGGAGCTTATCNCCCTCCTTTAATACCGTGCCCCCTCTAGGAACAAGCGAGGTCTCGCCCCTTTCTATAAGCATTATGAGCGCGCTCTTTGGAAGTGAGAGCTCGACAATTTGCTTACCAAGAGCGCTTGAAGCCGGGGGAAGAGTGAATTCTATTTTATCGCTGTGATCATCGTAAGGAAACTCAAACTCCACCTGTTTCATATGATCTTCAACATCAGGGGCATCGAGCCCGAGCCAACGGGCAACGAGTGGAATTGTGGTGCCTTGAAGGAGTACGGATGTAATGACAATAAAGAAAACAAGATTGAAAATTAGATCGGCATTGGGCACGCCCGCGAGTAAGGGAAACGTGGCAAGTATGATCGGCACCGCGCCCCTGAGACCGACCCAGGAGATAAAGATCTTNTCATTTAATTTCGTCTTACCAAACGGAAGCGACAGGAACACCCCGAGAGGACGCGCTATGAAGATTAGAAATATTGAAGTCACGATACCACCGAATATTACAGGTACGAGCTTTGATGGAAACACCAGAAGCCCGAGTATCAAAAACATGGTGATCTGAAGGAGCCACGCAAGGGCGTCGTGAAAACGGGTAAGGCTCTTTTTGTTTACAAACTCGCTTCCGCCCATGATAAGACCCGCGATGTAAACGGCCAGGAAACCGCTACCACCTATGGCTGCCGTCGCCCCGTATGTAAAAAGAACAAGTGAGAGCGTGAGCACCGGGTAAAGACCTTCATAGTCGAGCCTCAAGCGGTTGACTAAGAGAATAATGGCTCTACCCATCCCGTAGCCGATAAGAAGCCCTAAGGCCATTTGCATGATAAGGAGATAGAACATACTCCAGTATGTAGCCGCGGGGTTAGTGATGAGGTGTACGAAACCAAGGGTCAGGATTACGGCCATCGGGTCGTTACTTGCGGACTCAAATTCAAGAAGATCTTTTAAGTTTCCTTTGAGCTTCGTGCCGCTTGAGCTCATAACGGAGAAGACGGCCGCAGCGTCTGTGGAAGAAACGATTGCACCCAGTAAGAGCGCAGTCAGAAGGGAAAAACCCAAAATAACATGAGCAAACAGGCCGACGAGGATTGCGGTCAGGAATACACCTATGGTCGATAGCGACACACCGGGCTTAAGCACGGGAGCGACCCTATTCCAGCTCGAATGCAGGCCGCCTGAAAATATTATGAAGGCAAGAGCTAGCACACCGAGAAGCTGAGCCGCCCAAGGGTCTTCGAACTCGATACCGCCCGGACCCTCTGAGCCCGCGAACATACCAACCAGAAGAAATATGAGGAGGGCCGGCACTCTTAAACGTGATGCAGCCTTACCGGCGAATATACTTACAAGAAGTAAAACGGAGGCGCCAAAAATAATATATTCAATCGAATAACTCAATTTAGTATAACTCCCTAGGGATAAGCGATATTATCATAATATCATTCCAGGTTTCAAGATAAATGTCAGTATAATTTAATTCCATCTAAGATTAACCGATATTGATTCGTGTGGTTATTATTTCTATTCTATATGCTAGTATATTTGAATAGAAATATAGGGCCCAACAAATCTATGAAAAATTTAATAATAACCCTTGTATTTGTACTAATTGGAGCCTTGGCGCTTTTGTCTTGTAAGAACACAGAAGAAGCCACTATACCACAAGCCGGCATCCAAGGAGTATCCGTAGATCCTAAGAGTAAAGAGAGTGTAGTTACATTCCTATCTGATGTGTATGAGATAAAAGATATTTACCGCTCTATGAAGGGCCCTCATACTACGACCGAATTAAGGTTATCGGATAGTGAAGAGCCTGAGCTTATCTGGATTACAGGTTTTAGAGCTGAAATGGTGGGACCGGACGGCGAAACACCAATGTCTCAGGAGCTTATGTGCCACAGTAATCTGGATATTGACGCAAAGACCCATAATTATTTATTCCAATCTAAAATGAACCCCAAAATTAGCAGACTGTTCACTCTTTCTCAGGGACAGAACGAGATCGAATTCCCTGATGGATTCGGTATGCCGATACTAACACCCGAAGCACTTAAACTTACAACACAGGTACTAAACCTAAATTATAAGAAGCCAAACATAAAGACCCGTCACAAGATAACGATTAGATACGTAAGGGATTCTGATTTGAAAAAGCCTATGATACCACTTATGAAAATTTTCTCGAACAGCTTAAAACGACTGGATGAATCTGAGAACGGATATTATAATCTGGTATCTGCGGACGAAGAGCGGCACGGAGAGGGGTGCTTACTGGGAGAAAGCGCGGGGGAGAATATCATTAGAGACAGCTTTGAGAGAAAATACACTGGGCACTGGATCGTAAAGCCGGGGCGGGAGGTTAACACTACATTTGTAACAAATATGCTGGGAGTACCATACGACACAAAAGTCCATTATATCGCAATTCACCTCCATCCTTTCGCGGAATCACTCGAGCTAAAAGACTTAACCACAGGTGAGACGGTTTTCAAAAGCAATGCTAAAAACTCAGAGGACAAGATCGGGCTCGACCACGTGGACTATTATTCAAGCTCAGAAGGCTTGCCGATATATAAAGGACATGAATACCAGCTAATAAGCAGCTACAATAACACTACAGACGAAGATCATGATTCGATGGCGGTAATTTATATGTACGCACAGGACCGGGAATTCCGTAAGCCGAACCCTTCGGTAGCGAATATTCTTCAAGTTAGACCGTCATCAAATACGTCTGAAGGCGGGATGTAGCGCAGCTGAGAGTCCCGGCCAAGAGAGAATTAGTAAATCTTAATTGTTCTCACGAAAAGCCCTAATCAGATTTCAGGGAACTCGACTATACTAAGATCGAGGGGTAAATCTTCATTATGCTGCCCGGGAATATTAACAGGAAGAACATCTACGGAATTTCCTTTAATGAGCCCGGTTTCTTCGTCTACAAAGGGAGTATTATCCTCAAGACCCTCATCGAAGAAAGATTCCTCACTCGTGCGGCCTGTCAGGTTATATTCATCAAATGTGTATGGGAGTCCGTTTGAGCCGATCGTTAAGGGAGTTTCCATTACATGAAGATGCAAATGAGGGGCGCTGGTATTACCGGTGTTTCCAAGCTTTGCTATTATGTCTCCCCGTTTAACTAAATCCCCCTCTTTGACTTTCACGCTCCCGGGTTTTAAGTGAGCATAAAAAACATACTGACCGTTAGCAAGCTCAAGCACTATATGGTTTCCGTCTATTTCCTCTATGGTTATTGCCCCAGTCTTGGTAGGCAGAATAAAAGGCGTCTGATCCTTATACTTGTCTACGACCGTTACGACCCGGGCGTCCGCTACCGCGAGCACGTCCTGATTGTAACCGAACCAGCTCTTAAGATTTTGCGGATCTCCGACATAGAGACGATTATCCTTATCGGCTTTCATCCAGTCAATGGCGAATCGCTGGGAAATATATAAATATCCATTCATCGGGAGATCTGATCTCATATGGGTGATAGAATTGCAGCATCCATTTGCTGCTATCCAACCTGAGCCCCCGAGAGGAGGTCCCAGAACTACTGCGGAATCGCTGCTAATGCTCACAGGTGCCCCGAACTCTTTAAGCTTGTCCTGACCCTCAGGGAGCGCAAGCATCGAGACAATCTGATCGGGAAGCCCTCCTGGAGACGTGATTGTTAATCTGTGTAGGAGTGAGCTTGGAATATCCTCTTTGTTCTCTACTGAAAACGCCATAAATATGAGGCCGCTCTGTGCCGGCTCAAGCGAATCCGTAGGCTGCCTGGTACCGACAAACCGCATCTTATTTTTAACTTCCTCACCTGAGACCGTTTGGAGCACACGCCCGCTTGCATCCCCGTCGAGCACCTCAACTGAAAGTACTTCCCATTCAAATCTGTTTGAGTTTGTAACGAAAAGCTCATATACGATGTAGTAAAGTCCGTCAGACCCCTTAACGGGAACCGGAGGGGCGAGGACTGAGAACACAATAGGTGTAAACACATCCATCTCACCGAAAGCAGGTTGTTGTGTGGAATTACTATTTCCATCATCAGTAACTCCCAAAGCATTTTTAGTGCCTAACGGCAAGAAACACACTATAGCAATAATAATTAACAGCAGGGTCGATCTCATAAAGTTTATTTTCATACTCATCCTCCATAGTAAAATATTATTTCGAGTAATATTACCGTGAATTAGTTTACTTACCCATGAGCTTACGGAGCTCGGAGGCGTCGAATACTAATTTGATTTCCTTAATTTTCCCACCTACCAATTTAAAGTATTCGACTGTCCTGATAGTCCCGGCTGGGGAGTCTGTAACACAGTCATACATAAGTATCGCTTCGTTTTCATCATAGAAGGTACTTATTGTGTCAACTGACTTGAGAATATTTAAAAACACAGAAATTGCGCTGATTAGAGAATCTGCGTCATTGAAATTATCTATGCTGCCTCGGAACTCAAGATCGTCTGCCAGATACGATCTGGCGGTTTCAATATCCCCCGAAGCCCAAGCCTTTGAGTAACCCTCGACTATTTTCTGGGTCGTTTCTTTATCGCTCATCACAAGCCCTCCCTTAAGAGGGCAAGTATATACGAATAATTTCAGAACTTCACATCTTATGAGTCGGAGTTTTTAAGCCTGGGCTTCGTTCAAACCTGAATTCACTGAGCGCGAGTAAGAGTAAGGGTTGTGGCATCTTTTTGGGCCTCGCCCCCTGCGTATGGGGTCCATTCCTGAACAATAGTGTCGTCGTCTTTAATCGTGAGCTTAAGTGAGTGCATGTGCATGTCTTTAGATGCATCCATGTTAGCACCGCCTATCAGGACAAATTCAAGCGTGCCGTCGCCTGAATTTTTGAGGGCAAGCTCAGGCTGATTCTTGAGCATGCAATAGTGAGTCATAACAACCTGACCGTCTTTTTCAGAATAGATCGAGATCATTTCCATCGGCGTACCAGGGAAAGACTTTTCAACTACAACACTTCCGCCGGCGCTTGTCTCATATGTAACGGTAAATTGTTCTTCCTTGCCGTGCATTACTCCTGTACCGCTCCATGTGCCAGCCAGGGATTTGATCTGCTCAAACTCGGCTGAGCCTGTGTAGGGCTTCATATAATCAGGCATTTCCTGCTTTTGTTCAGCAGCTACATATATAGAGCCTGAAAGTATAAGAGCTAACGCTGCAAATGAAAATCTAATAATGGATTTCATAATACACCTCCTATATTTTTTGATATTAACATATTCTCATGTGATTTACGCGCTAAAAATTGTTTCCAAACGATTGAGGCAACCTGTCCATCCGCCTCTGTGATTTTCAGCCATTTCGACACTGGGTAGAAGATCGTGAGAGATGGTTACCTCTGTGCCGCTTCCTGATTCCTCCAGTATCACAGTCACGACTGTATTCTGAACAAAATCGGAATTCCATGTAAAAACGAGCTTTTCCGGCGGAGATATCTCTTTATACTCACCGACGTGTGTGTATATGTCGCCGTTTTTAGCATACATCTTCAAGGTATAGTCACCCCCAACAACTGGGTTGTTGGTCACTTCCGCAGACATATCTTCATCAGGGAAAAACCACTTACTCATAATTTCAGCGTCTGTAAACGCCTCGAAGACTTCGTCACGCGGGGCACTTATCACCTTTTTTACAACAACAGTATTTTCGCTCATTTCTTTTTGTTCTCCTTGATCTTTTTCTTGTTAAAGTACTTCTCCAGTGCTTCGAGTCTTGCCTCCCAGAAAGCCCTGTAGCGCTGAATGAGCTCGGAGACGTTTTCAAGCGTCTCATAGTTAAAGCTGCATCGCTTTAGGCGCCCTGCCCTCTTTTGAGTCACGAGCCCTGAGCGGACAAGCACCTGAATGTGTTTTGAGACACCCTGAACGCTCATATCGTACTTCTCCGCAAGCTCGTTTACCGTGAGGTCTTTTTTTGTGAGCTCGAGCACGATGTGTCTTCTGGTGGAGTTGGAAAGCGCGTGGAAAATCTCGTCCAATTCTTCAGATCTATAATCAACCATGTAGTTGATTATAGATCATGCGCAACCGTTTGTCAACTAGTTGGTTGAATATTATTTTTCTATGACTATTTGCGAGAATTTGCATGGCGGCTAAAATGTTAGACCAAGATGAAAATAATTTTTCGCTCGCTCACATTTTTGCTCTTTATATTTACTGCAGGATTAGCTGTTGCCGATCAATATAACTCGACGAAGTCCATCGGGGCTTATACTGCGGGGTGTATCCGAAACGCGGCGGCGCTCCCGAAAGACGGAACAGGTTATCAAGTCATAAGGTTGGGTCGAGGCAGATTTTTCGCACACACTGAGACCATAGACTACATCACGACATTAAGTGAGAAGGTTAACGAAGAGCTCGGCGGGCTTCTACTGATAGCAGATATATCACAGCAGACCGGGGGGCCTATGCCTGACGACCATTCGAGCCATCAGATTGGGCTTGATGCCGACATATTGTTCTGGCAGCACCCGGTAGCCAAAAAGCGCTCACTAACCGTTAAGGAAAGGCAATACATAAACCCGCAGTCCGTATTATTCCCGGGCGAGTACGGTATAGACCCGAATAAATGGAGCACAACGCAGGAGCAGATACTGATGCTTGCAGCTTCCGACCCTAGGGTGGACAGGATATTCATAAACCCAGTTATAAAAAGAGAGTTATGTACAAATTACTCAGGTCAGGATTGGCTTGCGAAGATGCGCCCATGGTATGGACACGACGGGCATTTCCATGTGAGACTCAAGTGCCCGAACGGAAGCGCTTCGTGTGAGGCGCAGGCGCCGCTTGCAAATTATGGGGACGGCTGTGACGAGCTTGTGACATGGTTTAGAGAAGACGGTACTGTGAAGACAAGAAGAAAGAGCGGAACGTCGGTACAAAAGAGACTTCCAGATGAATGTATCGCGATTATGAACGGGAAGTATTAATAATCCGGAATTACTTATTCGTAAATTTTCGAAATTCTCTCGCTGTCCTCTACGCTGGCAGTCTTATCCGGTGCTTCCTTGTGCGGACACTCGAGCGGCCCGTCCCAGACTATCTCTGACTCGTTTGAATTGAGAAACTCAGTACCTACTTTTCTAGCACCTGTGAAAATAGCGCCTTTTAGATTCGTGCGTTCAAAATCTACACCGTTTAGCTTGGAGTTTATAAAGCAGGCACCTTCGAGGTTTACGTCAGTGAAGTCGACGCCGTTGAACTTGGCACCAGTGAAGTCGGCTTTTGATAAATCGGAGAACTCAAAGTCCACGGCATAAAATTTAGCGCCTACAAAGCTATGGCCTGAGAAATTGACCCCTGTGAAGTCGTGGCTCTTGTATACCTCGCCGTCATGCACTGTGTCCACCGTTTCAGCACCCTCTTGAGACGGCTCTTCGCTAAGTAGCTCCGACTCAACGGACTTATCCGCTTGAGTCTCTTCCTCAGCATATGCGATATGACACAGATATAGTACTGCCGTTAATAACAAGAGCGAGTATTTGACTGCGCTCATTAACTATTCTCCTACAGTCTCCCATCAAGACTGGTAAAGTGAATCTATATTATAGACTAATATGTTCATAATTGGAATATGGGCATATAGAAATAGAGTATATTCGGAAAATTCTCTATATAGCTTAAATATTATGGGATTAGATTGTTTACCCAATCTCTATTTTATCACCGAGCTCGGGTATCTGTATGTCCCTAAAACCTTCTTTTTTGAGCGCTGAGCGGAACATTTCCTGGCGGTCGAGGTCGCCGTGGACAAGATATATGCTTTTGAGTTTGTCCCTTGAGAGGTTGGAGAGGTACTCGAGCATCTCTGGCTCATCACCATGGGCGCTGTAGGAATCCATTATCTTAACCTTGGCTTTTACACGGAGCTCTTGACCGAATATCCTGATTTTCTTATCACCTCTTCTGATCCTGGCTCCCAGGGTGTGAGGGGCGCAGTATCCAACGATGAGTACTGTATTCCTCTTGTCCTCTATGTGGTTCATGAGGTGGTGGAGTATGCGGCCTCCGGTCATCATGCCGGAGGCGCTGATAATAATGGCAGGGCCGTCAAGGTAATTGAGCTGCTTGGATTCGTCGGTGCGTTTTACGTACTTAAGGTCGTTAAAGCGGAAGGGGTTTGGGTCATCTAGCATATATTCCTGTATGTCACTATCAAAACACTCGGGGTGGAGCCTGAAAACCTCCGTCGCATTCACTGCCATCGGGCTGTCTACGAATACCGGCACTTCGGGCAGCCTGCCCTCGGTCTCGAGCTTGTCCAGGGTATGAACCAGCTCCTGGGTCCTTCCGACGCTGAACGCGGGGATTATCAATTTACCTTTGTTATTTATACAGGTTTCTTGAATTATTGTAAGAAGATCTTCGACGTCCTGGGGCAGCTGGTTGTGTTTTTTACCTCCGTATGTGGACTCGCAGATGAGATAGTCCAGGTTTTCCATAGGCTCAGGGTCTTTGAGTATAGGTCTGTCGGGCCTACCGATATCACCGCTGAAACCGAAATAGAGTGGGTCACTTCCATTTCGCTCGATCCTGAGAGTAACGCTTGCGCTGCCGAATATGTGTCCGCTGTCTTTGAACATAACACTGACGCCCTGCTTTATCGGGTGCCATGAATCGTAGCTTATTCCTACGAAGCTCTGAAGAGAATCCGTAGCGTCTTCAATTGTGTAAAGGGGTTTTGCGTCCTGGGCAAGCCCCCTCCTCTTTCTTCTTTTATTATCGTAGTACGCGTCGTTTTCCTGTATCTTGGCACTGTCCAAGAGCATGACTGCACATAGGTCTCTAGTTGCGCTCGTGGATATTATTTCTCCCCGGTAACCGTCCTTTACCAGTCTCGGGATGCGTCCGCAGTGGTCGATGTGGGCGTGCGAAAGAACCATGTAGTCTATGTCGCCCGGGTCGAAAATCCACTTGGCGTTAAAGTCCTCAAACTCCTCGTCTCTTCCCTGATATAACCCGCAGTCAAGCAGAATCTTAAATCCGTCGTCAAGCGTGAGCAGGTGGCAGCTGCCGGTTACTGTTTGAGCCGCGCCGCAGAACTGTATGTCCATTATGTATCCTCTTATTTGAACTTAGAATTTTAATATGGGTTATTTTCTACAAATTCTTTAAGGTATACAAGTAACTTTAAGAATAGAACCGGGAACTAAACTCGGGTTTAGGTTCTCCCTTCTTCCTCAGAATGCTTTACCGGTACTGTCGTATGGGGGCTGCCGCATCCGCCGTAACGGGGCTGTTCCCTGCTAGCCCTGAACATCCAAGACAAGCCGAATCCGAACAGTGTGCCTGAGATATTTGCCAATATATCTAAATAAGAAAAGCTTCTTCCGGGTATCACAAGCTGAAGAAATTCGAGCAGTATCCCAAGCACAATTACTGAAATAAAAAGGTAGAACCTCGTATTGAAAGAGCGCGCAATAAAATAAGCGAGAACCGCTAAACCGCCGTAGGATATGAAGTGGGCGATTTTATCGGAATTGCCCGGAGCTTCAATGCCTGAGAGCGGAATGAGGCTTAAAAGAACGAGTGCTATGAGATATATAAATGAAATAATTTTGAGCATATTCGGTTGTTATATAAGAATATATCACTATTTACCGATAATACACGTTAATTTGATAGGGAGCCTAGGTGTTTATTACAGGAGATCGTCGTTACTGCTTCACTACATCGAAATGACAAAAAACAACTAATCCCCCTTGCCCCCCCTTTGCGAAAGGGGAAATAGATTGGTTTCACCCTACGACCGCACACTACTTGTGTGCGCAGGGTGAGCGGGTTTTATCACCCCCATCCTAACCTTCCCCCGTCAAGGGGAAAGGAATTCTAGTCGAATTTTGCGACTATTTGGATTTTATGATATACCTAATATCGATTGAGAGGGAACCGAATTTAGCTGTTGAAAATCAGAACAGTCCTAATATGAGCACTTTAGCGCAGCCCAAAACACTCTGGATTAAAGATCCAAAATTTGACCTTATATACTTAAGCTTCGGGTGGATTGCCGTATACCTGGCATTTGTAATATTCGAGAATTACTTTGCTACGATTTTAATTATAGTGGCGGCTACAAGCTTCGTACACAGACACTACACGTTCGCCCTGGTCTACGGGCAGAAAGAAGAGTTTGAGAAGCGAAAACGGGCCTACATACTGCTTCCAATCGCTTTTTTAGTAATCGCGGTCACATTTTATAAACTTAATATTTTTTCTGTTCTGCTTGCTGTCTCGATAGTATGGCTCATGTACCATACAATTGCGCAGAAGTACGGGCTTACCAGAATATATTCCAGAAAAGCGGGATATGGAGACGCTTGGCTGGATAAGGGAATTATATATTCCTGGTTCGTTTATTTGTTCTTTGCGCTCGGTGAAAGAAACAGGGGGCTCCTGAGTGAGTATCATGAAGGACGGACCCTGCTTAAGTATCTGGGAGATTATTTCCACATATTTACAACGATATCGTATGTCGCCCTTGCAGTAGCTATCGCATTTACAGCCGTTTACATATATGTGGAGCTTAAGAACTGGGATAAAATCAGTTTACCGAAAAACATTTTCGTATTCTCGATATTACTCCTGTACGCCATATTTTTTCAAAACCTGGTTATCGGATTTTTGGTGTTCGGATTCTCACACGCAATCGAATATATAGCATTTGTGAACCTGTTCGTTAACTCAAAGTACAAAAAAAGACCAGATACGCGGAGCTTTTTTTCCAAGGTTACCAAAAAACAGTGGCTGTACGCAGGAATATTCACTGTGATTCTGGCCGGAATCAGTGTTGCAGGTATAAATATTAATGAATACGCACTCGGACTTTATATAACCGGCTCTTCCTTCCTCCACTTCATTTACGACGGGTGGATCTGGAAAGTGAGCAAGCCCGAAGTGTCAAAACCACTCGGTTTAAAACCAATAACACCTTCTTAAGAAATCTCAAAAATCTACTTAGCAAGATTTATTGTTGACTGAATGTTCAATATTGTGTATTTTATCTAATATGGGAAGACCGTACGAATTCGATAGAAATGAGACCCTGACTAAAGCTATGGACGTTTTCTGGGAGAAGGGTTATAAAGCTACCAGCATAGACGACCTCGTAGACAGGATGGGTATACAGAGGGGAAGCATCTATAACACATTCGGGGATAAACACGAGCTTTTTCTATCGGCTGTAGAACACTACGGGGACGTAGTAACATCAAGGACCCTTAAAGTACTAGAAGCAGATGGGTCTGCGGTTGAGAACATCAAGAAGTTTCTCGATGTAATCGTGAATACGCCACCTGATAGAAGATCCAAGGGGTGCTTGATAAGTAACACTGTTGTAGAGCTTGCACCGCACGACGAAGAAGTAGCCAATGTGGTCAAGGCGATCATGAAAAAGATACAGTCCGCGTTCCAGAAATGCCTCGAGAGAGCCGTCGAGGCGGGCGAGCTGCCAGAGACTACCAATACAAGAGTACTATCTAATTTTTTGGCTACGAGCACGCACGGGCTAATTGTAACGGGGAAATCGACCCCGGATAAAAAACAGCTAAAAGACGTGGTAGATGTGATCTTATCTACACTGTAATAAAAAAATTTTAGCACTTGTTGAACGTATATTCAACAACAAAACATACTATAGGAGGTTTTAGACATGGCCAAGATACCATATGTAGAAAGGGAGAACGCCCCTGAGAACGTACAGGCTGTTTACGATCAGCTTCAGAGTATGTTCGGCGTAGTACCAAATGTCATAAAGGCGATGGCGAATGCGCCTGAGCTCATGATGGGCTTTATGCCTTTTTTAAGCGCTGCGCTCGGACCGAGTAAGGTGGATAATGCAACAAAAGAGCTTGTTATATTGACTACAACTAAGCTCAACGGCTGTACCTATTGCACAGCCCATCATTCGGCGGCAGGCAAAAGAGCCGGGCTTACGGATGAGCAAATTGCAGCGGCAACCGATGAGACGAGCGACGCTTTGGACGATAGGCAGAAGGCTGTCGTAAGGTATGCAAAGGAGTTAGCGCAGAACGTTGCAGCGAGCCAAGAAGCACTCGATGAGATGGCAAAACATTTTGATGAGGGAGAAATCGCTGAGCTGAATATGGTCGCAGGAACTTTTCACGTGTTAACGAGATTTGCGGATACTTTTAAAGTAGAACTTGAAAAGTGATTTGTAAGGTGTTATAATCAGTACCGAAACCAGATTAAAGGCTTGGTTTGGACACCCTTTTCCAACCTCAACCAGACATCCAAACCAAGCCTACCTTTCATTATATCCTAAAATTTAGTAGATTTACAGCGTTTTATTGCTTCTTTGAATTCTTTTATGCCTTCGGCTTCTTTTGAATTTCCCCCGGTAATACCAATTACCAGTTTTGAGAACTCATCGTTTGAAAGTTTTTCTGATAGTATTTGAGAAGCGCAGTCGCACTTGGTGTCGCATAAAGATGAATCTCCGATTTCAAGAACACATTCCCTCACGCAGTACGCATCAAGTTTCTCCTCGGGGGTTTCGTTATTACTAATGCCGCAAGAGATGCATATGAACAATCCCCCTAGAATCAGACCATGCAGAAGTAGAGTTTTAATTCCCATCTATTTTTTATCACCTTTGCCCAAATCAATTGTCACAGCTTTTTCCCGATATTGAGAAGGACCAAGAATAAGTTTGTTCTCTTTTAAAGTAACCTTTCCGGTATCCCTATCACCGAGCGTTATTTGGCCTATGCACGTTATGATCAACCTTCTGTCTAGAGTTTTCTTGTTTTCGTTATCAAAGCTCCAATAATTCTTGAAAGAATCTTTGATCAGAAATAAAGACTCGGCAACCATAGTGCCTCCTGTGCTAGAGCGCGTAGCAAGAACGAACAAGCCGCTGTCTGACTTGCCGAGGTATTTGTAGGCAAAGCTGCCCTTCTCACCTTCCCCGAGATCGTATTCGTAACTGATGTAGCCGTCTTCACCCGTATTAAACGGCATATAGAACTCGTTACTAGTTACGCATGCCCTGACATCTACAGCCCTGACAATCGGTGGCGGGGAATCTGCCAAAGAGACATCGAACTCCCTAACGCAGCCCGGATGTACAGGCTTTAATTGGTAAGTAAAGTCGTGAAGGATATCTTTTATTGCAGCGACCACTATCTCAGAGTCATCTTGGGCGGATATAGCCGGAACTGACAATGATAGAAATAAAATAAGTGTTAGTAGAAATTTCATAACTGTTTGCCTCCTATTTACTTATTTCTCAGGTCTCTAAATACGTTATTTGACCAATCCAGTGTACCATTATGCGCGCGCTTGTGTATATTGGATAAGACAAATAAAATCTAGCATTAGTTAGAGCTTAAATATACACCTAAAAATGTTTATAGACCTCGCAATAATACTCACGTACTTCGTTGTAATAATGGTTATCGGTATATGGAGCCGGGTTAAAGCCGACGTCGGGGTGGAGGAGTATTTCCTTAGCTCGCGCTCGCTTAAATGGCCCTATATTGCCGTATCTACTATAGCTACCAACATACAGGCGAACCACTTTATTGCCGTGGCGGGCTCAGCTTACGTGTTCGGGCTGGCTCAGGCAAACCTGGAGATAAACGCTGTATTCGGAATACTCGTAGCGGCATTTATATTCGTACCTATATACCTACGAATGAGGGTTATCACTATTACCCAGTTCTTCGAGGCAAGGCTCGGCTCGAAGGTCGCGCTCGCATACTCGGTATTTATGATAATCCTGTATTCGTGCATGTATCTGGGAACTGCACTGTTTTGGGCGGCGTACGCTATACACGGAGTATTCGGGGAGCTTTTTAATGTGGTCAACCTGAGCATACCGGCGAGGATTGCAGTACTCATCGTAATAACCGGCACATTCTCTGCTGCCTACACATACATGGGTGGATTGAGGGCAGTAGTCAGGACTGACGTAGTGCAGTTCTTCCTACTGGTGCTGGGAGGGTTCGTGATACTGTGGGTCGCTGTAAGTCATTTGGGTGGATTCTCTGAGCTCTGGAATACGACTGGTGACATGATGCACCTGCATCTGCCGAGTGACCATGACACCCTACCCTGGACTGCCATCCTGGGGATGCTGCTACTTAATCTGAACTACTGGGGCGCGAACCAGGTGATACTTCAGCGCGCGCTTGCGGCTAAGGACCTAAAGCAAGCTCAGATCGGGCTTCTAGTCGGGGGAGTGCTTAAGTATGTTATGGCCATGCTGATAATTATCCCCGGGATTGCGCTTGCGGGAATCTTGAAAGACAATCCCCTGAAAGATCCCGACCTTACCTATCTGACCCTGGTTAACGACTACCTTCCGGCAGGAGTGAGGGGGCTTATCCTGACCGGGCTGTTCGCATCACTTATGAGCACGCTCGATTCAATATTTAATTCCGTATCCACACTGTGGTCGATCGATATATACAAAAAATATATTAACCCCGGGGCGTCAGAGGCCCGAACTGTGCAAGTAGGACGGTATTCGATAGTGGCGTCTTTAATAACGGGCGCGCTCTTTGCTTTCATCGTAGTCTACGTGAAGTTCGGGAACCCGGGCTTTCCGCTAACCCACTGGTTTAACTCGATGTCTTATTACATTAAGATCGGATTTGTGATAATCGTGATGTCGGCGATGTTCCTCTATAAGCCAAACAGACAGCTTGTGCTGTTCACAATGCTGCTGAGCGTAATTATTACTTACGGGTTTCAAACTCTACTTCCTGAGATGAACTATTTTGTCAGGACTTCATGGGTAATTGTAATTGGGTTTTTTATTATTGCCGTACCCACGATACTTAAGAACGGGTTCAGGCTGCCTCAGGAGAGATTATTTGAAGTATCGCACAGGAGTGTGCTGCATTTTGGCATTATATTGGCTCTGTCGCTTGTTGGAGCGCATATCGTACTTCATTAATCTTCATCAGTCCCGAGAATTATTAAAAAGAATAGACGCCCGATTTGCGACGGACAACTCATTTAAGACATGCTATTATAAGATCATGTTATTTCAACATCCAAATCACGAGGCATTGTATAAAGCCCTTGTTGCACGGGATATGAGCTATGACGGGCAGGCCTATGTCGGTGTGATCTCGACCGGGATATTTTGCCGTTTAACTTGTCCGGCACGCAAACCAAAGCCGGAGAATTGCAAGTTTTTCGACACGGTATCCGCTTGCATTGAGGCAGGTTTTAGACCGTGTAAGAGATGTCATCCGCTCGGACCTGCTGCTGAAGCTGACCCGGCAATTAAAACCCTTATGGACGCGCTTGAAAAAGACCTTTCATATAGATGGAAAGAAGCCAATATCATCGCACTGGGTTTTGATCCGTCTACAGTACGGCGCAGTTTTAAACGTCATTTCGGAATGACGTTTCTTGAAATGGCCAGGCAGTCTCGGATCCGAAACGGCTTTGAAACACTTTCGGACGGAGGCCGTGTAATCGATGCTCAATGGGATGCTGGTTTTGAATCGCCAAGCGGGTTTCGGACAGCCTTCGCACGACTCTTAGGGCAACCCCCTTCCAGGCTTAAGGGGAAGGATCTTCTCAAGGCCGATTGGATTGAGACTCCGATTGGGGCGATGATTGCGGTTAGCGACAAGTATATGCTGCATCTTTTGGAGTTTGCCGACCGTAAGGCTCTGCCCACGGAACTGAAAAAACTATGGAATCTTTCAAAAGGCGAGCTTGGCATTGGCCGCTTTGCACCAACGGATCAAATTGAAGCCGAGCTTGACGCTTATTTCCGTGCCGAGAGCGCAGGGTTCGATGTTCCAGTGGCGCTGCACGGCAGCCCTTTCACTCGTACTGTATGGGATGAACTCCGCCAGATTCCGGTAGGAGAGACTCGTAGTTACGGTGAAATTGCCAAAGCTGTGGGAAGACCTTCTGCGGTCCGCGCTGTAGCCCGCGCAAACGGGGCGAATCAACTTGCATTGGTCATCCCATGTCACCGCGTTATCGGTGCGGATGGAGCTCTTACGGGTTATGGCGGCGGGCTTTGGCGTAAGCAATATTTAATTGAACTTGAACGGCAATTCACTTTGTCGGGGGAAAAGAAGAGAAATACATAAATCCCCCTTTATTCCCCCTTTTCCTAAGGGGGATAAAAAAAGTCAAATGGAAAAAACGTGATTCTGAATAGACTCTGAATCGAGTTCAGGACATGGTTAAGAATAACAAGATAAAGCCTAGGAATCAGGAGTTATTCTTTTTCATAACTATTGGGAAGACGCATTTGGGGGCGCCGTAGCCCTGGGTTTGGTAGCGGGATTTATCGAAGGAAAAACCGTGCTTTTCGGGGTCTACCATTTCAAACCACAGTGAATCTAGCTGGCAAAGTATAGGGGTAAGAAATGCTACATCGTGAGAAGAGAAGAAATTAAAGTAGTAGCACTTTTGTATCTCTATCTCATAACTGTCTTCCTGCTCAGTTTCTTTATGTGGAGCGGTCCATTCAAATGTCGCGCCATATTGCTTCATGAGCCAGCTAAATATATCTTTAAGCCGATCCGGATTTCCTTTGCATGCAGCGAGCATCAGGGTTAGAGAAGTACGCATCGACAAATTATTAATTCCTTTTATCATGGCAGTAGATATAAATTCGAAGGTCGATTCTTTACTACCGATAACGGGGAGTAAATTATTGTAAGCTGACAAGATGCTAGAGCATAGCTCGAGATGACCGTGTGAAGGTGCGTCAACGACAGTCGAGGCATTTGATTGCTCAATCTCTTTGGCCTCTTTTTTAATGGATTCGATCATTGAGTTGGTGTCTATATCAAGAGAATTCTGAATCTCGGACTTAAGACCGTTCAAGAACTGAGAGGTAGCTACATGACCGAATGCGTAATGCTTTAGGAAATCACCGATTTCAGACATAAAGCGCCTCCAAGCTGATAAATTGTGTTTATGTTAATAAAGATTATTGCAGAACTTGGTATTTATTTCTAGTAGCTTGTTATAAATATTTAACTGTAAAGGTTAGTTCTTATAACTTCTTTTGAGTGATCAAAAGAAGCAAAAATCACCGACTGGACATAAATTACGCTAAAAGTTCAATATTCCGGCTAAACCTTATAATTCGACCCACACCCCGTATAAGGTTTTTAACGCCATCCTATTTAACTTTCTATACGTAATTTGGCAGTAGGTGTTATTTAGACGAGAAAGTTAGGGAATATCTTTTAGGGGATAGAGACCGATTCCTCACTTGATCGAAATCGTTTATGTATGTCGGACTACGCTCACACTTCGGCAAGCTCAGTGTAAAAGGGTTTAAAATCACACTATATCCCGCCTCTTACCAGTAATACTGCAAGGGCAACAACAAGGATGGCCAGAATAAAATTAATCCGTCCCAACCAGGAGGTAATTTGCCTATATTTCCGGCTTTCGGAGGACTTGGGATCACCTCTCATGAGAGCGACTGCCCTTGGTCCTACCCAGAAATCATGGACCACGCTAATGAGGAGAATAAGCACCACCAAGATTAGCTTCTGAAGCAGAACGTGACCGAAAGAGCCTGCGAAAATCCTGCCGCTCAAGAAATCGGTAAGACCAAAACCTCGAAATGCAAGGTTAATGATTCCTGTAAGCACGATAAGAAAAAGGGATATCCATCCTACATTGCGGAAGCGGCGGCCGATCTTTAGAAAAAGTTTTGAGAATATGCTTTGATACTCAGGGCTCCGAAGTACCGGAACGAGAACGAGTATGAGGAAAAACATGCCTCCAACCCAGACAATTGAGGAAATTATATGAAGCCAGACAGATGCAAGATAAAGGATTTGCATTAAATTAATTACACCGTTTTTCGAATATTAGCTACGAATCATACATGTAGAATTTGGGATATTCAAAGTTCTATATTTTTATGGATTCCCGACAACAACTTTCGGGAATGACAATTTATCACCCCCACCTTTAATTATTTTGGTTCCAGATAGAGAGTGCCTTTATTTACATGGCAGATGAGGCTTTGATGAATGTAGACCTATTTCTCACTCGATCGAAATAGTCCCCATCAAGGGGGAGGAGATTAAAAAAGGGAATTATTGTTTAAAATCGGCTATGTGCTCGACTGTTTCCTGGGCTTTGACTTTGACTGAGAGCTCTTTTACCGGCTTGTCTTCCATTT
>JGI24023J19991_10000879_pt1 | contig 23672 bp, 19 predicted proteins | sample Cruoilmetagenom1_FD_19991 | JGI IMG/M metagenome (IMG submission 19991) | reverse complement strand
CCCGGGGATGTGATTACATCAAAATCTAGAGTTGTAGACAAGTATTTAAAAAAGGGCAGGAAATATGTACATATAGGAACTGACTGCTTTAATGCAAATGGAGCGAAAGTTGCTGTTGGAGAGAGCATCGGCATTTGGGCAAAATGAGGAAAGTGCTATGACGGAAGAGGTTAAAATCGGAGAAGAGCTTATTCCCTTTGAAGCGGAGATCACCCAGGATAAGATAGATAACTATGCCGAATGTGCTTTTGATTATAATCCTATCCATGTAGATCCTGAGTACGCCGGGAAGACCCCTTTTAAGGGCACGATAGCACATGGGCTGTATGTGTTGGCGTTTGCTTCGGGGATGATGACCCGGAGATTCGGTAAGGGATGGCTTTGTGGGGGCAAGCTGGAGATAAGATGGCGTGCGCCAGTCAAACCGGGAGATCGTATAACCGTAAAGGCAAGGGTCGTGGATACGAAAATCATTGATGGTAAAAAACATGCTGTTTGTGAGCTTGTTTGGGAGAACCAAAAAAAAGAGAAGGTGGTTACGGGAACTGCCTCAGCTCAACTTTAAAAAACAATGAAAACAGCCCTCGGGCGAAAGGAGCAGGGAAAACATGGTCGGTATTAAGGCCTACGGCTTATCGTTGCCGTTATACAGGTTAAATCGTGGAGAAATTAATAAGGCGTGGAAAATGAGTCCTTTTCCGATGCGGGGAGAAAGGAGTACTGCGAGCCATGATGAAGACAGCCTGACTTTGGCTGTAAATGCGGCGCGTGATGGTCTTGTGGGAATAGACCCAAAATCGCTGGATGGTATTTTTTGTTGTTCAACTACGTTTCCGTATTATGAGAAGCTATCTTCGACCATCGCCGCAGCCGCTCTGGATATGAAACCTGAAATCAGGGCAGTCGATTTGTCAAATAGCTTGCGAGGTGGGACGATTGCCTTTGCACTGGCTTTGGATGCGATCAAGGCCGGGTCCGCACAAAATCTTCTTGTAACCGCATCCGATTGCAGATTGGGTGCTCCGGGAGGTGATTTAGAGCAGTCAATAGGCGATGCAGGTGTTGCTCTTTTGCTCGGGAAAGAGGACTTAATTGCTGAAGTGGAACATACTTATACTGTTGCGGATGAACTTTGCGGTATGTGGCGATCAAATGATGACCGGTTTATTCGATTGTGGGAAGACCGGATGGTTCATGATGAAGGATATTCCAAGATTCTGGATAAGGCCATCACGGGTTGTCTCAAAAAATGTGGATTATCTATCTCGGATTTTGACAAAATTGTTTATGATGCGCCATCTGATCCGAGACGACACGCCAAATTGGCAAAAAAACTCGGAATAACCAAGGATCAGTTGCAAAACACTTTTTTCGAAACCGTTGGACATACCGGTACTGCTTTGGCCCCCATGATGTTGGTGGCGGCTCTGGATGAAGCCAAACCGGGCGATAGAATTCTCTTTGCCGCTTATGGCAACGGCGCAGATGTGAACGTCCTTCGCGTTACGGAAGCGATTTCAACGGTGAAAAATAGAGGAACGTTTCTCAGACAACTCGAAAAGAAAAAAATGTTGACGTATCCAACCTATCTGAAATGGCGAAATCTTGTCCCGATTGAAGAAGCAAAGAGACCCAAGCTTCCCGCGACATCCATTTCCAACCTGCACCGAAATGAAAAGATCCTTTTGGGGTTGTACGGGGTCAAATGCAAGGAATGTGGAACGGTGCAGTACACACAGGCCGGCATGTTGTCGTTTTATGTAATGCCTGAGAGAATTTGCATTGATTGCGGTGCGAAGGATCAATTTGAGGACTATAGGTTTGCGGATAAAAAGGGAACAGTGTTTTCCTATACTCAGGACAATCTAACAGCGGCTCAGGATCCACCCATGACGGTCGGCATTATCGATTTTGAAGGCGGCGGCAGGGGGGCTTTCGAGGTTACCGATAAGGATTTCGGACGGATTGATGTTGATGCGCCGGTGGAATTGACATTTCGTCATCTCTTTTTTGATGGTGGGATTCATAACTATTATTGGAAGGTGCGACCCTGTGCTGATTAAGAGGACAAGATTAAGAGAGGAGGACAAAAACGGTGAGTAAGAGCATAAAAGATAGGGTAGCGATTGTAGGGATGGGCTGTACCAACTTTGGCGAGAAATGGGGGAAAAGCGCTTCGGATATGCTTGTTGAAGCCTGTTACGGCGCGTTTGAGGATTCCGGTATCGGGCCTGAAAAAATTGAGGCGGCATGGATCGGAGCATCCTATGATTCTTCTGCAAAAACAGGGATGGGATTGACCGGCCCTTTAAGGTTGCAAGGGATTCCCGTTACCAGAGTTGAGAATGCATGCGCTACGGGTACGGATGCTTTTAGAAATGCGGCCTATGCGGTTGCGGCAGGGATTTATGACGTCGTACTGGTAGCGGGTGTTGAAAAAATTAAGGATATGGGTTTCAGCGGATTGGCCGTAGGGTATTATCCCGGCGTTTCCAATACCCAGCCCATGCTCACTGCCCCAGGGGCTTTCGCGATGCTTGCAACGCGGTATTTCAAAGAATATGGTTTAAGCTATGAGGATGGGAAAAAGGCGATTGGCGCCGTATCGGTCAAGAGTCATGCAAACGGGGCGTTAAATCCCAAAGCGCATTTTCACAACAAAATTACTTTGGAACAAGTCATGAAAGCCCCAATCATTGCTGAACCACTGGGTCTTTTTGATTGTTGCGGCGTCAGCGATGGATCCGCGGCGGCAATAATTGTGCGTGCGGATATGGCCAAAGATATACGTCCTGATCCCGTTTATCTTAAGGCCATTGAGATTGCCTGCAGTTGTGACTATGGACGGGTGGATACAAGGTATGATTTTACCCAATTCCCCGAGACCCATCTGGCAGCCCAAAGAGCTTATGACGCTGCCGGGATTAAGAATCCACGGGAAGAAATCAGCATGGCGGAGGTGCATGATTGTTTCTCCATTACCGAACTTGTTACCATGGAGGATTTGCAGTTTTCAGAGAGAGGCAAGGCCAGGGAGGATATTGAATCCGGATTTTTTAACCTGGATGGAGGGTTGCCGGTTCAGCCTGACGGTGGTTTGAAATGTTTTGGGCATCCTGTAGGAGCAACCGGGTTAAGAATGATATACGAAACTTATTTGCAACTTCGTGGGTGTGCGGATAAACGTCAGATCAAAGACCCCAAGCTTGGCTTGACCCATAATCTGGGGGGGCAACCCGGGTCTTGTGTGGCGAGTATTGCGATAGTAGGGAATGAATTAGGATGAAAACGGATATTGGGATTTGAAATGTGGAGTGCGTAGGCAAACACAGAGGATTAAGATCGGCAATTATTTAAGGGCTGTTTATTTGGTACTAATTTTCAATATTAGAAACATTAAAGGAGAATAAAGATGGCAATCGAGAAAGTGTTGGTAGTTGGCATGGGATTAATGGGTCATGGTATTGCGCAGCTTTCCGCAACCGCTGGATTAGAGACTTATATTTACGATGTATCAAAAGAGGCAACTGCAAATGGTCTTGCGAAAATAACAGGAGTACTTGATCGAAAGGTAAAGAAAGAGAAAATATCCGAACAGGACAAAGAAGCGATACTGGCCAGAATAAAACCAATGGACAAGCTGGAAGCAGTTGACGTTGATCTTGTCATTGAGGCGGTAGTTGAGAACATTGAAGTAAAGAAGCAGGTATTCGCTGAACTGGATGCTATTATGCCGGAGAAGACTATTTTTGGTTCAAACACTTCNGCATTGCCTTGTACGCCTATGGCCGCAGCAACAAAGAGGGCGGATCGTTTTCTTATTGTCCATTTCCATCAGCCTCCCCAGGTGATGAAANTGGTTGAACTGGCACGCGGGTTGGATACATCCGATGAAACGCTTCAGGCGGCAAGAGATTATTGCCAGAAGCTGGGNAAGGTAGCNGTGGAAATCAAAAAGGATTGTCCCGGCTATTTAACCAACCGGGCTTTTATGCCCACAGCCAATGAAGCCATGTGGATACTTTATGAGGATGTTTGTTCAAAAGAGGATATTGATGCCGGCTTTAGGGAGGGTTTCCATCATCCCGTTGGGCCACTAGAGCTTTCTGATTTTGTGGGTCTCGATACGATGCTTCATATCCTGGAGGGGCTGCATGAGGCGTACGGCGGAAGAAGATATCTGGCCTCTCCGCTTTTAAAGAATATGGTGGCAGCCGGTCGGTTGGGCGTCAAGAACGGCAAAGGGTTTTATGAATACGACAAGCGCGGCAAAAAAATTGTTTAACTGGGTCTAAAAATGGGAGTGGCCTCGGGGCCACTCCCTGCCAAAAAGTCGCGAAGTCCGCTTGGTCCGGACGTATCGCCTTGGACCGTGTTCGAATAACCGTTTCTTATCAACCAGGGAGAAGTATGATGTTTGATAAAAAGGTGCTTGAAAAAGATAAGTTGTTGCAAAAAAAATGGAAAGAAGCACTATCCGCCCGGAGGCAGTACAAAGATTTGGACCTTGATTTGAAGACCATCTCAGGGCTGCCCTTGAAACCCATTTATACGGCTAGTGATATTGAAGATATTGATTATGACAATATCGGAATTGCCGGAGAATTTCCATATACGAGGGGTCTGTATCCTTTGCAGTATCAGGCCACTCAGTGGATGAACCAGATGGTTCATGGATATGGTTTGCCGGAACATACAAGGGAAAGGATGGATTTCCTGACAAAGGAGGGTGCCCAAGGCTATTTCGGACAGCAAACCTTTAATCTGGCTTTTGATCCGCCGAGTAAGGCTGGATTTGATCCTGATTCGCCTGAAGCCAAAGGTAGAGTCGGGTGGTGTGGTGTTTCGTGTTGCAAGGTTAGTGATATGGACATTATGTTCCACGGCTTTCCATTAGAGAAGACCCGGTTCGTGCTCATATGCTTTGAACCTACCATGGCTTTATTGGCGATGTATATCGTTCACGCGGAGCGACGCGGTGTACCGGTCGATAAATTATTGGGCAATACGATTAACGGTCTTTATCTGCATCATACTCAAGGTGGCGTTGGTTTTCCGCCGAAGCATGCCTTGAAGTTGATGGTTGAGCATATCAAATATTGCAGCCGAAATATGCCATACTGGAACACAACCAACTTATGTGCGTATGATATCGCCGAATCGGGAGCAAACGCTTTTCAGGAGATCGGTCTTACCTTATGCTCGCATATCGGTATAACGGAAGCATGTATGGAAGCAGGGCTGGACCCGGATGAGTTCATTCCTCGATTTTCGTTCCAAATATCTTCCACCATGGACTTTTTCGAAACGATAGCGAAATATCGGGCGCTCAGAAGAATGTGGGCCAAGATAAATCGGGACAGATTCGGCTGTAAAAATCCGAAATCTCTTCATGCAAGGTATCATACGCATACCGGCGGTACGTCTTTGACGGCTCAGCAGCCTTTGAATAATGCCGTTCGGATTGGGTTTGAGGCTTTGGCGGCCGTACTCGGCGGAACACATTCCATGGCAACATGTTCTTACGATGAGGCTTTGGGAATTCCCACGGAGGAGGCCGCGCAACTCTCTCTTAGAACGCAGCAGTTGGTTCTCGAGGAAACGAACGTCACGGCCGTTTCAGATCCCTTGGCCGGATCCTATTATGTAGAACATCTGACAAACAAGGTGGAACAGGAAGCCTATAAATTGATTGATGAGATGGATCAACAGGGGGGCTTTGTCAAGGCGTGGGAAAATGGATGGTTTAGGTCTACCGTTGATAATGAAGCATTTAAGTGGCGGGAGAAGATTAACAGTGGGGAAGAAACTTTAATAGGTGTTAATAAATATGTGACCGAGGGTGAGCAAGTAGACGTTCCTGTTTTTGAGTACGATGCGGATGTTGAGAAGGTTGCAAAGGAAAGAGTTCAGGAGTTCAAACAAAAACGGGACAATGCGAAAACCGAGGCGGCCCTGAATGGTTTAAGGCAAACCGCGGAACAGGTCAAGAATGGCGAGGGTGATTTAATGCCGGCTATCATTGACGCTTTCAGAGGTGATGCCACCATGGGTGAAACGATGGGAGTGATGCGCGAAGTTTTTGATTTTGGCTGGTGGGATTAGAAGGGGGATATGATGGGTTCAGCGGGCAAGCTTAGGGTTTTATTGGCCAAGTCGGGCCTCGACTATCACGACAGGGGCGTCAGATATATTGCCAGAAAGTTTAGAGACGCAGGGATGGAAGTGATTTATTATCAATATCTTGTTATCCCTGAAATTGTAAAAATTGCGATTGAAGAGGACGTGGATGTTATTGGTTTGAGTAGTTCCGTCGGTGGTTACGTGGAGAATATTGAAGAGTTGCGAGGTTTGCTTGAGCAAAACGATATGGGCGATTTGCCTTTTGTTTTAGGCGGCGTCATTGCGAAAAAAGATTTTCCTGTGTTGCGTGAAGCGGGAGTCGGCGCTATATGCGGGCCTGGAGATTCAGCCGATGAAGCGGTTGATTGGGTGAAGAATAACGTTGTTATATCGAGATAGCGCTTGACAGGCTTCAGGCATGTCTTGTTGTTTTGATGGGTGGTATCAGCAGTTCCGTAGGAAGTGCTCTATTGTAAATTCCATTAGAAAGAAGGCTGTTTTCCTTGATTAACTTGGGAGTTGAGAGCCTCTCTCGGCTTTTAATGGGATATGTGTTTTTATGGCATGAAAACGCTTCGGATATTTTCCGTTCAGGCATCGGATATGGAGGAATTAAATGAATGCACTTACCGAGATAAAGAACCTGTCGAAAGATGCTTTAATAGATATTATCAAGATGATGGGCAAAAACTGGCTAACGGTAGACGGTTTATGGTTTCAGATTGTCGAGCGGGAATTTGGATTGGAAACCGCGACCCGATTCGATGAGGAAATGTGGGCAAAACAGTCGCTGGCAGAGGCCAGGAGGATCAAAAAGGTTATGAACATTACTGAGAAAGGTCCTCTTGCCGTGGCTCAGGCGAACATCTTTTTGAGCGCTTATTTTAGTCCCAAATTCGAGTTTGAAATTAAAGAAACCTCACCCGGCAAGGTTATTCAAACCTGCATCCATTGCCCGAATCAGGAGGTAAGGCTAAAACAGGGTCAACAGGTATTTTCGTGTAAGAAGGTTGGGTTAACGGAGCGCATTAATTTTGCTGAAACCATTGATAAAAACGTGAAAGTTAAATGTCTCGTTTGCCCTCCGGATCCACGACCTGACAATATTTGGTGCCAATGGGAGTTCACTTAATAATAAACGCTTTGAATTCCGGAAAAATTATATTCTACAGCCCTGACGACCGGATTCAAAACTCGGTGACTTACGCTTGATATGGGTTATTGGTTTGATGTAATTTGTGAAGTTCCTTGAAGGGGAGTTGGGGCGGGTTGTTCGGACGAGAATGAACCGGAAAACGTCAAAATCTAATATTGCTAAAGAGGTGAAACCATGAAGGAAGTAGTTATCGTTTCAGCATGTCGTACCGCCGTAGGCGCCTTTGGGGGTACGCTTAAAAACATGAACGCTGCAACTATCGGAAGCATCACAATGAAGGAGGCAATCAATCGGGCGGGGATTGAGCCGGAAATGATCGATGATATTCGATATGGTTGTTGTATTGAGCCTTCGGAATCCCTTAATATTGCGAGGATATCCGCCCTTATGGCCGGTATACCGGATAATATCACGGCGGTTACGGTTAACCGTGTTTGCATCTCGGGGATGGAGGCGGTGATATCCGGGATGGCCATGATACAGGCGGATATGGCGGATATCATTTTGGCTGGCGGTGTTGAGCACATGTCCGGTGTTCCCTACTCAGTGCCGACAGCCCGGTGGGGTTGCCGACTGCAGGACCAAGTCTTTGAGGACAGTTTGATTCGCGCCCTTCATTGTGGTTCGTATCTGATTCCTCACCCTGAAGAAGGCCCTTTAAAGGAGGGTATGCCTTTGGAGCTTTTCAAGGGTAAGCCCTACATTATGGGGCATACCGCCGAATTTATAGCCCAAATGCACAATATCAGCCGTGAAGAGATGGATGAGGTTGCACTCAGAAGTCATAATAACGCGGAGAGGGCGACTTTGGAAGGTGATTTCAGGGATGAAATTGTACCCATTGAAGTACCCCAAAGAAAGAAGCCTCCGATTATCTTTGACAAGGACGAGCACTTTCGACCCGGCCTTACCATGGATCAATTGAGCAGGCTTGCTCCCGGTTTTATTCCAAAGATTGGTAAAGTGACCGCAGGAAATTCATCAGGCCTCAATGACGGGTCCAGCGGTATGATTATCATGTCTGCGGATAAGGCTAAGGAATTGGGACTTCAGCCGATAGCAAAGATACGGGCCGTTGGGAGAGGTGCATGTCACCCTTCGGTTATGGGTTTGAGTCCGGTTCCGGCGGTGCATAACCTTTTAAAGAAGAATCCCGATTTAACGCTTGATGATTTTGGTCTGATTGAGGTCAATGAGGCTTTTGCCGCCCAGTACATAGGGTGTGAGAAGGAGTTGGGTCTGAACAGGGAAATCACCAATGTGAATGGTTCCGGAATTGGTTTGGGTCATCCTGTTGGATCAACCGGCTCCCGCATCATGGTCACACTGCTTTATGGTATGAAAAAGAGGGGTGAAACCCTGGGTTTGGCGACCCTCTGTGGAGGGGGTGGCGTGTCTATGGCCTGTGTTTTGGAGATGATATGATACGGGATCTTCAACATCATACTGTTTGCAACCTTACTGAGGGGCGAGGACTGAACTCTGGTTGAGTATTGTAGTTGCATATGCACTGGAGCTATTTGTAAGAACAGTTTGATTGTGTGTTCCGGAGGAAATAATTGTATGAACGAAAGGTCGGCTGATAATTTAAACAAGTTTTTTGACCTTAATGATCATGAAGGCGAGGATAAGGTAACCTCCCTCAAAGATGCGATTGCAGAAAATATAAGGCCTGGAATGAATCTGTATATTTCGCCTGAGGGAGGTGCCGCTGTGTGTGAACTACTCCGGCAATATCATCGAACAAAGCCGGAGTTTGATCTCACCGTTGTCGGCGCTACGGAACATATCTTAAATCTTGTTCATTGTGGTTTGATTAAGAAACTGATTACCACGAATTGTTCACATATCTATCCCTCTCCCGGTTTAAGCAGAGTTATTCAGAAAGCGTACAAGGAAAAAGGAATAGAGATCGAAAACTGGACGCTTTATTCTCATCTTCAAAGGCTGATGGCCGGCGCATTGGGTGTGGGATTTCTTCCCACCAAGTCTATAATCGGTTCAAGTATGGAAGAAGAGAATCACGATTCTTTTGTGACGATGGATGATCCCTTTGGCGTCAAGGGTAAAGTGGGTCTGGTGAAGGCGCTTAATCCGGATGTATCCATTGTTCACGGTTGGGCGGCGGATCGCTACGGAAACACCATTGGGGTGCCGATATCTTCACAGATTGCAACGGATCATAATATGTGGGGGGCAAAAGCCAGTAAAAACGGCGTCATTGTAACGGTTGAGAAGATTGTATCAACGGATTTTATAAGAAAATACGCTTCCCTCGTTGCCTTGCCGGGATACATGGTCAAATCGGTTTGCCAGGTTGCTTTTGGCGCCCATCCTCAAGGGATGATGAGTCCTGTCCCTCACCTTTTCAAGTCTTACGCTCCTGACTATGACTTTGTATCTGATCATCGCGCGAACGCAAGTAAAGACGACGCCATGGAAAATTGGATCAGGGAGTGGATACTCGATACTCGAAATCATGAAGGGTATATGGAGAAGATCGGTAACAAAAGGCTCAACCTTCTCCGGGAGAAAGCAGATGGAANCTATTGGAAAAAAAACAATCAAGTTGTTGTTGACGCGACATCTGCCGATGAACCCCCCAGTGATATTGAAACGATGATTATTGTGGGAAATCGAGAGATTATTGAATCGGTTCTGGAAAATAATTTTAAAGTTCTCTTGGGCGGCATAGGTTCGGGGATGCTTGCCACCTATTGTGCTTATTACCTACTGAAAGAAAAGAATTATGATGTGGAGCTGGTTGTTGGAACCGGTTCTTTTGGGTTTGCTCCGCGGCCGGGAGATCCTTTTTATGGGACTTATAACAATCTTCATTCCTGTAAGTCTCTTTTTGATACTGCCGATATATATGGTTGTCTTATTGCCGGAGAAAAAAGCAAAAGCATGAGTGTTCTGGGCGCGGCGGAGGTTGACAGGCATGGAAATATCAACACAACCAAAATGAGAGGCACATTTTTAATAGGCTCCGGAGGAGCGAATGATGCCGCAAATGCGTCTGAAGTACTCGTTTTAGCCAAACAAACGAAGCAGAGATTCGTTGACAGGGTTTCTTACGTAACGTGCCCCGGACGGAATGTAAAAAAACTTGTGTCAGACATGGGAATATTCCAAAAGCTGGATGGGGATGAAGAATTTACGCTTGTCGCCTGCCTGCCCTGTTCAGATGGAACAGGACTGGATGAGAAGGTCCGGAAAGTCAGGGAGAACTGTGGCTGGGACTTAAAAATAGCGGATGGAATAATGGAACTTCCAATGCCGAGAGAAAAAGAGCTGTCTCTGATTCGTTCGTTCGATCCTGAACGTTCGATTCTGAACGGGTAAATTGATAATGCGTATGGCGTGCTCCGGTTATGGCATCGGTTGCGCTCATATGTACGCTGGTGCTTTGATGCCGGCCTTGCCCGGGTTGCTTTGTGCTATGTTCCGTAGACCTTGTCTCAATGTCTATGGAACTGTCATGCTACGGGAATTCGGGGTGGGTTGGAGATTAATAAACTGACTGATGGGGGTTAATTATGGATTTTTCTTTTACAGAAGAACAGGAGCAATTTCGTAAAGATGTCGTCGCGTTTCTTGAAAAAGAAATGGAGAGAGGGGTTTTTTGTACAAAGAGCAATTACTTTCTGGAAGAATCTTCTCCCGAGTTTTCCAAAAGGCTTGCTGAAAATGGGTGGCTGGGTCTGACGTGGCCTAAAGAGTATGGCGGCGCGGGACGGTCATACGTAGACAGGACGATCCTGATGGAAGAACTGATGAGATATCAGGCGCCTTTGCTTGCCCATTTTTTTGGGGAGCGACAGATGGGGCCTAGTCTTATGCACTTTGGGAATGAGGAGCAGAAGCGGGAGTTCCTGCCGAAAATTATAAACGCCGAAGTTTCCTTTTGTCTTGGAATGAGTGAGCCCGGCGCAGGTTCGGATGTTGCGGCGGTAAAAACAACCGCTCGAGAGGAAGGAGATTATTATGTCGTAAACGGGCAAAAGATTTGGACAACTCACGCGCACAATTCGGATTATGTCTGGACGTTGGCAATGACCGATCCGGAAGGTCCGAAGCACAAGAACCTTAGTGAGTTCATTATTGACATCAAAGCACCCGGTATTACGGTTCGTCCGCTTGTGAATATGATAGGGGTTCATTCTTTCAATGAAGTCTATTTTGAGGATGTTAAGGTCCACAAAAAATACCTTGTGGGGAAAAAGAACAGGGGTTTTCAGCAGATGCTCGCCCAGGTTGATTATGAGCGGGCGGGGATGGAACGTTTGATGCAAAACTATCCGTTGCTTGAGGGTTTGAAGCAGTATATAACGGATACGCCCCTCGCTTCGGATAGTCTTGTGAGGGATCAACTGGCTCAATTGGAGATCGAATTCCAGATCGGCCGGTTATTGATTTATAAAGTGGCCTGGGTGATTGACAGTGGGAAAATCCCCAATTATGAGGCTGCCATAAGCAAGTCTTTTTGCACTGTGTATGAGCAGAAGCTGGGGAATATTGCTACGGAAATACTCGGTCCGTTTGGTCATGTGATGTACGGATTTGAAGGTACGCCCCTTAATGGCGATGTGGCTGGATCCTATCTTTGGAGCCCTTCCTATACGATTCAAGGTGGCACGTTGGAGATTTTGAAATCGGTCATTGCGAAAAGGGGCCTTGGCCTTGTTTTTAAAAGGCTTTGATATCACGAGAGAGGAGATATTTATATTATGGACTTCGGATTTACTGAAGAACAGCAGATGTTTAGTGATATGACAAAAAAGTTTTTCACCAATGAGTGTCCCATGGAAACCGTGAGGGAACTTCAAGAAGACGAAACCGGTTTTTCCAAGGCGCTTTGGAAAAAAATAGCGGATGTCGGATTGCTGGGAGTGCTTATTGACGAGGCTTACGGCGGCATGGGGTTGGATTTTGCGGATTTATGCCCCATTCTGGAAGAAATTGGGAAGGCCTTGTTCCCGAGCCCTTTTTTGCCGACCGTCCTGATGGGAGGGACAATATTATCGGAGGGGGCCGGCCGTGAAGTCAAAGAACGGGTATTGCCCGCAATTGCAAGCGGCGATATCATTGGGAGTTTGGGTGTGGGTGAAACAGGCGGTGAGTGGTCTGAGAATGCTGTTCAGACCGTCGCTGAAAAGAAGGACGGATGTTTTGTTTTGACAGGCAATAAACTTTTTGTTCCATTCTCGGAACCCAGTGATTTCATTATTTGTCTTGCCCGGGACCATTCTCTGCCGGATAAAGGAACCACCCTTTTCCTCGTTGAGGCTGACGATGAAAAAATAGAGCATATTCCCATGCCGTCGTTTGGCATAGATAGATACTACGATGTACGGTTGAACGGGGTGGAAGTGCCTTATGAAAATGTTATCGGCGAGCCCGGCAAGGGATGGGATGTTATTGAAAAACTTTTGCCAAAAATTGCCGTTGCAAGGAGTGCGGAGATGGTTGGCGGTCATCAAAGGGTGCTGGATATTACCGTGCAATTCGTAAAAGACAGGGAACAGTTTGGTCGGCCTATCGGGAGTCTTCAAACCATTCAGAATTATTGTGCGGATATTGCAATCGCTCTGGAAGCATCCAGGGTAATTGCCTATAAGGCTGCATGGAAGATAAGCGCGGGGGATACCGACGGAGGGGAAGCTTCAATGGCCAAGGCCTGGTGCGGTGATGCGTACCGCAAGGCCACGGAAGTGGCCCTGCAAGTGCATGGGGCTATGGGTTTTACGGAGGAATACGACCTTCATTTTTACTACAAACAGGCAAAGGCGACTCAGCTTATGTACGGTGGGAGTTCGTTTCACAGGGGAATTGTTGCGACGACGATNGGGCTATAANATAGNTTTTTTAGATGGATATTTATTACAGCGGATGGTTTTTACTTTGCGCTTTTGAGTTGTAAGGGAGATGAAAAAATGAAAGAGATGGAGAAACTGATACAAGAGGTGGAAGAGAGAAGGAAGGTTCTCGAGTTGGGGGGGGGGCAAAAAGCGATAGATCGACAACATTCGCGCGGCAAATTAACCGCACGGGAAAGGATTGAGCTTTTTGTTGACGAGGGGACGTTTATTGAATTTGATCTATGGCGTAAAGCCAGGCTGACGGGGTATGATATCGATGATAGGGACCTTCCGGGAGACGGCGTTATAACCGGTTCGGGAAAAGTCGGTGGGCGGTCGGTATACCTTTACTCGCAGGATTTTACCGTACTGGGTGGGAGTATGGCCACCGTTCACGCAAAGAAGATCATTAAGGTGATGGAAGATGCTATTAAAATGAGAGTGCCATGTATCGGGATGGTAGATTCGGGCGGTGTTCGAATACAGGATTTTATTAACGCGGATCTATACGATACATACGCCCGAATGTTTTATCTTCACACGGTCATGTCGGGAGTATGCCCGCAGATTTCCCTGATGATGGGGCCAAGCGCCGCAGGGGCGGCTTACTCGCCGATGTTGGCGGACTTTCTGCTTATGGTAAAAGGCGAAAGTCATATGTATATTGCATCGCCTGAGTTGATCAAGTCCGTAGGCGGCGGCGATGTAACGCTGGATGATATTGGAAGCGCCAAAATGCACGCGGAAGTGAGCGGTTGCAGCGATATGACCGCTGATGACGATAAGGACTGTATCGAGAACGCACGTGATTTATTGAGTTTTCTGCCACTCAGCAATAAAGAGAAGCCGCCCATTAAGGAAACTCAAGACGATCCACGCCGTATTGATAAGGAATTGCTTGACCTGGTGCCTGTGAATTCCAGAAAACCTTATGATGTTCGAAAGGTGGTCGAAGTTATAGCGGATGATCATCATTTCCTTGAACTCAAAAAAGAGTATGCCAAAAACATGGTAACGGGATTTATCAGGTTGGGTGGCCAACCCGTTGGCGTTGTCGGGAATAATCCGTATACTTTGGGTGGCGCCATTGATATTAACGCAGCGGATAAGGACGCAAGATTTGTCCGGATCTGCGATTCGTATAATGTCCCGATTTTGTTTCTCGTCGACAATCCCGCTTATCTGCCGGGCGTCAAGCAGGAACGGGGTGGAATCATCCGTCATGGGGCAAAAATACTCCATGCGGTCTCAGAGGCAACCGTCCCAAAAGTAACCCTGATCCTGAGAAAAGGTTATGGGGGCGGTCTCACTGCCATGTGCCCAAGGGCGATGGGTTCCGACCTGGTTTTGGCATGGCCTACGACCCAGTTGGGTTTGATGGGCGCCGAAGGGGCGGTCAGTATCATTTATCGCAATGAGATAAAGAATTCTGAAAATCCTGAGGAAACTTTTGCGAAGCGACTTGAAGAATATATTAGAACAACGGGAGAATTTCCGTATCAGGCAGGTGCGACAGGTTGGGTAGATGATATTATAGATCCGACCCGGACGAGGTTGATGTTGATTGATGCTTTTAATCGGTTGGCCGGGAAAGATGAGCAACGTCCGTGGAAAAAACACGGGAATATTCCATTGTAGCTCTAAATCCCTGGATAGATAATTTGTAACCGTTCACAGGGTGCAGGGGACAGTTGTCAGGGGGCGGAATGTGACTTGAAGATTCAGATGCATGCAAAAGAAGAGTAGGATTGAGCGACAATATTTGAAAAGAATTAGCTGAAATATACTGATTTCCTGCACCCTGACAACTGCACCCTGTGAACTATTACGATAATTTTAAGGAAAGGAATGGAACGATGGCTTATGACCTAACAGATGAACAAAAGATGTTGCAGGATACCGTCGCGCGTATTGCCAGGGAACAGATCGCGCCGGGAGCTGAAAAACGTGATGAGGAAGCCGCATTTCCCTGGGACGTTGTTGAGATTTTCAGGGAAAATGGGTTATTCGGCGCAGACTTTCCTGAAGCGTATGGCGGATCAAAGATGGGCCTTTTCTCCCTCTGTCTCGTAATAGAGGAGATCGCAAAAGCATGTGCATCAAGCGCGGTAATTTTGTTGGTGCATGAACTGGGGAGTATGCCGATTTTTCTTGCCGGGAATGAGAAACAAAAAAATAAATATTTTCCAAAACTGGCTACTGGTGAGAATTTCGTTGCTTTTGCATTGACGGAGCCCAATGCAGGTTCAGACGTTTCCGGACTTAAAACGAAAGCAGTAAAGGATGGAGATCATTACGTAATTAATGGGACCAAAACTTTTATTTCTCATGGTGACATCGCTGACGTGCTTTGTGTTGCGGCCAAAACTGATGTTTCGTTGCCCGGTCATAAGGGAATCAGTATGTTCATTGTAGAAAAGGGCACCCCGGGTTTAAGTATCGGCAAGCATGAAAAAAAGCTTGGCCTTCGTGCGTCTCACACAGTGGAAGTCATTTTGGAAGACGTTCGAGTTCCGGCTGAAAATGTCCTGGGTGATGAGGGACAGGGGTTTTCGATTATTATGAAGACACTGGATCTTACCCGGGTCCCGGTTGCGGCTCAGGCCCTTGGTATTGCGCAGGGAGCCGTTGATTACGCAATTCAGTATACAAAAGAAAGAATTCAGTTTGGAAAACCAATTTTTTCTTTTCAGGGGATACAATGGATGATAGCGGATATGGTTTCCCAGGTTGAGGCGGCCAGGCAGGTCACCTATAAGGCGGCGGCTGCTTTTGAAAATATTCCAAAAGATATGGAAAAGCTTCCCAAAGAAATTGTTCGCTGTTCAGCCATTGCGAAACTCATTGCCGCCGAAACCGCCATGAAGGTTACGACGGATGCCGTCCAACTTTTGGGAGGCTATGGATACATAAGGGATTATCCGGTGGAAAGAATGATGCGGGACGCCAAGATAACCCAGATCTACGAGGGAACCAGCCAGATCCAGAAGATTGTCATTGCGGCCACACTCTAAGGTTGCAAGTAAAAGTAAACGGTGCATGTTAGATTGCGCGTAGGCATTTTGGTTGTTTTCAAGATCGTATGGCGGGCTATGTAATCCCTTGAAATACAGGTGCCTCTTCCTGATATTTTTCTTGACATACGTTTTCTTTAACGTTTAAACTGAAAAAGTTTGCGGATGTTATTAAGAGCAATAGATGTTGTTGTGGCTTTTTTGAAAGCTCTGGAGATTGAGGGGTAGAGGGTTTTTCTAATGGCGAGATCCGGATGAGTGAGAACGCTATAACCAAAAAAGGAGAGAACCATGTCGGATTCTAAAGGTAGTGATAAAAGTAAAAAGAACAAGAAGAAAAAAGAAAAGGAGCCGGATATCACGTTTTTTCACCCTGAATTGTTGGAGATACCGGAAGATGGGTCCCCTGCATATCTGAAGGGGTATAAGTGCAAAAAGTGCGGACAGATTGATTTTCCAAAGTTGACGCCCTGTCCTTCCTGCTGGGGGACCGAGTTTGAGGTAGTTAAGCTTTCCAGAAAGGGAAAGTTATATTCCGTTACCGATATTTATATTGGGCAGCCCGGCATGAAAACACCGTATATGTTCGGTTATATAGACCTTCCGGAAAATTTAAGAATATTCGCTCAAATGGAAGGTGAGATCGGGTCATTCAAGTGTGATGAGGAGGTTGAGTTAACGACGGGTCCCATCAGGATAAATATGGATGGATTACCTGTAACGAGTTATAAGTTCATGAAACCGTCAGTCTGATTTTTATATTTTAGGGGGTAGGGCATGAAGATGCAGAGAGAGGTTTTTATAGCGGGAGTGGGAGAGACCGTTTTTGGTAAACATAATGTGGACTATGATGTTTTGGGAAGGCGGGCCGCTTTTCAGGCGCTTCAGGCATCCAACATCGATCGTCCCGATATGGTTCAAACCGCGTACGTAGGGAATGGCACAAACGGCATGGGCGCGGCACAGAGAGTATTCAGGGATCTTGGGATGTGTGGTAAACTCGCCATCATCAGAGTTGAGAGCGCCTGCTCCGCTGGCGCAATGGCCGTATATTCGGCTATCAAGGATGTGACCACGGGCGTTGCTGATATTTCTATCGGTGTGGGTTGTGAAAATCATACGATGCATCGGGCAACCGGCACCGCTTTTGCTATGGGTATGGACGATGTGGAAGGTATGCAGGGCGCTGTCATGACCGGGAAATATGCATTGAGAGCCAATCGATACATGCATGAAACCGGAGCAACCATCGAAGACCTTGCAATGATAACCGTCAAGAACAGAAAGCACGCCGCCAACAATCCCCATGCGTGGTTTAAGGGTGACATTAGTGTTGAAGCAATCGTAAACTCAAGGATGATTGCATATCCTTTAACGCTCCAGCAATGTTGTGGAATATCCGACGGCGCCGGTGCCGTGATCGTTTGCTCTAAGGAAATGGTTAAAAAACTCGGCATTGAGAAACCGGTAAAGGTGGCGGGTGCCGTTGTACAGTCCGGTCCTTACCACAATAGGCCAAGGGACATAACGGGAGACGATATTACCGAGGCGTCCGCACAGCAGTTGTATGAAGAATCCGGAATCGGACCTGAAGAAGTTGATATTGTGGAGTTGCACGATGCTTTTACGATCGCGGAACTGCTTTATTATGAATGTTTGGGTATGTGCAAAAAGGGCGAGGGTCTTAAATACCTAAGAGATGGTCAGTCTACCTATGGCGGTCAGTGTGTTTTCAGTCCACGAGGAGGAATGTTGTCTTATGGTCATCCAATAGGCGCCTCCGGTGCGGCGCAGATTGCCGCCAATGTGAAGCAACTGAGGGGAGAATGCGAAGGGTATCAGGTTGATCCCATTCCGAAGGTTGCGCTGTCGCATGTTACGGGCGGTGGGCTGGGTGGAACCGAGCATGCGGCATGCACCATGCATATGCTGACTAAAGGTTGGTAACTAGTGTCCAAACGAAAACTATCTTTTCGTCGATCTCTGCGTGGTACGCAGATTTCATTCCTCAAAAGCACAATGTATTTTTGTGGTTGGAATTTTGCTCTTCCTTGATTTTGAAAAAAAGTCATGGTTTTCGTTCAAACACTAAATATGGATTTCTTAGCGGATGAAGGAGAGTTGTTATGGGAACGGATACAGCCGAAGTGGTGGTTATCGCCGGTGGGACTAACGTTGTCGGCGAATGCATTGGTTTGAGCTTTGGAAAGAAAGGGGCGAAAGTCGTTGTTGTCGACGGTGATCAAGGAAAGGTTAACAACCTGGTGTCCCGGATAAAAGATGCTGGAGGAGAGGCTACGGGCATTGTAGCGGATCCAACCTCGTCGGAGGAGGTCAAAAAGGCGGTTGGGAGCATCATTGAGGATTTCAATAAGATTGATATCCTGGTAAATAATGTTGACGAAATGATTGAGAAAAGTGCTGTTGATCTGACGGATGAAGATTGGAACCGGTCAATTGCCGCCAATTTGAATCCGGCCTTTTTCTTCAGTCGTGAAGTGCTTCCAAAGATGCAAGAGAATAAATATGGTCGCATTATCAATATGGGGAGTCTCTACTATCTTGGTTTGCCGGGTAAGGTTGGTTATTCGACGGCCAAATCAGCGATATTCGGTTTTACACGGTCTTTGGCGCTTGAGTTTGCAAAGGATGGCATTACGGTGAACACCATTGCGGTGGGTGATCTTGAGCGCCCCGGTTTGACCGAGGATGACGCCCAAAACACGACCAAAAGTATCCCGGTTATGCGATTGGGGAAACCGGATGATGTGGTCAATGCCGTTGGTTATCTTGCTTCTCAATCATCCGGATATGTAACGGGACAGACGCTTTTTGTGTGTGGGGGCAGAAGTGTTCATTTTTCGATGTCCATTTAAGGGGTAACTTTTTTACCTTAAACACATCTTCATATTAACTTATACCTACATGTGGGGGATTCAAAGATGGGAATAAAAAACCGGGTTGCGTTAATAACAGGTTCCGCAAGCGGAATGGGAAAACAAACCGCCTTACGGATGGCCGAGAATGGGGCCAAAGTTGTTATTAACGACATAGTCCCTGAGAAAGTGGAAAGCACCGTTTCAGAATTCAAAAAGGCGGGTTTTGACGTCATTGGACAGGTTGCCGATATTTGTAAAAAGCAGGAAGTTGAGGCGATGGTCAAGGCGGCGGTGGATGCCTTTGGTTCGATCGACATTCTTGTGAACAACGCCGGGATGGAAAAAGCCGGTATTTTGAGGAAGTTGACGGAAGAAGCTTGGGATATCACCATAAATGTCAATNTAAAAGGGGCGTTTTTGTGCAGTCAGGCCGTCCATGGTTATATGGTTGAAAAGAAACAAGGCCGAATCATAAATATTGCATCTCGTGCGTGGTTGGGCGGTGTGGGACAGGCGCCCTATACTTCCGCGAAAGCAGGGATGGTTGGTTTGACAAGAACACTTGCCATGGAGTTGGGCAGGAAAGGGATTACTTCAAATTGTATCGCCCCCGGCTTGATTCGTACACCAATGATGGATGATGCTCCGGAAAAGCTTATAAAATCGCTATTGGCAAAACAACCTACTGGAAACTTTGGAGAAGTTGATGATATTGCAAATGCCGTAATGTTTTTTGCTGATGATGAAACCGGATTTATTACGGGNCAGGTCTTTTATGTGTGCGGCGGCAGAAGTCTTTATGCCGGATGAGAGAATTACGAGAATTCGGCGCCCTTCATAAACTGTTTTCCGAAGGCTAGTTGGAATTCGGAAATCAAAGAAATTTANAATGAAGGAGCGCCGGCGTTTCGCTTGATAATACGTTGGCTGGGATGATGTTTGGNTGTGAGGGNAAAAGAGCGTTCCTGAGTTATCCCTGAGNCATCAAGGAGGTGGATATGAATAACGGAGGGAATGCCACGTCGCTTTCCAATATCAAGGTGTTGGATTTTACCGGGGAGTTGGGTCCTTACGCGGCAAAATTATATGCGGGTATGGGCGCAGACGTCATTCACATTGAACCGGTTGCCGGTGATCCGCTAAGGGATGTCGGTCCGTTTTACAAAGGTATCCCGGGAAAGGAAAGAGGACTTCAGTTCCTTTACTACAATGCGGATAAACGCGGGATGGCGCTTGATCTGGAAAATGACGCGGGGAAGGATGTTTTCATTAAGTTGTGTGAATCGGCGGATATTTTGCTGGAAAGTTTTGTTCCCGGGTACCTGAACGACATGGGGCTTTCCTACGACATTTTGAGCGCTGTAAACCCACGCTTGGTGCAAACTTCAATTACGCCATATGGAAGTACGGGTCCTTACAAAGATTTTCCTGGAAGTGATCTCACAATTTCCGCTCTTTCCGGGTTCCTCTTTCTGGCGGGGGTTGAGAATAATAAACCGGTTCGCATTTGCGATAATCAGGCATATCGGATGGCGGAAGCCAATGCCGCCGTGGGGAGTTCCATCGCGCTTTTATTCGCAAAAAAAACCGGTATCGGCCAATTCGTCGATGTCGCTTGCATGGAATCGGTCGGAATGGCCCTGGAAAACTCCGCACAGTATTGGGATCTTGAAGGTATAAATCGAAGAGGCCGCGGAGGTGAGGCGGGTACAGGCTCCATCCATCCATGTAAAGACGGTTTTGTTATTCCTGCGGCTATTATGGGTGCCAATAAATTCATGTGGGATAATTTTTATGCCTGGATGAAAAAAGAAGATATTGAGGAATTGGAAATCTTTGCAGACGAGAGATGGGTTGATCCGGGTTATCGAAATACCCCGGAAGCACTTGATACGTTCTGCCGTGTTTTTGAGCGATTTACCATGAAGCACAACAAACAGGACATATACGATAGGGGTCAAGCCTGTCGCGTTGCGATAACGCCTGTCAGCAACGGCAAGGATTTGCTTGACAACCCCCAGTTGAAATACAGGAAATACTTCAAAGCTTTGAAACATGATTACCTTGATGCTGATATCGTTTTACCGGGGGGGGCCTTCGAATTTGGAAGTCTAAAATGGCGAGTGACGCGGCCTGCGCCTACGCTGGGACAGCACACGGTGGAAATACTGAAGGAGGTCGGTTATGTTGAAGACGAGATCGACGCTTTTGCAAAGGAGGGTGTAGTCCATGTCGGCTAATACAAAAAAAGCCCTTGAAGGGCTTCGTGTGTGTGATTTTTCCTGGGTGGGAGCGGGGCCCATTACAACCAACGTCCTCGGGCAATGCGGTGCGGATATAATAAAAATTGAGAGTGCGAAGCGACCCGATATCTTGCGTAAGGGAGGACCTTTTAAGGATGGCATCGCTGAGGGTCTGGAACGTAGTGGATATTTTGCAAATCGCAATCCGAATAAAAAGTGTATCGCGCTGAATATGAGTTTGCCGGAGTCCCGGGACGTCGCTGTGCGGTTAATAGAAAAGAGCGATATTGTGATCAATAATTTTCGTGTGGGTCAGATGGAGAAATGGAATCTCGGGCCTGAAGATGTGAAAAAAATAAATCCGCGTGTTATTTATGTAACCATGAGTCTTCAGGGAGAATCAGGNCCCCATAAGTCATACATGGGGTTTGGGGCTAATCTGAACGCTCTTTGCGGATTGACTGAAAGGGCGGCTTTTCCCGGGGGTCGTCCTTTCGGCACCGGTACGAATTACACGGATCATGTGATGGTTCCTTCACATACGCTGTTCGGTATTATGGCGGCGTTGCTTCAGCGGGAGATGACGGGTGAGGGGCAAACCGTTGCTATTTCCCAACTGGAATCCGCGATTAGTATGAAACCCAGTGATGCACTGGCATACGCCGCGAACGGGGAGNTTTTGCCGCCGCTTGGGTTTGGAGATCCCGATGCCGCTCCTCATGGNATATATACCACCCTGGGTTATCGGAAGTGGATTGCCATAGCCGTATTTAAGGAGCAAGACTGGTTAAAGCTCAAGGAAGTTATGGATTATCCCGCGTGGGCGGAAGATTCAAAATTCGCTACACTTTCCGCAAGAAAGGAAAATGANGAAGAACTGAATGCCAATATGGAGGAATGGACTAAAGATAAGTATTCCGATGACCTCCAGAGCACCCTTTTAAAACACGGCATTATGGCAGGGAGCGTCAACGATGCGCGAGCGGCTGTTGAAGATGAGCATCTCAGAGAACGCGAGTTTTGGTCTTATCTGGATCATCCCGTGGTAGGATCTACGCTTTATAACCGTGCACCGATTATGTTTTCAAAAACGCCGGCTGAGATGAAAACGGCAGCGCCTCTTTTGGGGCAACATACGAAAGAAGTGTTAAGTGAACTTTTGGAATATTCGGAAGAAGAGATAAAACAGCTTGAGGATGAAGGTGTTCTCACCTGATGTTTTGACCATGGTTGGTTAAGAATCTCGAATGCATTAAAATCAACAACGAACAAACAGGAGATCTAAAGTATGGATTTTTCGATTTCAGAAGAATTTATGATGCTCAAAGAATCAATGAGGGAATTTGTCAAAAGAGAGATGATGCCCCTTGAAAAGACATTATTGGAGCGAGAGCTGTCTCTGTGGACCGAACCGGGACCTTTGATTCCGGATGAGGATCATGAAAGATTAATGCGAAAGTCAAAGGAACTCGGTTTCTGGGGGCTTGAGGTCGAAGAGGAATTGGGAGGGCAGGGGCTCGGCATGTTGGCCAAGACGCTGGTGGTGGAAGAAATGAGCAAATGCCTGGTGGGTTTTGCTCATCACGGATTTACCCTCCCCCCGGATGCTCCGAACCTGTACTATTTACATGATTGTTGCAGTGAAGTTCAGAAAGAAAAGTATTTCGTCCCGTATTGCAACACAGAGCTNGATTCGGCGATGGCGTGTACGGAACCGGGCGGCGGGTCGGATGTGAGCGGTCTAAAGACAAAGGCCATAAAAAAAGGTGATAAATGGGTTATCAACGGAACCAAAACATTCACAAGCAAGTGCGATTATCCCAACGTCTTTTTTCTTCTTATTGCAGTAACCAACCCCGAAGCATCAACAAAAAATAAATTTACCACTTTCCTCATTGATCGGGATCATCCCGGAGTAAGAATTGGGCGAGAGATTCCGGTCATCGGCGCTATGCCGACATGGGATCTTATTCTGGAGGATGTTGAGGTCGGAGATGATGCAATATTGGGAGAGGAAGGCAAGGCTTTCATTCCGTTGCAAAATCGTTTCGGCGTTCGCAGAATCGAATTGGCGTCTCATTGCACGGGAATGGCTGAAAGGCTGATCCAGATGATGATTGATCAGGCAAATAATCGTGTTACCTTCGGAAAACCCCTGTCTGATCGTGGGGTTGTACAAAATTGGATAGCGGATTCTACAATGGAACTGGAGGCTGTTAGATGGCAGCTTTATTATGCCGCCTGGAAATCAGATCAAGGTCACAAGGACCTCAGGATTGAAGGGGCTTCGTTGAAGGTGTCGGCAACGGAAATGCTGACGCGCATTTCCGATAGGGCGATCCAGATACACGGAGGTCTGGGTGTGTCCCACGAACTTGGAATCGAATTCGTGGCTC
>JGI24023J19991_10000877_pt1 | contig 23700 bp, 19 predicted proteins | sample Cruoilmetagenom1_FD_19991 | JGI IMG/M metagenome (IMG submission 19991) | reverse complement strand
CCAGTTGTCAGACATAATTGATGATTTTTATCGAGAATTAACAGCCAAATCCGGGTTTATGCACATCATGAACAACGGTGGTTATGATCTGGCAATGCTCAAAAAGACCCAGGCATATTATCTGAATAGTCTCGGCCAGGCATTCAACACGCAAGATTATTTTGAAGAGCGCCTGAAGATTGGCTGGGTACATCTACGTGTTGGTGTGCCTTTGAGTCTGTACCAGTCCGCTTATCGTATTTTACAGGAGATTTTTATTCGCTGGATCTGTTCATGCATAGCAGATGATAAAGAGCGTCAGGCATTGATGGCTTATGTATTACGTATATCTAACCTGGATATGTCTCTGGCAATCTCGGCCTACCATCATACTGAGGTGAGTGAGCTTGAAAGTTCACTCAAGAGTTTTCAGCACGACCAAGTGCATTTGATACGCAAGGTCAGCACCGATGCATTGACGGGTTTGCCAACCCGTGAAGTACTTATCAGGCAAATCAATTCAGCGTTGATGAGTTTGGGTCAGCGCGAGGGTAGTATCCATCTGATCATGGCTGATCTTGATTTTTTCAAGAAAGTAAACGACCAGTACGGTCATTTAACTGGGGACGAAGTGTTGAAAGGGGTAGCCTCACGCATCCGTCAATCCTTGCGTGGTACGGATATAGTAGGTCGCTATGGCGGTGAAGAGTTTATTATCTTGCTGATCGACAAGTCGGAACAACAGGCAGGGCAAATTGCCGAGCGTATCCGTACGCATGTCGTGTCGGGCCCGATTAAGGCGAATGGCAGTGAAATTGCCATCAGTCTGAGCCAGGGGTTGGCGACGGCAGTGACTGGCGATAGCGTAGAAAGCCTGATCGAACGTGCAGACCAGGCTTTGTACGAGGCCAAAGCCAATGGACGGAATTGTGTTGTCACAGCTCGGGGTTGATACGGGCGGTACGTTTACTGATTTCGTTTACATTGCTGATGGGCAGATTCGGGTGCACAAAGTGCTGTCTACCCCCGAGTCTCCCGAACTGGCCATTCTCCAAGGCATTGCCGAGCTTGGCCTGAGCCTGCAGGAGCTGCGTCTTGTGCATGGTTCTACTGTCGCCACCAATGCCGTTTTGCAGGGGCGTGGTGTCTCTACGGTCTATATAGGCAATCGCGGTTTCGCCGATCTGCTGAGTATTGGGCGTCAGGCGCGACCATCCCTGTATGATCTGCAGCCTGCCATGAAATGTGCGCCGGTCCCTGCTGATTATTGTCTGGAAACCGGCGGCCGCTTATCCGCTGATGGTGATGTGCTTGAGCCCCTGACTGACGCAGACATCCAGGTTTTACGCCAGCAGGTATTGACCTTAAAACCTCGCTCGATTGCAATTAACCTGTTGTTTTCCTATCTCGACCCATCCCTGGAGAAGCGTATCGCAGCAGTCATGCCGGATCATCTGTATGTGTCGTGTTCATCCGAGATCCTGCCAGAATACAAGGAATACGAACGTGGTATGGCGACCTGGTTGAATGCCTATGTCGGACCGTTGATGCAGGGTTATTTACACCGTCTGGAGCAGCAAGTTACACCGGCGAGTGTCGCGGTTATGCAGAGCGCTGCGGGAACGGTCAATGCCTCGCAAGCAGGGCGTATGACCGTCAACTTGTTGTTGTCAGGTCCCGCCGGTGGCCTGATGGCAGCGCACTATATCGGCAGGCAAGTAGGTTGTGAGCGTTTGCTGACCCTGGATATGGGGGGCACCTCCACCGACGTGGCTCTGATCGACGGCGATATACGTCTGACATCAGAAGGGCAGATAGGCGAGTATCCTGTGGCAGTGCCGATGGTTGATATGCATACGATCGGGGCAGGGGGTGGATCGATTGCCCGTCTGGATGCCGGTGGTATGTTACACGTAGGACCCGAATCTGCCGGGGCCTCTCCCGGACCTGTCTGTTACGGACGGGGTGGAACTCAAGTCACTGTTACAGACGCTAATCTGCTGCTGGGTCGTATACCACCAGATGCTCGCCTGGGTGGCTCTATGAGACTGGATGCGGATGCTGCGCGTCAGGCGATGGCGGTACTGGCTGCTGCTATGCAGTGCTCCATTGAACAGGCGGCCCAGGGTATTATTCGTGTCGCCAATGAACACATGGTCAGGGCGCTCAGGGTGATTAGCTTGCACAAAGGCTGCGACCCGCGCGATTACATGCTGGTTTCATTCGGTGGTGCGGGGGGGTTGCATGTCTGTGCGTTGGCTGAGGCGTTGCAGATCAAAAGAGTGATGGTTCCCGTGCACGCAGGCGTCTTGTCAGCGCTGGGAATGTTGCTGACCCCCGCCAGTCGGCACAAGTCCCTTTCACTGCTCCAGAATTTAGCTGCAGTTGACGAGATAGACCTGAGGTTAAACTATCAAAGTCTTTGTGATCAAGCGATTGAAGAATTATATCAAGAGGGTCTGGCGCTGGCCGATATGGTAATCAAGTATAGTATGGATCTGCGCTACCAGGGGCAGTCCTATTACCTGAACATTACTTTTGATGTGGATAAAGACCCACTTCAGGATTGCCAGCAACGTTTCCATGAGTTACATCGACTGACTTATGGGCATTTACTGCAAAGTCCGGTGGAGTTGGTCAATATTCGTGTGGCAGTATCAGGCCCGACACCCGGGGTAAAGTTGGCTGCGAGGCCGTCCAGGTCGACGCGATTACCGCTTGAACAGACCCGCCTGGCCGGGTTTGAACACCCTGTTCCTGTGTATAATCGTGAGGATCTTGAGATGCATCAGGTGTTTACGGGCCCCGCCCTGGTGTCGGAATCCGTCGCGACGACGTTTATAACATCAGGATGGCGAGGTTATTGTGACGATATAGGCAACCTTATTCTTGAGAAAGATTGAAATAGGTCGCCCGAGGACACATATATACTCAGGAGTTATGTCGGATATTATAAAAAGTGATTGATTTACTAGGTTTTTTATCAGTCGCCAAAAGCAGTATGAGCTGGACAAGGGTAATAACAATGCACTACTATAGCCACACCAAGAGACAATACCTGACGAGTTCATTGTTTTTTATGTTAACCAATTAGAGAGTAGCGTCCAATGTTTGATCAAATTCTTACCTTCCTGGATCAAGGTTTACTCAATCTCAGTGCTTGGGGGATCGTATTAGTAGGCCTTGTCCTGGTGCAAATAACTATTGCAGGAGTAACGATTTACCTGCATCGTCATCAGGCCCATCGTGGTCTTGATATGAATCCGGTTCTAGCACATATATTCCGTTTCTGGTTGTGGGCAACAACCGGCATGTTAACCAAGCAGTGGGTAGCGATTCACCGTAAACATCACGCCAAGTGTGAAACGGAAGATGACCCCCATAGCCCCATGATTGATGGCATCAATAAAGTATTGTGGGACGGTGTTGCGTTGTACAAGAACGAAGCCAAAAACCAGCAGACCATGGATGACTACGGTCATGGCACGCCCGATGACTGGATGGAAAATAAAGTCTATACGCGTTTCAAGCAGGGTGGTATTTATCTGAACCTGTTGATCGATATTTTGTTGTTCGGTGTAGCCGGGATTGCAGTCTGGGCTATCCAGATGATCTGGATTCCGTTCCATGCTGCGGGTGTCATCAACGGTCTGGGCCATTACTGGGGCTATCGTAATTATGAGACCCAGGATGCTGCAACTAATCTCTGGCCTCTCGGTATCTGGATTGGTGGAGAAGAGCTGCATAATAACCATCATGCCTTCCCGAGCTCTGCCAAGTTCTCTATGAAAAGCTGGGAATTTGATATTGGCTGGTTCTATATCAAGGTGCTTTCAGCGCTGGGACTTGTCAAAGTGAAGAAGGTAGCACCCAAGCCACATATTGATGTGAATCGGGATACCATCGACCTGGAAACAATAAAGGCGGTGTTCGCGAATCGTTTACACGTCATGGCGAACTATGCCAAGCAGGTTACCCTGCCAGTACTGAGTGAGCAAATTTGTAAGGATGGTGCTTGCCAGAAGGCAATGCGTAAGGCCAAAACCTTATTGGTGCGTGAGTATCCGCAGATGGATGCAGCATCAAAATCTGAACTGGATCAAGTATTGAGTGATCACCATGAACTGGAGGTTGTATACAAGTTCCGCGTGCAATTACAGGAAGTCTGGGGCCGTGCTGCGGCAAACCACGACACCCTGGTTCAGGCGCTCAAGGAATGGTGTACACAAGCTGAGGAGACTGGCATCAAGGTGTTACAGGACTTCGCCAGGAGTCTGCGTAATTATACCCCGGTCGCTAGCTAAGTTATTTGGCTGGGTTAACGAAAAGCCGCCGGATGGCGGCTTTTTTTATATGTTGGTTTTTATAGTGGCTAGTGGCTAGTAAATTATCGGTCGCCTTGTTTTCTTGCCAGGGGTTTTTTCTAGGTACTCGCTACTCGCAACTAGCCACTATTTTTTCGCTACTATTATTTAGTCGATGTCGTAGTCATATTCGATGGTAAGCGGGGAATGGTCAGAGAAGCGTTTGTTTTTGTAGATGGACGCCTTGCTGATCTTGTCCTTGAGGCCGGGCGTGACGATCTGGTAATCGATGCGCCAACCGACATTGTTATCCCATGCCTGCCCGCGGTTTGACCACCAGGTGTACTCGTCTGCTTTCTGGTTAACGACCCTGAATGCGTCAACAAAGCCGACGGGACCGAAAACCTCATCCAGCCATGCGCGCTCTTCTGGTGTGCAGCCGGAATTTTTCTGGTTGCTCTTCCAGTTTTTGATATCAATTTCCTTGTGTACCGTGTTCAGGTCGCCGCAGATAATGAATTCTCGTTTTTGTTTGCGCATAAGGCGTAATTCATTGGCAAAGCGCTGCATAAAATCCTGTTTGTTGGTGTGGCGTTCTTCACTTGATGAGCCTGATGGCAAGTAGAGAGAAGCGATGCTGAGTTTGCCAAAATCGGCCTGTATGTATCGACCTTCTGTGTCGCAGTGATCCCAGCCCAGTCCAAAACTGACCCGATCAGGTTCGTGTCGGCAATATAATGCGGTTCCACTATAGCCTTTCTTGATGGCATCATGAAAATACACATGGTATCCCTTGGGGTGAAAGATTTTATCACTGAGCTGGTCTTCCTGGGCCTTGGTTTCCTGGATACAGATCACATCGGCCTGTTGTCTTTTCATCCAGTCAAAAAAGCCTTTCCTGGCGGCTGCTCGAATTCCATTGAGGTTGGCACTGATAATTTTCATCGAAGCAGGTTAATTGCAAATACAAAAAGATTCAAGCGTTTGATGACTGGATAGTTTAAGGACCAGCGGGATACCCCCTGCCACGCCGCTCATTCCATCTAGCCACAAACACAATCATGTCAATATACAAGGCAGGAAATACGGACGAAGTAACAAAGAGTCGGATCAGCTATACGTTAATTGGCTTCGGTGGATGAATAGATCACTATCCCCTGTTTCCCTTGGAGTAGGGGTCGTGTTCCGCTCTGCGCTTTTTTGAGTCTGTTTTTGTGTCTTTAATCTTTACCCTGCCTCTAGTATATTGGCGGTCCTCATTGATGTTTTAAAAAGGTGATGTTGGTATGCAGGACTATAAGCAGGAGTTTCTTGAATTTGCGATTGATATCGGTGTGCTGCGTTTTGGAGAATTCACCTTGAAATCGGGCAGAACCAGCCCCTATTTTTTCAACAGTGGTTTGTTCAATACAGGCGCCAGCCTGGCTCGGCTGGGGCGTTATTATGCCGAGGCGATCATGGCGTCTGATATAGAATACGATATGATTTTTGGGCCAGCCTATAAAGGTATTCCCCTCGCAGCCAGTGCCGCGATTGCTCTGGCGGATCATCATCAGCGCGATGTTCCCTATGCGTTTAATCGTAAGGAGGCCAAGGATCACGGAGAAGGCGGCAGTATTGTCGGTTCTCCGTTACAAGGTAAGGTGCTGGTGATTGATGATGTTATTACCGCAGGTACGGCTATACGTGAGTCGGTGACTATACTGGAATCGGCAGGTGCAGAACTGGCTGGTGTGGTGATTTCGCTTGATCGACAGGAAAAAGGAACAGGTGATATATCGGCGATACAGGAAGTGGAGCAACAATATAAGATAGCGGTGGCCAATATCGTTAGTCTGGATGATCTGGAGGAGTACCTGGGTCGTCTATCGGCGTATGAAGAGGCAGTGTCGTCCATTCGGAATTATCGTCAGCAATACGGTGTTTAGGGCGCAAGCCAACCGGATCCAGGTGTCAGGGATTATTGCCAGGAATACTGAATTAACCTGGGGAATCCCAGGTTAATTCATGGCTGGATAATGACAGTTGGCAGGTTCCTGACTGCTCCGCATGAGACATCTTGCTGATACCCCACTATTCGCTACGATCTTTGCCTTGATCCAGAATTAATCAGAAGTTCCCCAGCATTAACTTCAGACCGACGAGTATCGTAATCACCTCGAAGGCACGCTTGATGAGCTGATTTCCCTTGATGATCGACAGGTGCGCGCCAATATACCCTCCCAGGAGTGAGCCTAGCAGCAGGGCAGGCAGCCAGTTCCACTGGATCTGGCTTAGTATTCCCAGGGTAATGGCTCCTGCTCCATTCCAGAACAGGCCAACCAGTACCAGTGTGTAGGCGACAGCGCGTTTATAGTCCAGGCCATACCAGCGAATGAGCCACAGGGTAACGAACAGTCCGGTGCCTGAGGTCAGGGAGCCGTTAAGGATGCCAATAAAGAATATCACCAGGCCGCCGCTGATATAACCATGCAGGTTGCGATGCAGGGGTTGATAATGCTGGCCCAACGCCTTATTCAGACTGGAATAGATGCCCAGGCCCAGGATCAGGGCCCCCAGGCTAAAACGAGCATATTGTTCGGGTATTTCGAGGATGATATTGGCGCCCACTACCACGCCTGGCAGGCCTGTCAGGAGTATGAAAAGCGTGAAATGTCGTTCCAGGGTGTTATTTCTGAAATGGCGTAGCGTGGCGCCTATGCCGAGTGCGACACTGGCGACTTTGTGGGTAGCCAGGGCAGTGCTGAACGGGAGCCCGAGAAAAAGCAGGACGGGGAGCTGGATGAGTCCGGCGCCACCCCCTGAGAATGCCGAGAATATATTGGCAATCAGGGAAATGAGAAATAAAATCAGTTGTGAATAATATTCCATGGTATTTTCATCGAACTTTTAGGATATAATTTTAATCTAAACAGGAACCTGAAGAATCAAGGCTTGAGTTTGTCTGCTATGAAAGCATTTGTATATATATTTGTGTTGTTAATGTTGATGCCAGTGGGCGCGCAATCCGCTCTCTATCGTTGGGTCGATGCCAAAGGCAAGGTCCATTACAGCGACCAAGTCCCCCCGGAAGAAGCGCAGCATGAGCGCAAGATAATAGATAGCAAAAGTGGCCGCACCATCGATACAATAGAGCGCAACAAGACTTTAGAAGAACTCCAGGAATTGAAGCGCCTGCAAAAGATCCGGGCCGAGGAAAGAGAAAGGGAAGAGCAGCGCCGTTACAAGGATCGGGTATTGTTGTTGACCTATCAAAGTACGGCCGAGATTGTTGCTGCTCGTGACACAAAAATCCAGACCATCGAAAATACGATCGAGAATGTGTTGGGCACGCGTAAGTCCCAGAAGGGTCGTCTAAATGAAGCGCGTAACAGGGCGGCTGATTTTGAGAGGAGTTCGCGTCCCATACCAAAGAAAGTGTTGGATGATATCAAGATGCTGAGAGCGCAAATCAAAAAAAGCGATCAATATATCAGCAACAAACGCCAGGAGCAGGAACAGATTCGCAAAGAATTTGCAGGATATATTAGTCGTTATAATGAACTGACTGAATAATCTACCCGGATTTGCCTTGCTAAAACCACTAGCCCTTAATGAGGGTGCCGACACCCTCGTCGGTGAATAATTCCAGCAGCACCGCATGTTCCACTCTGCCGTCAATAATGTGAGCGGTTTTAACACCACTGCTGACAGCGTCCAGTGCACAGCGTATTTTTGGTAGCATGCCGCCATGAATAGTGCCATCCTCTATCAATGCCTGTACCTGGCGGGCATCGAGCCCGGTGAGTAATTGATCGTTCTTGTCGAGGAGTCCTGCTGTATTGGTTAGCAGGATCAGTTTTTCGGCGCCCATGATCTCGGCCATTTTGCCGGCGACCAGATCGGCATTAATGTTGTAGGAAAAACCGTCTTTGCCGACACCAATCGGTGCAATGACGGGTATGAAATCGCCGTCAATGAGCATGTTGACCACGCCGGGGTCAATGCTGTCTACTTCCCCCACGTGTCCAAGATCGATAATTTCAGGAACATTGATCACGTCAGCATGTTTCGACATGAGCATTTTTCGTGCATAAATCAGGTTACCATCCTTACCCGTCAGTCCGACGGCATTGCCGCCATGTCGGTGGATGAGGTTGACGATTTCTTTATTGACCTGCCCCCCCAGTACCATTTCGACGATGTCCATGGTTTCACTGTCGGTGACACGCATGCCGTTAACGAATTCGGATTCCTTGCCGATTCGTTTGAGCAAGTTGCCGATCTGGGGGCCGCCGCCATGGACAACAACCGGGTTGATGCCCACCTGTTTCATCAGTGTCACATCGCGGGCAAAGCCGTTTTTCAGGCTTTCATCTGTCATGGCATTGCCGCCATATTTGATGACAACGGTTTTTCCGCTGAAGCGTTGGATATAGGGCAATGCCTCAGTCAGGACCTTGGCAAAATTAATCGCATCTTTACTTTTTAATGACATGATACAGTGACTGCTCTGATAGGGTAATTGTCGTTATTATGTAACGCTTTTTGTCCGCGCAAAAGGCCTGTGGCATCAATACTTGTCACCCTGTTCAAAACGGCAAATCAAGATCGGGTTTAATGCTGGTGAGTTGGGACCGCATTATGTCCTGGATTCTGCCCATAGTGGCAGCGTCATTGGCTTCAAAGCGTATGACCAGTGAAGGCGTGGTGTTGGAGGCGCGAACCAGCGCCCAGCCATCTTCAAATTCCAGCCTCAGGCCATCTATATCAATCATTTTTGCTCCAGGGAAATGTGCGCTGGCCTTGAGCTTCTGCATGAAGTCATGATGTTCACCTTCCTGCATGGATACATTCAGTTCGGGTGTGCTGACGCTCTCCGGCAGCTTTGAAAAAACCTTGTTGCTGGGTTCACTTTCGGAGGCTAGGATTTCCAGTAAACGTGCCCCTGCATACAGGGCGTCATCAAAGCCCAGCCAGCGTTCCTTGAAGAAGATATGGCCGCTCATTTCACCCGCAAGCTGTGCGCCGGTCTCTTTCATTTTTGCTTTTATGAAGGAGTGTCCGGTTTTCCACATCAGGGGTTGGCCGCCATGGTCCGATATAATTTTTTCAAGGTGGTTGGTGCATTTGACATCATAAATGATTTGCGCGCCTGGCTGACGTGTCAGTACATCCATTGCCATCAACATTAAATAACGATCGGGCCAGATAATTTTTCCTGATGAATCGATGACGCCCAGGCGATCGCCATCACCATCAAATGCAAGTCCCAGGTCGGCATCATGTTCGGTTACCGCCCGTGCCAATGGCATCAGGTTTTCTGGTTTGCTGGGGTCAGGGTGATGATTGGGAAAATTGCCGTCAACCTCACAGAACATATCAATCACATCACATCCCAGCGCCCGGTATAGTTGAGGTGCTATTTCACCAGCGACGCCATTACCGCAGTCAACGACGATTTTAAGAGGACGCTCCAGCCTGACATCGCTGGTGATACGCTCAATATAACTGGGGATCACATCAATGGTTTGCAGGTTGCCTGTTTCGTTAATGAGGTCATCAGTATCAATGCGTTTTTTAAGCGATGTAATGGCTTCGCCGTGTAATGTGTCACCATTGAGCATCATTTTCATACCGTTATACTCAGGCGGATTATGGCTGCCTGTTAACATCACCCCTGAGCCATTGCCGATATAATGACTGGCAAAATACAGTACGGGTGTCGGTACGCGACCAATGTCAACGACTTCCCGTCCTGATTGGATGAGTCCATCGATGAGGGCCTTGCTAAGTTCCGGTCCTGATAGCCGCCCGTCGCGAGCGACCACTATTTTTTGCTGGTCCCGGTAGTGCGCTTCACTACCCAGGGCGTGACCGATTTTTTGTGCGATATCGGCAGTCAGGGTTTTATTGACAATGCCCCTGATGTCATAGGCCTTGAATATGGAGGTGACCGGGTTCGGGTCGGATGCCGGTGTCTCTTTCTTGCTGGTTAAATCACGTACCTCAAGGGCATCTGTCGTGGGTGTGAGGCTTAATTCGCTGAGTTGAGATGCTTCAGTGACTTCAGCGAGGGCGGATTTATGCAAGTCGGTATTCTTGTTTTTTTCACGCAGCCCCGTCATGTTGCCAGCTATCATACGCAGTTGTTCCATTGCGCCCAGGCAATTCTTGAGCGAAATAGGATAACGGTTGCTCATCTCGCCGACCTGGATATCCTTGACCAGTTTTATGATCATGACCTGATCGTTTAGCAGGGCCTTGTGCAGGCGTTTATACATTAAAAATAATATCAGGCTAAGGACAATCCATAGGGTGGCAACAATGGCCCAGAACAGCATGGTACTGTCCTTATCAAGACCACGCGCCTGGTCATTCGGCCAGTAGGCAATATTAAGGAGTGTGTTTTTTACCGGAATCTTTATCAGTGGATCGCCGGATTTGAAGGCGTTGTTGCCACGACTGATAATGGTAATACTTTGTCCTCTGGAATTGGTTTGCTGCAGTTCCAGTAGGCCAGTTGTCGCCTTCATCTGGGTGACAACCTGTTTCACAGCTTGTACAGGCAGAGTCACCAGGAGATTGCCCAATGTACTATTATTGTTGCCTTTGATGTTGCGCGCGATATCGATATGTTGCTCAGGCTTGCCTAGCAGGTGTACTTCGACGATCGAGCTGTCGCCCATGCGTGATTTATGCAGTAGGTCAAGGCAGGCATAACTAATGGGTGGATTGATGCTGTTGTCGGGTTCGTCGAACTCGGGAGGCAGGATCTTGATGCGCAAGGCAGCCGGAAATATATAGGCGAGCAGGGATTCGCGTTTATGTAGGGCATCTTCGTCTTTAGTGCGCAAGGCATGGATCAGGCCAGGCTCTTTCACCATCAGGTCCATAGCTTCTATGTAGTGGTGCATGGACTGTTCAATCTGGCGACCATAACTTTCAACCAATAGTTGACTGCTTTCATTCTGGTCAATGGTAATGCTGGATTTCAGTTGCAGGTAAATCAGGATAGAACCAGCGCCGAGCAACAGGGTTAATGATATGAAAATGGTCAGAAAAACAGATTCAAGGCTGGTTGTTCCTGATTTAGGTCTGGCAGCAGTTTTGGTAATTTTACTACGTTGCTTGCCTTTGCTATCTGATTTTATTCCTAACTTCATTTACATTGTTTCCTGTTGATTGAATGTTAAATTCGCAACCCAGTCATTCCATTGGCATAGGTTTTTCAGGGTGATGTTATGTGGTTATAAGCTTGCTCGTCGTAGTATCGTGAAGCGGTTATTTACTGTCGCCCCGTATGTCCGAATCCCCCGGTGCCACGTTGTGATTCACTAAACTCTTCCACCTGTTCGAAGTGCGCGCGCACAACAGGAACAATAACCATTTGTGCGATACGCTCACCTATTTCGATGGTAAAAGCTTTTTCGCTGCGATTCCAGCAGGAGACGAATAATTGTCCCTGGTAATCAGAATCAATCAGGCCAACGAGGTTGCCGAGGACGATACCGTGTTTATGCCCAAGACCTGATCGGGGCAGTAACATCGCGCAAAGAGAAGAGTCCTCGATATAGATAGAAATACCTGTCGGGATGAGCTGGGTCTCGCCGGGTTGTATTTCCAGGCTGTCATCCAGGCAAGCACGTAAATCGAGCCCGGCAGAGCCAGTGGTTGCGTAGTCGGGTAACGGTATATCCTTACCGAGTCTTTCGTCCAGTATTTTCAGTTGTATTGTTTGCATTGATCCTCTCGGCAATTATTTTTATCAGTTTCTGTGCGAGCAGTGTTTTACTAGTCTGCTCCAGGTGGATATGCCCTTGTGACCAGAGCACATCCACTTCGTTATCATCCTGGTCAAATCCCTTCGTCGGGCCAACGCTGTTAGCGACGATGATATCCAGTTTTTTACGCTCCATTTTTGCACGCGCATAATCGAGGACATTATCAGTTTCAGCAGCGAACCCCACCGTGTAAGGGGCTGAAGATAAGGTAGCGACCGAGCTGAGGATATCATGGGTGCGCACCAGTTTCAGTTGCATCTCATCGGCCGTCTTTTTGATTTTATTAACCGCCTGCAATCCGGGTTTATAGTCTGCCACGGCGGCGGTAGCAATAAAAATGTCGCATTGTGTTACATGGTGGTGAACGGCCTGATGCATCTGACTGGCAGTCTCAACATCAATTCGTGTCACGCCATCGGGTGTGGCCAATGATACCGGGCCCGCAATCAGTGTCACTTTAGCGCCGGCTTCAATGGCCGCACGGGCAAGCGCAAAACCCATCTTGCCTGAGCTGCGATTGCTGATATAACGAACCGGGTCGATGGGTTCGCGCGTCGGGCCAGCAGTGATCAGGATGTGCCGGCCTGTCATCAGGCCGTTACGAAATAATGAGGTGCAGCTCTCAATGAGGTCCGCGGGTTCCAGTAGCCTTCCCAAGCCAATATCTCCACAGGCCTGCAAGCCCTGTGCGGGACCGAGAACAGAGACATCTCGCTGTTTCAGCGTCGCGATATTGTCCTGTGTGGCCTGCTTGCCCCACATGCCCTGATTCATGGCAGGTGCTATGGCTATACGCGCCTTGCTGGCAAGACAGACTGCGGACAGCAAATCATCGGCGCGTCCGCTGGCGAGTCTTGCGATCAGATCGGCACTGGCCGGTGCCAGTAAAATCAAGTCAGCCCAGCGAGCCAGCTCGATATGACCCATGGCCGCTTCCGCAGTAGTGTCCAATAGTTCTGAATGCACTGGATTGCCCGATAACGCCTGCATGGTTAGCGGCGTAATAAACTCCATTGCCGCGCGTGTCATCACAACCCTCACATCCGCCTCCAGCTCGCGTAGGCGGCGGGTTATCTCAGCGCTTTTGTAAGCGGCAATACTGCCGCTGATGCCGAGGAGGATGCGTTTGTTATATAGCGTATTCATGACTCGAAAGTGTACCACTACATGGGCGCGAACAGTAGCAAGGCTCCTTGACCGCGCTGGATAATTTAGTGACGCATGGGATTGTCAGTCAGTAATGATGGGTTTGTCAGGTGACGCCTGATGAACGGATAAATTGATAGACAAGTATTTGTTTTTAAAATAATATATTTTTTATTCATCAGGGAGAACAAAGCTCAGGAGGGCATTATGGGGATCAGGGACTGGCCGGAGTCAGAACGACCCAGGGAAAAATTACTGAAACGCGGCGCAGCCTTTTTGTCTGACGCAGAATTATTGGCCATATTTTTACGCACGGGTATTACGGGGAAAACGGCAGTCGATCTGGCACGGGAACTGATCCTTGAATACGGCGGCCTGCGGCCGTTGCTGGAGGCGGACTATAATACTTTTTGCAGTGCTCCCGGTCTCGGCATGGCTAAATATTCGCAGTTGCAGGCTATTCTTGAGATGTCACGACGGCATTTACGTGAAACCTTGCAGCGTGGCGCGGCACTGGAGAGCCCGCAGCAGACGCGTGATTACCTGGTCAGTGAGCTGAGAGGGTATGAAAACGAGGTGTTTTCCTGCCTGTTTTTAGACAACCGTCACCGTGTCGTGAAATTTGAAAAACTGTTTTTCGGTACGATCAATCGCGCCACGGTTCACCCGCGTGAAGTCATTAAGCGTGCCCTCAAGCATAATGCCGCCGCTGTCATTTTATCCCATAACCATCCCTCGGGTGTATCCGAGCCGAGCGAGGCGGATATTGATATCACTAGGCACCTGAAAGAAGCCCTTGGTTTGCTTGATATTCGCCTGCTGGATCACTTTATTATCGGTGATGGTGAGCTGGTTTCTCTGGCGGAACGCGGCCTGATTTAAAAAAATAGTCGTAAATCATTGTTTTTTATATACATGGCAGCATAGGCTTGTATATCACAGCGTTAATCTGTACAATTCACCGCCTTCATCTTGTGATGAATGGATCTAGTTTCGGAGAATATATAGTCATGTCCAGAGTGTGTCAGGTAACAGGCAAACGCCCAATGAGTGGAAACAATGTTTCCCATGCAAAAAATAGAACTCGCAGACGTTTTTTGCCCAATCTTCATACGCATCGTTTTTGGGTTGAAAGCGAAAATCGTTTTGTTCGCTTGCGTCTTTCCTCCAAAGGTATGCGTATTATCGATAAAGCGGGCATCGATACCGTTCTGGCTGATATGCGCTCCCGTGGCGAGAAGGTTTAAGGAGTCTTACAATGCGTGACAAAATCAGATTAGTATCAAGTGCCGGCACCGGTCATTTTTATACAACGACCAAGAACAAACGTACCATGCCTGACAAAATGGAGATCAAAAAGTTTGATCCAGTCGTTCGTCAGCATGTCATGTACAAGGAAGCCAAGATCAAATAGGTCTATCTTTAGTCTGGACAACAAAAAACCCGCCATCAGGCGGGTTTTTTGTTGTCCATAGTTTGCTGATCTCTTGGCTTAAATCAAGGTCGTGAGGTGTAGTCAACGTCCAGTTCCCTGCGAATTGTGACCGGCTCGTCTTTTTTTATCGCCAATCTAAATATTCACAACACCAGTGCCGTTACATCTATATAGGGTTTGTCAGAGATAAGCCATATAACCCCTCTTGTATAGTGGATATTATAGCTATACAAATTACAGATTGATTTATGTTTGCTTCTGCAGTGGATCCGACACTAGCAGAAGTGGATGCCAGATTGTGCAGGAACCCTGAATGAGTGCAGTGCCAAAATTTGCTGATAAAAAATCACTGAAAAACCTGGTGCCATTAAATGGCTTGTCGGCGACTCATTTTGAGGAGTTGGCAAAAAAAGCGACCGTCCTTGAGCTCAAGCCGGGTAAATATTTGTTCAAAAAGGGTGAGAGAGACACTTCAACCTGCTATGTCCTGGATGGCGAAATTGCGCTTGTCGATGGCAGTGATATCAAGCTGACCATCGAAGGCGGCACGGAAGAGGCGAAACATCCCATAGCACAACAACAGCCCAGGCAACTGGGCGCACGTGCGAAAACTCACTGTACCGTAGTCAGTATCGATTCAGGTCTGTTGGATGTCATGCTGGCGTGGGAACAGTCGACCTCCTATGAGGTCGATGACATAGAGTCAGATGATGAAGACTGGATGACGCGAATGATGCAGTCTGATCTCATGCAGCGCCTACCGGCCACCAACCTGCAGCAACTATTTATGCGCATGGAGGAAGTGGAAGTCAAGGCAGGAGAGGTTGTATTTAATCAGGATGAGGAAGGAGATTATTATTATATTATCAAGCAAGGGAAATGCATTGTCAGTCGCAAACCTTCTGCGACAGGAAGGGCGGTAAAGCTAGCAGAGTTGAAAGACGGAGACAGTTTTGGTGAAGAGTCATTGTTGTCAGGGGGCAAGCGTAATGCCTCAATAACCATGTTGACTCCAGGTGTCTTAATGCGCCTGGCCAAAAATGATTTTAATGAATTATTAAAAGCACCCCTACTAAGTCAGGTTGATTATAACGAAGCTAAAGCACTCGTTGCTGAGGGTGCGATATACCTGGACGTACGTTTGCCAGGTGAATTCACCAATGCGCACCTGTCTGACAGTATTAATATTCCATTGGCAGCAATCCGTAGCGATATCGTCAATATCGATCGTAACAAGGAGTATATCGTTTACTGTGATACGGGTAGACGTAGCACAAGTGCCGTGTTTTTGTTGGGGCAGTTTGGTATTGAGGCGCATGTGCTGAAAGGTGGTTTAAGTAATGTGCCCATGGAAGAGTACGGCTCGGCGCAATCAAAAGAAACGGAAAGTGCAGAGATAATCGATATAAACAGGGATAAGGAAAGTGCTGAAGTCGCCCAGGTTAATAACGTAAAAATTGAAGAAATTAGCAAAGAAAAAAAACAGCTGGAAGAAAACGTAGCACGGCTAAAGGTAGATTTATCGAAATTAAAAGAACAATTAGCTAAAACAGAAAAGAATATAGCCAAAAATGAAAAAGAGGCTGAGAAGACAAATAAACGGGTAATCCAGGAGCAGGAAAAAGTACAAAGCCTGGAGGAAGAGCTGCATTCGCTGAGGGATGTGGAGATAGAATCAGACAAGCTTAAGGAGCAGCTGGCAAAGGCCATGAGCAAGGCCGAAGAACAGGAAAAATTACTGGAGAGTACACGTCAATCTGACGAATACGCGCAACAAAAGATGTTGTCACAGCAAGCAGAGCTGGATGGTATAAAAAAAGAACTGGAGATCGCGCAGTCCAGTTTGTCCGAAAACGAGTCATCCGGTAGTGCCAAGCAAAAAGAATTACAAGCTGCTAACAAGAAACTCAATGCCTTGTGTGCCGAGCGGGATGAGCTGGCAGAAAGAATAGCCAGTCAGGATGAGGAAAAAACAGCACTAAGTCGTGAGCTTGAAGATCAGAATAATAAGTTAAACAATGAAATGTCTGCGCTGCAGAAGTTGGTGGCTGATCTTGAAGAGAGCAAGCTTGAGGTCGAAAATTTATACAAACAAGACAAGCAGCAACTGGAATCAATAAAAAATGAGCTGGATGTCAGAGAGAATGAAAAAAATGAGTTGGCAGGTCAACTCAGTAGTCTGCAGGGAGATTACAATGAGGAACAACAGCAACTAGCACTAATAAGCGAACAAAAAAAATCCCTGGAGGAAGAGCTGCAAGCGCTAAAGAGTTCGTATGCAGCATCAGAAACAGAAAGCCAGGGGCAGGCAAAGAACCTTCAGGAAACAATCGATGCCTACAAGAACGAGCGGGAATCACTCGAAAAGAAACTGGGGGAATCACAGGCCCAGGTTGATGTATTGCAGGGAAATATTGAGCAAGTAAAGCAATCGAGTGAAGCGTCAGGTAATGACAATGCACGACAGATCAGCGAATTACAACAGCAGGTTCAGGGTGCGCACGAACAAAATCAAACGCTACAGCAGGAGATAGAAACGCTTAGGCTTACTCAGGGTAGTTCGGAGGAAAAGCTGCGTGAACTGGAAGGCAGTCGCAAAGTAGCGGAAGAGGATGCGCGTAAACAGATTGAAATGCTGCAATCCAGCCTTGATATGTCCACGAAAGAAGTGTCCGAAAAAGAATCGTTACTTGAAGGGAAAATTAAAGAGTATCAGGAGAATGAAGCGGCATTTCATTCACGCATTGAAGTGCTCGAAAAAGAAACGGTAGAGTATAAGGCGCAAATTGAGTCAGGGAAAGAAAAAAGCGACCAGCAGGTCCAGGAAAGCCAGGGGCTTATTGACAGTCTAAAACTGGATATAGAGAAGCTGGTGCAAGAAGCCAGTGCCAGTGAAACGCAGATGCAGGATCTGTTGAAAGAGTCTGAGCACACGCAGCAGGGATTGCAGGAAGAAATTGATGGGCTTGTCGTCAAAATCAATGAAGGCAATGAAACACTGCTCCAGCAACAGACTAGTAATGAACAGGCGCTTCAGCAGCGACAGGAAGCAATAATTGCATTTGAAGCTGATATTTCGAACCTTGAAGGCTCGAATGCTGAATTACGTCAGGTGCTGGAAAATCTTGAAAAGCTAACGCAGCAATATACACAGGAAATAGAGACAGGCAGGAATGATAAGCAGGCGCTGGAAGATCAGCTTAAACAGGCCAATGATGAGCTGGACAATATACGTAATGTGCTATCGAATGCCAATCTTAATAAAGATGATCTTGAGTCACGTTACCAGCAGCAGTATGAGCAATTCAAGACTGATCGTGAAAATCTTGAAGAACAGTTACGTCACGCGCAAAACAGGATTGATGAGCTAAGTAATCTGAGCAAGCAGCTGGAATTGGACAAAAATGAAAGCCGTGAAGTTGCTAATCAATTTGAGACGGTTAATGCAGAACTGGAAACTCTACGTAATGCCCTGTCCAGTGCCGGAGCTGAAAAAGAAGAGGCGGTATCTCTGCATCAACAGCAGTATACGGAACTCCAGAATGAGCATGAAAAACTCAAAGAACAATTGAGTCAGACCCAAGGTAAGTTGGGAGAGTTGGAAAAAGCCAATGAGCGGTTGGAAGCCGCAAGAGTAGATGAAAGTGATAGCAATGAGCTGGATAAGCTTAGGGTGTCACTCGAAGAAGTGCAGGAAAAATTACAGGCGAGTGATGAGCTATTAGCTAAAAAAACGCAAGAAGACGAAATAACAAAAAATGAATTAATTGCATTGCGTGCCGTGTATGTGCAGAAAGAGGAAGACGTCGCTCGCTTGCAGAAAGAAGTGGAAATGGCAAAAGAGTTGTCAGCCAATGTGGAAGTGCAGGAGGGCGCTATTTCTGAGGAAATGAGTGCGCTTGAGCAGGAGCTGAAACTTGTTCGTGATAGATACGAGCAGGCAGAAAAAGAAAGTAGTGAATTACTTGATAGCCTGGAAGGCAGTGTCAGAGAAAAAGAGCAGTTGATCGAAACCTATGTTGAGCAGGTTGATGAGGCAGCGAGATTAAAGTCAGATGCTGAATCAGCTTACAAGGTCATGGAAAGTGAAGTTGATAAGTTGCGAAATGACCATGAAGGCTACCAGATTAATATTACAGAGAGTCATAAGAAAATAGAGGTCCTGCAGTTCGAGCTCGAAGCCATGAAGGCAGAGCAGGCTGATAATCGTAGTGAAGAAGAAAAACAGGCCTTGCTTGTTGATCTTGAGGCGAACAAAGCCAGGGTGGGTGAGCTTGAGAGCGAGTTGCAAAAAGGTCGTGAAGAAATCAAGCGGGCCAATGAGAAAATAGATACACAGGTCGCCAGCATTCAGGAGCAACAACAGAAGTCAATCAAGGAAGTTAACCTGCAGTCCCAGATTGAGCAGCTGAAGCTTGAGATGAAAACGCAGATGGATGTCTATAAGACAGAAGTCAATAATAATGCCAGTAACCTGACCAAGGAGAATGAGACGCTCAGGAAAGAGCTTGAAGGTCTGCGAAAACAAAAAGAGGAAGCTGCCAGGACAGCGGTATCTGTCGAGGCCGAAACTGATCATTCGGCGCTGTTTGATTTGCCAGACATTGATAAGAATTTATTTGGCGCAAATGCAGATCGTGTTCCCCCCAAGAGCAGCATGCTGACCAGCATCGTCCTCGCGCTTGTTTTATCCCTGTTGTCCGCAGGTGGCGTCTACTGGTATTTTGTGATGGGTAATAAACAAAATGCGGTTGATGGTATATTGACTAATGAGAGTCCTGCCAATGGCTCTACTGTCACGTCAGGTTCATTGACAAGGGGTACGGGCAATAACGCCAAGCCCGTCAGTGGCAAGAGTATCGTTTCTTCATCGGGAAACACTGTTAAATCGAAGGCAAGTGCTAAACCTGCAAAAAAACAGGCAGCAGGAAAATTGAAACCAAGTCGTATCTTTAGTGATTTTCTTGCCACTGGGGGGAAGGGGCCAGTTATGGTTGGTGTGCCATCAGGAATTTTCAGTATGGGTAGCCCATCTAATTCTACTCATTTCGAGGAGCGACCTCAGCACACGGTTTCATTGAGGAAGTTCTCTATTTCGAAACATGAGGTCAGTTTCGCAGACTACGATCAGTTTGCTGAAGCCACTGGACGTTCATTACCTGCGGATAATGGCTGGGGTCGCGGCAACAGGCCTGTTATTAATGTGACATGGGACGATGCTGTGGCCTATGCAGAATGGTTGTCAGAACAGACGGGGCATCAGTATCGATTGCCCAGTGAAGCAGAATGGGAATATGCTGCCCGTGCCGGAACACAGGACAAGTATTGGTGGGGAGCTACATTGGAACATAAACGGGCCAATTGTTTTAATTGTGGTAGTGAGTGGGATCGGATCAGTTCAGCACCAACAGGAAGTTTTTCTGCCAGTTCGCTTGGACTCCATGACATGACCGGTAATGTCATGGAATGGGTATCTGACTGTTATCACGCTAATTATGACGGTGCGCCGATTGATGGCTCGGCCTGGACAGGTACCTGCAAAAGTCGCGTTGTTCGCGGAGGCTCATACCGCAGCACGGCAGATGATATTCGTGTGACCAAGCGCAGTGAATTCTCGCACGACAGCGCTGTCGATCATATTGGTTTCCGTATTGTGCGGCAGCGTTAAAGTCGGATAAGTTAATCCGGCAGGTATGCTCGATGCTGACCTTGCGGTGATCGGAACTTATTGCCAGATAATCACTGCGAGTAAAGTGATGGTTATGCCAGGCTAGTTGCCAACCGTGTTACTCAGAGAGTTGACATTACTTTCTTCCCTGACACAATAGGGATATCCAATATCACTATATTAATCAAATAACATGTCTAACATTCTTGCCGTGGGTATTGCGACGGTAGATATCGTCAATACTGTCAAAGATTATCCGCAAGAAGATGATGAGCTTCGCGCTGTTAATCAAACAGTACGGCGTGGAGGTAATGCGACAAATTCTCTGGTTGTTTTGTCACAGTTGGGTCATCAATGCGCCTGGGCCGGCGTTATAGCCGACGACATCTATGCTAGTGTGATCCGGCGGGATTTGACCATGTGCACTATTGTTATGGATTGGGTCGTAGAAGCCACCAACTCTGTTTCTCCGGTTTCCTGTATTACTTTGAACGAGGCAAATGGTTCACGCACCATTGTGCACTATAGGGATCTCCCCGAGTATTCGTTTGCGGATTTTTCCAGGATAAATCTATCGGGTTTTGACTGGTTGCATTTTGAAGGAAGGAATGTCGGGCAAACGTTATCGATGTTGCGTTTAGTCCATTCTTCTTGCACTGTACCGATCTCGATAGAAATAGAAAAACCGAGGGACGACATCGAGAGCCTCTACGAGTTTGCCGACATTCTATTTTTTTCGCGTGTATTTGTCCGCCATCTTGGTTATGACAGCGCCGAACCATTTTTAAAAGCGATGCATTTACGCTATCCGCAGATAGAACATTACTGTGCCTGGGGTGAGGTCGGGGCATATGCTGTCGACCGTGATGGAGTTCTGCATTTTGCCGATATACCGTCCTCGGTGAAGGTGCTGGATAGTATTGGGGCTGGCGACGTTTTTAATGCGGCTGTCATCAATGCAAAAATTAACCAGCTTTCTTGTTCAGATAGTTTGCGTAGGGGCAGTCAGTTGGCAACAAAAAAATGCGCACAATACGGGTTTGATGGTTTGGTGGAAGGCTGACATGAAAACAAGAATCCCCCTGTTTTCAGTCAATGAAATGGTCGATGGAGTCTGCAAAACAATGAAAATTCCAGACGGAGCCTATACAAAAGAAATTTTTGTTGTATTTAAAAATGACGACTATTTTGTCTATGGCAATAGTTGTCCGCATACCGGGTCTCCGTTGGACTGGATGCCAGACCAGTTTCTGAATCTCGATAAAACACTCATTCAATGTGCGACCCATAATGCCCTGTTTCGAATAGAAGACGGGTACTGTGTTTCCGGCCCCTGTACAGGACAATCATTGCAGCCAATACCTGTTAAGGTGCTTGACGGAGTAGTGGTGATAGAAATTGATGAGGATGGACATCCTCAGTAGAACACTGACGAATATTAACAAGGCTGGATGAATACAATAGGCCTTGTTAGCAGGGCTCGTTACTTCATTTCATCCTGCTGATAAAAGTGTCTACATTCAGCCCGGCAATGAGGTGCGCGGCAGATTTATCTGTGTCGGCCTGGTTCCACGCGATTTCCTGCAACGCTGGTGTCGGTGAATAATCATAATCAGTGTCCAAACGCAGCTCTGCAGTCTGTACTGGTCGTGCCGGCTTCTTATCCGCTTCGAGTTCCTGTCGAAGTGTGCCTGATGTCATGTCATAGACTGTAACCATGCTTCACCTCCAAGTTTTATGATGTCCTTAGACTCTATATCGGCCATTCACGGCTAACATTTAGAACGCTGAATCAATGCTCAGGTTCAATTCTTTTTTATCATAATTTGAATAAATATGGAAATTCTAATATGGACGGTGAAATTAAGTTAATTAAAATAGTGGCTTGCAGGTTCTAACTGCGAAATGCACCTTGAAATATATCACGTAATTTTTGTGCAGGATGAATGGGTGTACTATAGAAAGAGCCAGATTGGCTGGCTCTTTCCAGTTAAACAAACCATTCAGGGGAAGGCGGGGATTGTAGGGTCCACTTGTTCGTGATGTGCTTCGGGATGGTGGTTTTTAACCATCCTGGTGATTTCACCGACATCATCTTTTGGTACATCAATCATCAGGAGTAGTTCGCCTTGTTCAATGGCGGTCTCGAACGGTTTTACCCTGCTATTGATAATATCGCTGCCGACCATGCCAGATGCCCATGCACCGATACCGGCTCCGGCAAGCGCGCAAGCCAGGATCAGTCCGCCTCCACCAAGCCCTATAGCCGGTAATAATGAAGCAATCACGCCAGCAAGAATACCTGTAAAACCACCGATCAGCAGTCCTTTTTCCAAACCATAAACCAGATCGCTTTTTTGCATAATATTGGCTTCAGGCAAATCTTTCATTGTTGTGCCGCTTCGGGCCATTACGTGGATATGACCTATGTCGATCCTTGCCAGTAATAATTCATTGACGATTTGACGTGTGGTGTCTGCATCAGGCAGTAAAAAATACAGTCTTCTTCTCATTGTAGCCTCCAGAATGGAATTGTTTCCAATGATTGCTTGTTGGTGAGATGTGCTACTTCTTCTCAGGCAAGTATAGTTGAGTTAATGAAGCGTAGTGAATTTATGCGTAAATTCTTTACTGGAATGATGATAGATTAAATTTATAAGATGCTTGTCTGGTTGTAATTGTTACTGTTTTACTCTGAACTCTTGAGGAGTTGCGGTTGATTTCATAAAAAAATTCTATGCTTTATTGCTCATCAAATGTGTCCAGTGGATTTTCAAAACCAAGGTGTAAGCTATCTTCCAGGTCGACACCATAGTCCTGTCGCTCTATATCCAGGGAACCGGACCAGTCCTCGGGTGGCTCGATGGCAATGAAAACCTGATCGTACCAGCTGTCCATATCGATCTCTTCTACGGTACCATCAAAATACTGTATATCAACCAGTCCCAGTTCAGTATCGTAAGCAACTATCTCGAATGATTCGCCACTCATGCTTTGATACCAGTCACCGATAGTCGGTGTCATTTCCAGTGTCATAATAGTAACCCGCTATACAGAGAATTATGCGTGATTAATGCGGTGATGAAATGTTTGTCTATTATTCATTTATAGAACCAAGTCCATGACTCTTCAAGGGCATATTTTAAAAAATACATAAATAGTTTTTTCGCGCCGATAAGCCCTGTGCTTTTCTGGTGAGTCTTTGTATAAACCACATGGTGCTATCTGTGCTAACCCCGTGTGTCACGATTTAGATTTGATTCAGACTGTGCTGGGTAGCTTGCTGATTTTTGTAGTTAGTATTCAGTTGCTTGGGAGTGTAATGATAGCGGGTCCCGGCAGTTCAGCCAGTGCATAATAATAGCGGACACAAAAAAAGGGCTGCCTTCCAGCAGCCCTTTTTTT
>JGI24023J19991_10000875_pt1 | contig 23713 bp, 24 predicted proteins | sample Cruoilmetagenom1_FD_19991 | JGI IMG/M metagenome (IMG submission 19991) | reverse complement strand
AACTTGCAAGAGGTTTAATAACTAAAGAAGGTGAAAAAGGAATGCCGTTAAATAATTTTGAAATTGCTGGAGATGATAAAATATTTCATAGAGCGGACGCAATTATAAAAGGTGGAGATAAAAAATCGCACATTATTGTCACAAGTAATAAAGTTCCCAATCCTGTAGCTGTCCGCTATGCTTTTGGAAATTGTATAAAAGGGGATATTTACAATACAGCAGGGTTACCATTAATGTCTTTCCGTACCGATAATTGGGATGATGTAAATTATAAAAACCCTCCTAAAGTAGAAAATAAAAATTAAATGAATCTATTTGATGTTGAAAATAAAATAATACTCATTACCGGTGGAGGTGGTGTTCTTGGAGGAAAAATGGCAGAGTACTTACTTAAAAATGGCGCAACTGTCATCATTTTAGATCATAAAGAAGATTTTGTTAAAACAGCTCTTTTAAATCTAAAAAAAGTGAGTGATAAAGTTGACGGATTTGTTTGCAATGTTTTAGATGAAAGTAGCTTACAAAATGTTTCTGATAAAATTATTGAGCAATTCAATAATATAGATATTTTAATCAATGCTGCTGGTGGGAATATGCCCGGAGCAACTATTGGCGAAAACCAAACTATTTTTGACGTTAATATAGATGATTTCAAAAAGGTAGTTGATCTTAATTTATTTGGTAGCATTTTACCCGCACTGGTTTTTGGAAAAGAGATGGTTAAAAATAAGCAAGGTGTAATTATCAATATATCGTCTATGACAGCTCAAAGCGCAATAACAAGAGTAGTAGGTTATTCAGCCTCAAAAGCAGCGATTGATAACTTTACCAAATGGCTATCTGTAGAATTGGCTTTAAAGTATGGAGATGGATTGCGTGTAAATGCAATTGCACCTGGATTTTTTATAGGTAATCAAAATAGAGATTTATTGATTAATAAAGACGGTTCTTATACAGATAGAGGAGATACCATAATTAGAAATACACCCATGAAACGTTTTGGAGATGCCGAAGAATTGAATGGATCTATTCATTATTTATGTTCAGATGCTTCTAAGTTTGTGACAGGAGTAGTAATTCCGATTGATGGTGGATTTAGTGCCTTTTCTGGAGTATAATTAATTTTTAATTTTGTCATTCCAGCGTAGGCAGCAATCCATAGTCATTGCGAGGAGGTACCACGAGGCAATCTTTTTAATCAAGAGATTGCCGCATCATTCGTACCTCATTCCTCGCAATGACAAGTAAAAAATAAAAAAAACTGAAATCGAAGATTCGACGAAGTCAAACAAGTTCAGCATAGAATGAAACTAGAACAAACATTTCGTTGGTATGGTCCTGATGACCCCGTCTCATTAGCCGATATTAAAATGGCTGGTGCTACTGGCATTGTAACCGCGTTGCTTCAAATTCAAAACGGAGTAACCTGGACTAAAAAAGATATCTTAGAAAGAAAACAACTCGTTGAAAATGCCGGACTTACTTGGTCGGTTGTAGAGAGTATTCCCGTTCATGAAGACATTAAAAGAAGAACAGGAGCATTTCAAGAATATATTGAAAATTATAAGCAGAGTATTCAAAATTTAGCCGAATGTGGTATTAGTATAATTACCTATAATTTTATGCCGGTTGTAGACTGGACAAGAACAGATCTTGATTATAAATTAGATGACGGGTCGTCAGCATTACGCTTTGACAAAATAGCATTCGCTGCTTTTGAGTTGTTTTTATTAAAACGAAATGGTGCGGAAAATGATTATTCATCGTCTGAAAAAGTGAGTGCCAAAATTTACTTTGACAAGCTCTCAACTGAGGATAAAAAACAACTTACTAATAATATTATTGCTGGTCTTCCCGGTGGTATGACAGAAGGTGCTGACTCTGTAGTTGAATTCAATAAAATTCTAGCAACTTATGACAATATTGATGCTTCACAATTGCAGCAAAATCTGTTTTCTTTTTTAAAAGAAATTGTACCCGTTGCTGAGAAACTTGGAGTAGTGTTGGCTATTCATCCAGATGACCCACCTTATCCAATCCTTGGTTTGCCAAGAGTATTAAGTACTGAAAAAGATGCAACAGCATTGATTAATGCGGTAAAAAGCCCTAGTAACGGTTTGTGTTTTTGTACAGGGTCTTATGGTGTTCGTCCTGATAATGATTTAGTAGGCATGGTTAAAAGACTGGGGAAAAATATTCATTTTATTCATTTACGAAGTACTCAGAATGATGAATATGGCAATTTTCATGAAGCCAATCACTTAGAAGGGAATGTGGACATGTATGGTGTAATGAAGGCTTTAGTAAAAGAACAACAAAACCGTCAACAAGCTATACCAATGCGTCCGGATCACGGTCATAAAATGTTAGATGATTTACAAAAAAAATGTAACCCTGGATATTCTGGTATTGGAAGATTAAGAGGCTTGGCAGAACTTAGAGGTTTGGAAATGGGAATTTTAGGAAAGTAACAATGAATTGAAATAAAAATAAATGTCATTCTGACAGAGCGACCTTAGGAGCGACAAGTAATCTCACAATACATAAAAAAAATGTCTTTTTTAAACGACAATTTCTTACTTAAAACCAAAACCGCTCAGCGTTTGTATCATCAATATGCAAAAGAGTTGCCAATAATCGATTATCATAATCATCTCGATCCGAAAGAAATTGCAGAAAACAAACAGTTTAAAAATATTACCGAAATTTGGCTAAAAGGCGATCATTATAAATGGAGAGCCATGCGGTCTAATGGTATTGCTGAAGAATTTATAACAGGAAAAAAATCTGATAAAGAAAAATTTAATGCGTGGGCCGAAACTGTTCCTTATTCAATGCGAAACCCTTTATATCATTGGACCCACTTAGAATTACAACGTTATTTTGATGTGAATGAATTATTAGATCAAAAATCAGCATCAAAAATATATGATAATACTACAGAATTATTACAAAAATCTTCGCATTCAGTGCAATCATTATTGTTAAAAATGAATGTCGATATATTATGTACAACCGATGATCCGACGGATGATTTACAATACCATAAACAACTCAAAAATTCAGACTTCAAAACCAAAGTATTTCCAACGTTTAGACCTGACAATGCAATTCTAATAGAAAAAGAAACATTTTTAAATTACATAAAACAATTAGAGAGTGTTTCAAACATCCAAATAAATTCCTTTAAAGATTTAATTAAAGCTATAGGAGACAGAGTAGCCTATTTTCATGACTTGGGTTGCAGATTAGCCGATCATGGTTTATCAAATATCCCTAATGCTAAAATATCATTATCAGATGCCGATCTATTTTTTAAAAAGCGTCTGCTAAATGAGGAATTAGATAATGATGATGTGAATATTTATAAAGTAACGTTATTAAGTGAATTGGCCAAATTCTATCATTCACATAATTGGACCATGCAATTGCATTTAGGTGCTATAAGAAATAATAATGACCGTTTAATGCTAAAGGTTGGAGCAGATATTGGTTGTGATTCAATTGGTGATTATGAGCAAGCTACGGGATTATCTCTTTTTATGAATGCATTGGACAAAGAGGAAAAACTTCCAAAAACTATACTCTATAATCTGAATCCTAGCGATAATGAAGTTTTTGCAACAATGGCTGGTAATTTTAATACTGATGGTGGATTAAACAAAGTACAATGGGGCGCAGCTTGGTGGTTTTTAGACCAAAAAGATGGGATGGAAAAACAAATAAATACGCTTTCTAATATGGGTTTATTAAGTCGCTTTGTTGGAATGTTAACCGATAGCAGAAGCTTTTTATCTTTCCCAAGACATGAATATTTCAGACGCATTTTATGCAATTTATTAGGAGAAGATATTGAAAATGGCGAACTGCCAAATGATATAGAATGGGTAGGTAAAATGGTGCAACAAATCTGTTATTTTAATGCCAAAGAATATTTTCAATTTGACTAAGTATGAATTTAAAAATTTACATATTATTTCTTTTTATTGCAATTTCATCTTGTAAAAAAGAAACCGATACTAAAATATTAAACTTAGCGCATAATTTACCACAAACACATCCTGTACATAAGGGTATTTTAACCTTTCAGAAGTCTTTAGTAAAGAAATCAAACGGGAAATTAAAAATTAAAATTTTTCCTGACGGGCAATTGGGTTCAGAAAGAGAAGTCTTAGAACTCTTGCAAATAGGTAGTGTGGCTATTACCAAAGTGAGCGCTGCTACTATTTCTAATTTTGTACCAGATTATAATGTATTGGGTATCCCCTATTTGTTTAGAAACAAAGAGCATTATTTTAATGTGTTGGAAGGTGAAATTGGCAAATCACTATTAGAAAAAGGAAGTAAATATTGGTTACGAGGTCTCTGTTTTTATGATGCAGGTAGTAGAAGTTTTTACACAAAAGACAAAGCTATTAGATCACCGGACGATTTAAAAGGTCTCAAAATTCGCGTAATGAATAATCAAATGGCTATCAATATGGTAAATGCATTAGGAGGCTCTGCAACTCCAATGGCATATGGCGAATTGTATACTGCAATACAGCAAGGTGTTGTTGATGGAGCCGAGAATAATCCGCCTTCATTTGTGTCTTCCAACCATTATGAAGTAAGTAAATACTATACATTAGACGACCATTCTTCAATACCCGATGTGATGTTAATTGGAACAAAATATTGGGAGAAACTGTCAGAACAAGAGAAAGGATGGTTACAAGAAGCTGCAGACGAATCAGCGCAAGCACAAAAAAAATATTGGAACGAATCAGTCGAAGCTTCTATGAAAAAAATAGAAGAATCAGGAGTTGAAGTAATACGTCCAAAAAAATCATTATTTGCAGAAAAATCTATAGCTGTCTTAGAAGAATTTAAAAAAAACAATCCATCAATGACTGAATTGGTAAGTCAAATTCAATCGCAATAATCATGAAACGATCAGACTTTATATTCAATAAAATAAACAAATTCATCGAAGTCTTTTTGGTAATCATATTTGCCCTTTTAGTGCTAGATGTATTGTGGCAGGTTTTTTCTAGATATGTATTAAATAGATCTTTTTCTTTTACTGAAGAATTTGCGCGTTTTGCCCTTATCTGGCTATCTATCTTAGGTGCCGCTTACCTCAATGCAAAAAGAGAGCATTTATCAATGGATTTTTTATATCAAAAGCTCTCATCTATTAATAAGAAAAAAGTATCTATTCTCATTGAAGCATTGATCTTTTTATTTGCTTTGATCGTCATGGTAATTGGTGGGTTTAATTTAGTCTATACCACATTACATTTAGAACAACTGTCTGGAACACTGAGAATTCCATTGGGATATGTATATGCAATTTTACCTTTTAGCGGATTGTTGATCATGTATTTTTCAGTCCACCATATTTCTAATATTAACTCTGAATCCGTAAATCATAAATCGTAAATTACTAATGAGTATAGAAGTTATAAGCATATTAGTTTTATTTATAAGTTTCTTTGTATTACTGATGCTGAAAGTGCCGGTGGCATATAGCATTGGTATAGCTACAACGTTGAGTTTATTATTAAATATAGATAATATGCCCGGATTGACAACCATAGCCCAAAGAATGACCACGGGTTTAGATAGTTTTGCTTTGTTAGCGATTCCTTTCTTTGTTTTAGCTGGAGAAATAATGAAACGAGGAGGCATTGCGAATAGGCTGATAAATTTTGCAAAATCATTAGTTGCGAGCTTACCTGGTGGTTTGGCCTATGTAAATGTATTGGCTGCTATGTTGTTTGGTGCCATTTCGGGTTCGGCGGTTGCTGCAGTTTCTGCTATCGGAAGTATTATGACAGACAGAATGGAAGAAGAAGGATATCCCAGAGAATTTAGTGCTTCAGTGAATATTACTTCCTCAACAACCGGACTATTAATACCACCTAGTAATATTTTAATTGTTTATGCGCTTGCCAGCGGAGGTGCTGCTTCAGTAGCAGCCTTGTTTATCGCTGGTTATTTACCTGGTATCTTATTAGGATTATTTATTATTGGTTATATAGCTTTCGTCGCTATAAAAAAAGGGTTTTCTAAAGGTGACAGATCTCCAATTTCAGAAATATGGATACATTTCAGACGAGCGTTTTTTAGCTTATTATTATTGGTGATTGTAGTAGGCGGAATAGTTGCAGGCATATTTACTGCAACCGAAGCATCAGCAATTGCCGTCTTATACGCTGCGGTTTTAGCGCTTATCTATAAGGGAATTAGTGCGAAAGATTTTCCGTCAATTTTATTGACGAGTGCGAAAACTACTGCGGTAGTTATGTTCTTAATTTGTACGTCAATGGCAATGTCATGGTTATTTTCGTTTGAAGGAATTCCTGAATTAATGAGTAATTTCTTGTTGGATAAATTCAATAACCCAATAGTAATCTTTTTAATTATCAATATAATCTTATTGCTTGTTGGAACTTTTATGGATATGACGCCGGCAATATTGATTTTTACACCTATATTTTTACCTGTTGTAACTGAACTAGGAATGCATCCCGTACATTTCGGAATTGTAATGGTACTAAATTTATGTATAGGTCTCTGTACACCTCCGGTAGGAACGATCCTTTTTGTTGGTAGCGGAGTAGCAAATATATCTGTATCACAAGTTGTGAAACCATTGCTTCCATTTTTAGCAATTATGATAATAGTATTAATGTTGGTTGTTTATATTCCGGCAATATCGATGATTTTACCAAGATTATTCGGATTATAATAACGATTAAATATATTAGAATTTGTAAATATGAAAAAAGTAGTAACATTTGGAGAGATCATGTTAAGGTTAGCTCCGCATGGATTTTTAAGATTTTCGCAATCAACTTCCTTTGATGTTATTTATGGAGGAGGAGAATCTAACGTAGCTGTCTCATTAGCTAATTATGGGATTCCTGTTGATTTTGTAACTCGTTTACCAAAAAATGACATAGGCGAATGTGCTATGATGGAGGTGCGTAAAAGAGGTGTGAATGTAGACAATATTATTTATGGAGGGGATAGATTAGGAATTTATTTTCTAGAAACCGGTGCCGTAAATAGAGGTAGCAAAGTGGTTTATGACAGAGCACATTCTGCTGTGGCTGAAATAAAAACTGGCATGATTGATTGGGAAAAAGTTTTTGATGGAGCACAATGGTTTCATTGGACCGGAATCACTCCTGCCATCTCACAAGGCGCTGCTGATGTTTGTCTAGAAGCTGTAAAAGTAGCAAGTAAGCTGGGATTGACTATATCAACGGATTTAAATTATCGACAAAAACTTTGGAAATATGGCGTAGAACCTGAAGCGATTATGACAGAGCTTACCTCCTATTGTGATATAATTTTAGGCAATGAAGAAGATGCAGAAAAACATTTCGGATTAAAACCTGATGGCTTAGATATTACCATGCAGGGTCATGATGTTAAAGGTGAAGCATTTTTATCTGTGTGTCAACAGTTAATGAAAAAATTTCCAAGAGCTAAAAAGGTAATTACTACATTGCGCGGATCTATTTCAGCATCGCATAATACTTGGGCCGGTGTTTTATATGATGGTACTACAATGTTCGAATCGCCTCAATACCAAATTACCGATATTGTAGATAGAGTTGGTGGTGGTGATTCATTTATGGGCGGATTAATCTACGGATTGTTAGAATATGAAGGTGATGATCAGAAAGCATTGAACTTTGCGGTGGCAGCATCTTGTTTAAAACATACAATAAAAGGAGATGCCAACCTATCAACTATTGAAGAAGTAAAAAAATTAATGACCGGAGATGGTTCTGGTAGAGTGGCAAGGTAATAAACAATTGATACGGAATGTCATTACAACAGAGCGACCAAAGTAGTGACGAGAAATCTCATTATCAATAGCAGACATTGAGTAAAATACTCAAGGTCTAAATGACAAAATTAAAATAAATAAAAACTACGGTCTTTGTACCGTCTTCTGACTTAAATGATTATGGCAAGATTTACAAGAATAGAAGTAGCAACAGTAATGGAAAAAACAGGTTTAGTTCCTTTATTTTTCCATAGCGATGTTGAATTAGGTAAAAAAGTATTACAGGCATGTTACAATGGTGGTGCCCGTATATTAGAATTTACAAGTAGAGGTGACTTCGCCTATGAAGTATTTGGAGAGCTCAATAAGTTTTGTGAAGAAAACTTGCCCGAAATGATACTAGGTGTTGGCTCAATAACCGATGCCGGTGCAGCTTCTTTATATATGCAATTAGGTGCAAACTTTGTGGTTACTCCTGTTTTAAGAGAAGATATCGCATTAGTTTGTAACCGAAGAAAAATATTATGGTCTCCGGGCTGTGCATCATTAACTGAAATTGCCGAAGCCGAAGAGCTGGGGTGTGAAATTGTAAAACTTTTTCCGGGTGGAATTTATGGAGCAGATTTTGTAAAAGCTATAAAAGGCCCTTGTCCTTGGACAAAAATTATGCCTACAGGTGGCGTTTCAACTGATAGAGCTAATTTAGAAGCTTGGTTCAATGCTGGAGTTGCTTGTGTGGGAATGGGGTCTAAGTTAATATCTAAAGAAATTCTAAGATCAAAAGATTTTAAAACTTTAGAGAATAAAGTAAGAGACACATTGGCATTAATTCAAGAAATAAGAAAATGATAATGCTAAAAAAATTTCTTTCATATATATTTCTTATAGGATTTATGCTAGCTATTTTAGGATGTTCAAAAAAAGAAATTCCAAAAAAATGGTATAAAGGCAATTTACATGCACATTCCTATTGGAGTGATGGTAAAGAATTTCCTGAAGTGATTATGGATTGGTATAAAATTAATAACTATCATTTCACCTTGCTGTCTGACCATAATACACTCGCTGAAGGTGATAAATGGATGGAAATATCAGATAAAGAATACCTTCAAAAAGGATTTAAAAATTATCTTGACAAATATGGCGATAAATGGGTAAATCATAAAATTGATAGTACAGGTAAGATAACAGTAAAATTAAAAACCTACGAAGAATATAAAACTCTGTTTGAAGAAGATTCTAAATTCTTAATCATTCAATCGGAAGAAATCAGTACTAGTTATGATAATAAACCTATCCATATCAATGCAACCAACATTCAAAAAAAAATAGAACCACTTTCTGGAGAAAGTACAGTTGATGTAATTCAAAATAATATTGATGCCATATTAAAACAACGACAAGAAACCAATATTCCAATTCTTCCTCATATTAACCATCCAAATTACCAATATAGTATTTCAGTAAATGATTTTATTCAATTAAAAAATGTGCAATTTTTTGAAGTCTATAATGGGCATCCTTCAGTTAATAATGAAGGAGATTCAACACATGTGAGTACTGAAAGAATGTGGGATTTGATAAATATCTCTTATATTGAAAAAAAGCAACCATTATTATATGCGGTTGCTACAGATGACAGTCATCAATACTTAAAATTTGATAAAAAACACAGCAATCCGGGAAGAGGCTGGGTTATGGTACAATCTGATTCTCTAAAAACTTCAAACCTGATCGATGCCATGGAAAAAGGTAACTTTTATGCTTCTACAGGAGTACTATTAAAAGAGATTAGTTTCTCTGATAATCTTTTAAAAATAGAAGTTGTTCAAGAGCCACAAACTAATTATGAAATACAATTTATAGGTGTTAAATACGATACAAAAAAAATAAAAACACTAAATATTATAAAAGGAAATAAAGGTGAATTCAAACTCACAGAGCAACACCTATTTATACGGGCAAAGGTTATATCCAGTAAGACAAATAAAAATTTCTTTGATGAAACAGAGTTTGAAAAGGCTTGGACACAACCAGTTATGCATCAAAAAGATTAAATTATAATGAACAAATACATCCTCTTATTGTTGACGTTTTTTATGTTTTTTGGATGTACTCCGAAGAAAGAAAAATGGGTGTTTATTATGGCCGGACAATCTAATATGGCTGGAAGAGGAATTGTTGAACCTCAAGATACTATAAGTGATCCGATGATTTTTACACTTAATGAGGAAATGAAAATCGTGATTGCTAAAGAACCTTTACATTTTTATGAACCTAAACTTGCTGGTTTAGATTGCGGACTTTCTTTTGCAAAAGAATTACAGTCAAACTTACCAACAAATATTGAAATTATATTAGTGCCCTGTGCAGTCGGTGGAAGCTCAATTGATCAATGGCTTAATGATTCATCACATAGAAATGTAAAATTATACAGTAACTTAAAACAAAGAGTAAATCTTGCAAAGACTATAGGTACTATAAAAGGCATTTTATGGCATCAAGGTGAAAGTGATGCACATAAAGATAAGTTACCCGTATATCAAAATAAATTAGAAAAATTGTTTCAAAATTTCCGTACTGATATTGGTAATGAAAGATTACCTATAATTATGGGTGAGTTAGGTGATTATGCAGAGCCAGAAGAAAGAAATAATAACTGGAAAGGATTAAACGATATTCTTTATAAAATGACAGAAAGTGATGGCAATCTATCAATTATTTCATCTAAAGGATTAAAAAGTAATCCTGATAAAGTACATTTCAATTCTGAGTCACAACGTGAACTTGGTAAACGTTATGCAAAACAATTTTTGACTATTTATAAACTTGAAAAATGAAAAAAATAGTATACTTAATATTTTTTCTACTTCTTGTAGTTTCATGTGCCCCAATTAAAGTAGCTTGTGTTGGTGATAGTATTACCTATGGCTCAGGAATTAAAAATAGAGAGTCTTTAGCCTATCCGCAACAGTTGCAAAAAATGTTAGGAAATAAATATGATGTTAAGAATTTTGGTGTAAGCGGAGCTACCATGCTTAAAAAAGGAAATAAACCCTACTGGAACCAACCGGAATACCAACTATCTTTGAATTTTGAACCTAAGATCGTAGTAATATTACTTGGTACAAATGATTCTAAACCAGTAAACTGGAATACTTTTAAAGATGAGTATGAAAAAGATTACATTGAGATGATAACAAATTTTCAAAAATTAGAATCAAAACCTAAAATATATTTAGGTTTACCACCACCCGTGATTAAAAACAGATGGGGAATTCAAAAGGATATTGTCGAAGGAGAATTGATGGATATACTTAAAAAAATAGCTCAAGAAAATAAATTAGAAACGATTGACTTTTATGGCATCCTAAATGGAAAGGATGAAATGATTCCGGATAATATCCATCCGAATACAGATGGTGCGAAGCGAATGGCTATCGCAGCAGTTTCAAAAATAATCTAACTAACTAATTCTAATAAAATGAAAAAAACATGGGTCCTAGTAATGCTGCTTATTTCTTATTCGATAACAGCACAGAATATAGATCAAAAATTGACAGAACTTGGTATTGAACTTCCAAAAACTCCTAAACCTTTAGCTAATTATGTAAATGCTGTTAGGGTTGATAATACCATTTATTTATCCGGCAAAGGTCCGCGTAAATCTGATGGAACTTTTATAACCGGAAAGGTTGGTAAAGATCTAACTGTTGAAGAAGCGCAACAAGCAGCAAGATTAGTGGGCGTTAATCAATTGGCTGCTTTAAAGGAATTTATAGGAGATTTAGATAAAGTTAAAAGAATTGTAAAAGTATTAGGTATGGTTAACTGTACTACGGATTTTACACAGCAACCAACAGTTATTAATGGTTTTTCTGATCTAATGGTTGAAGTATTTGGTGATAAAGGAAGACACGCCAGAAGTGCTGTGGGTATGGGTTCTCTACCAGCTAATATTCCTGTCGAAATTGAAATGATTGTAGAAATAGAAAAATAAACAAATAGTATTAAATCACTTTATTATTCAGATTATTATTATATTGATGCTCTAATTAAATATGCAAACCTCAAAAGATAAAATTAAAAACAATTAACCATGGCCAACTTATCAAACAAGAAAATTAATATATATTTTATTACAGTTGTAATCACATTAGGAGGGCTTCTCTTTGGATATGATACAGGAGTGATTAACGGAACCCAGTTTTATTTTTCAAAATATTTTGAATTAACAGGAGCTTTAAAGGGTTTTATTGTAAGTAGTGCTTTATTAGGGGCTTTGGCTGGTGCAGCCGGTGCCGGATTATTAAGTAAAGCCATTGGTAGGAAAAAATCATTAATTATTTCAGCAGTCCTTTTCGCAATTTCTGCCTGGGGTTCAGGGTTGCCCAGTTTTATGGGCGATTCTATTAACTTGATGGTATTCTTTAGAATTCTTGGTGGTATTGCTATTGGTATGGCTTCAATGAATGCCCCGATGTATATAGCAGAAATTGCACCAGCAGCAAAACGTGGAAAATTGGTCACCTATTATCAAATGGCAGTGGTTATCGGATTTTTTGTTGTTTTCTTAGTTACTTATTTTATCGGAGACGGATTGTCTGAAAGTGAAAATTTATCATACGGATGGAGGTATATGTTCTGGTCTGAATTAGTTCCGGCTCTATTGTTCTTCGTACTTTTATTTATGGTTCCTAAAAGCCCTAGATGGTTGATGATCAAAGGAAAAGAAGAAGAAGCGAAAAATATTCTAACTCGAATCCATGGTGAAGAGATGGCCAATAAGGAGTTTGTTGAGATCAAAGAGTCTATACAAAAAGAAGGTAAAGAGGTAAAAGTTTCTGTTTTTAAAAAATCATTGTTCCCAATTGTGATCATAGGAACTGTCATTTCTATTTTACAACAATTTACCGGAATAAATGCAGTATTGTATTATGGAGCTGATATCTTTGAGCAAGCACTTGGTTTTGGCAAAGAAGATATTTTATTGCAGCAAATTTTATTAGCCACTGTTAATTTGCTATTTACTTTCGTTGCCATGTATACAGTTGATAAATTAGGAAGAAAACCTTTATTGATCATTGGTGGTTTTGGTATGTTAATTGGTTTTTTAATAATGGGGTTCACATTATATTTTAGTGATTATTCTCAATTAAACTCAGCCGGGCTACCAACAATCTCATCTACAGAAGGTATTATTAGTTTAATAGGTATTTTGTTATTTATCGCTTCTTTTGCTATGTCTATGGGACCAATAGTTTGGGTTTTATTATCAGAGATCTTCCCTAATAAGATTAGAAGTGCAGCCATGTCTATTGCAGTTGCTGCACAATGGTTGGCTAACTATTTTGTTTCGCAAACCTTTCCAATTGTGGTGGAAAGTGATGTAAATAAATTACAAGTAGATGGTGGTGTTTGGAACAATGCTTTACCTTATTTTATATTTTCTGGCTTTATTGTAATCATTATTCTATTTGTTTGGAAATTTATTCCTGAAACCAAAGGAAAAACGCTGGAAGAAATGGAAACATTGTTCGAAAAATAAAAACTGTACGAATTTTTTATATCTCTAATTGTGTAATATGAATATTCTTCATTTTAAGGATAACAATAAGTATGCTAGTTATTTAAATATTTTTCAGTTTTAATTAAAAACCTTGTTTAAAGTTAGAATTTAATTAAATATTTAGAGAATTTTAATTTTCAAACATCAAATTATAAAAAATAAGTTACTTTTAAGCTCTCAACAACACGATTCAGGATTGGGATAATTAATATTCTTCACGATAGTATTTAAACATAACAGATGGAAGGAAAGAGGGTTACAGTTAAAGATTTAGCCAAAATTTTAGGCGTATCTATTTCGACAGTATCAAAAGCTTTAAACAATAGTTATGAAATAAGTGAAGCTACTAAGTTGAAAATTCAAAAAGTAGCTAAACAGTATAATTATTCGCCAAATAAACTTGCCTCAAGTCTTAAATCAGGTAAAACTAAAACGATTGGAGTTATTCTGCCTAGTATAAGGAATAAATTTTTTGCACGGGTTTTATATGGACTTGAAAAAATGGCCACCAAAAAAGGATACAATATTATAACTTGTATTTCTAATGAATCGCACCAGAAAGAAGTTACCAATATTGAAGTCTTGTCTAATGGAAGTATTGACGGATTTATAGTTGCAATAGCAGAAGAAACTCAAAAAAAAAATGACTTCGCTCATTTTAATAAAGCGATTGAACAAGGTAAACCAATTGTGATGTTTGATAGAGTTACAGATACTATTGATTGCGATAAAGTTGTAATTGACGATTTTGAAGCTTCCTACAAAGCAACCAAACATTTAATACAATCAAATTGTAAAAATGTAGCTGTCGTTTCTATTATTGACCATTTAGATATCGGAAAATTAAGGATAGATGGGTACACGAAAGCGATAAAAGAATCGTTTGGAAAAATCAATGATCAATTGATCGTTATTTCAGATAATGCTAATCTTGAAAAAAAAATTGTTAATCTATTAGAAAATAATAAAGTTGATGGTATTTTTGCCGTTGAGGAAAATGCTGCGCTTGCTGCTTTGAGAATAACTAAGTCTAAAGGATATCAAATACCAAATAATATGTCGATAATAGGCTATGTAAATAAGAAAATTGCTTCAAATGTAACACCAACCTTAACTACAATAAATCAACACGGAATTAGAATGGGTGGGACTTCAGTTCAAATCTTAATTGATAGATTAGAAAACAATAAAACTGGATTTGAGAAAAAGATCATTAAGTCAACATTGATGGAACGTGGATCTACCAGAATTAAACTCAATTAATTTTACGGGGTGTAGCTTAGTCCGGTTAAAGCGCTGGTCTGGGGGACCAGAGATCGGAGGTTCAAATCCTCTCACCCCGACTAAGAGTATCTTGATTGACACCAATGTTGTAGCTAATTAAATGATTTTCAGGAATTTAATTTTTTTTGATATTATTTGATTAGCTTTAATGGCAATTAAAAAGGGAACAAATCGGGAACAGATCGGGAACAGTTTGGTTACTTTTTTTTTAGTATCTTTATAAGAGAGAGTGGTACTTTCTATGTGATTTAACTTTCGTTAATAGGATTAATTAGGAACCTAAAACGAAAGATTATGAAAACTTCAAGAACATTCAAAATCCTTTTCCGGCAAATTAAAGCCAGAAAAAGAAATGACGTCGCACCTATTTATGTAAGAATTACCGTAAATAATGAACGCACAGAATTTAGTCTAGGTAAATACCATCCCATTAAGGATTGGGATAGTAAAATGAGCAGGGCTATTGGTAGAACTGCTATTGCAAGAACCCTTAATGATGAACTAGATAATACCTACTCTGAAATAACAGATTCTTATAGAGAACTTAAAAAAGAAGGTAGGTATGTAACTGCACAATCAGTAAAAGCCAGGTATCTGGGCACGGATAATAACCAAGCGACATTATTGGAATTGGATACCTTCCATACTTCAAAGATGGAAGGTATCTTAAAAAATGGAACTTTAAAGAATTATAAGACTACAACTAAGTACCTTAATGCTTTTTTAACCAATAAAATAAAAGCATCGGATATTTATTTAGATCATATTGGTTATAGTTTTATTGTTGATTTTGAACAGTTTCTAAGAAACAAGAAAAACAATTTAGGTAAGCGACCATTGACCAATAACGGTTTAATGAAGCATATAGAACGGCTTAATAAATTGATGAACCTTGCCGTAAAGTTGGAATGGATAAATAAGAACCCGTTTTTGAACTATGATGCAAAATTCAATAAATACGACAGGCCTTTTTTATCTGCGATTGAATTAAAAAAATTGGAAGAAGTGAAATTACAAAGAGAAACGCATGCAAAGGTTAGAGATAATTTTGTTTTCGGATGCTATACTGGACTATCCTATATTGATATAAAAAATCTTACAAAAGATAATATCGTGTATGGAATAGATGGAAAAAAGTGGTTATTTCTTCGTAGAGAAAAAAGTCAACAGCCTGTTAAAGTTCCCTTATTGGATAAAGCATTAATAATCTTGGATAAGTATAAAGATTTTGATGCTTCTAATAAATTACTACCTGTTTATTCCAATCAAAAAATGAATAAGTATATAAAGGAAGTTGCTACAATTTGCGAAATAACAAAAAAATTGAGTTTTCATGTGGCACGCCATACATTTGCCACTACGGTAACACTCTCTAATGGTGTGCCTATTGAAACGATATCCAAACTACTTGGTCATAGTAAGCTTTCAACGACCCAAATATACGCCAGAGTTCTTGAAGATAAAATAGGAAGGGATATTACTCAACTACAAGATGTATTAAATACAGATAAAAGAAATACATAATAATGGTGAAAATTTTGAGAATAATTTAAAAATTGCTATTTACCACTGTTAATATTTAGTCAATATTAAAATCAAAGAGCATATGATTTGTAGTTTAAATACTGAAAGTTAAATCACATTGAAAGGCCGTCAATCAAACCTAAGTCTCATGACGGTCTTTCTTTATTTATTATTTGATCGTTTATTTGAACTTTAATACCATGATAAGATATGTGCCTTCGGACTTTTTTAATATCTACTAAACTATCCGTTGAGTACAGCACTTTCAATTAACTACCAAGAGGCATTTGTCATATCATCTGTTAGTAGTTTTTTCTTTTCTAAATGTCAAACCATTGAAATCAAGTATATAGTGTTCTTGGTTTTCAGAAAATCTAACATTACATCCGAAATTCGTACTTAATCCCCCAGTAACTGCATACTCTTGATTTATAACATTTAGCGGAAGTTTCATTTGTCCTCCTATATATCTTATCGTCACATATAACACATTGTTTTTCTCAATATCCAATTCAGCATCTGTAAACTCAGAATCACCGACTAACATTTTATCTCCAAATTGCTCGTAAGCTCCTGTTCTTAGATTCCATAATTCGGTATCAATAGCTTTTAACTTATAGCCAAACGGTGTTTCCGAATCTTTGGTTCTACGAAACAAAATATGGTAGTCTTCGAAATCTTTAAAAATGTACTGTTGTTCTTTTAGAGCTATAGTATCACCATTTTCAATTTTGTAAGGTGTGAACTCAGTCTGAGAAAGCGGCAGAAGATGATAATCTTCCTCATTTCTTTTTAAGATTAATTTACCATTCGAAAGCTCAATCGAAGTATGGGATGTTAATTCTGCATAATTACCTGTATGTTTAAGAAGTACTTCATCAGAAATGTTATGTATTATATCACCGCTACTTATTTTTCCTATTGACTTAGTGGGAACTATATTACTAGTTTTCAAGCCATGGTCATCTAAAAAACTGAAACAAAACTCTTCTATCAGTTTTCCCCCTTCAGCGGAATTTGTCATAGCTACAACAGCGAATTTTTGCTCAGGAATGATTAACAATTTGGCATGGGCAAACCCAGCACTGCCCGAATGGTAAACTGCAAAGGAAGAATCATTCTTAAACATAAACCAGCCAAGACCCTTTTTATTGGTTTCAATCAAAAGATCTTCATTTTGTAAAGTGAACATTTCTCTTATTGTATTGGGCTTAACAACTGAGGAATCCTTCCCATGATAGGAATGAATTAATGCTAAACTATATTTCAGCATATCTTGAAGATTGGAGTAAATCCCACCTGAGGCAATATCTCTTAGCTCATACTCCTTCACTACTTTTCCTTTGGAATACAACTTAGTGCGCCCTTCTAACTGATCCATTGCAAATCCGGAATGATTCATATTTAAGGGTGAGAAAATATTCCGTTTTACATATTCATCATATTCACTACCAGAAAGGTTTTTTATAGTGTGTCCGAGAATGTTGTATCCGCTATTTGAATATAGCCCAACCAGTCCCGAAGGATACATTAAATAAGTTTCATTTATATAATCAACGACATCCGTATATTTTGCAGCTGTAAGTTCAGCATTTTTCCAAACATCATTTTGTATACCTGAACTGTGCGTAATTACCGATTTGACAGATACTTTGTTTAAGTCAATACCATCTGTTTGTGGGTTGAATTGAGGAAAATATTGTTTTAATGGCTCATTAATATCCATTATTCCTTGTTCATTTAACTGCATAATAGATAGGGCAGTAAAAGTTTTGGTGATCGAACCAATATTAATAACCGTTTCTTCTGTCATTGGCATTTTTTCTTCTTTATCTGAATCGCCAAATCCTTTCTTCCAGAGTACTTTACCATCTGATATAATTGCCACACTGACACCCACGATGTTAGAATCTTTCATTCCATCAATGAAAAAGCGTTCACTTTCTTCAATGATCGTAGAACTTTGATCCTGACCATAAGATTCGCATGAAAGTACTAATAATAAAAAAATAGAAGTTAGAATTGTTTTTACCATCTTGATTTTAATTGTTGCTAAAATGTGAATATACCGAATTCGGTATAATTCCACTTTATTTAGTAGAGAATTTTTATCGTTTATTCAAACTTTTACTGAATCAATTGCAACGTTTGGGCTATGATTTAGCTTCGCTGATTATTTTCTCAAGTTCGTATTTTACATTGACATTTCAAAAAATGTCAGTAAGACATCTACTTGTTTCAATAGTTCGTTGTGGAATCATTTGGGGGATTATTCCGCGAGAATCAAGCCATTATTTAAATGTAGGAGTTTTCAGCGCAAAATTCCGCCACAATGAATTATAGCCAGTGTTATCGGCTGGCTATTCTTCAAGGTTGTATTTGTTTTACTGTCCATTTTCCGTTAGTTAGCTCATATAATTTTCTGTCGTGAAAGCGTGTTGATTTAAACTCTAAAAACTCTATTCTTATAGGTTCTATTAAATAACCACTCCAATTTTCGGGTCTTGTTAATGACTTATTTGCAAAACTTAATTCTATGTTTTCATACTTTTCAATAAGCTTTTCAATGTTTACAATTTCATATCCTTGCTCACTAACTATTGAAACAATTTGACTGTCTCTGTTACGTTCTGAAAAATATTTGTCTGCAAGTTGTTCTGTAATTTTGATAGCGTTACCTTGTATTCTAACTTGTCTTTCCGTTTCTGTCCACCAAAATGTTAATGCGACTTTGTTAGTAGTATTTATTTCAATTCCTTTTCTTGATTTTAATGGTCCCGTTACAATAAAATTATTCTCTAGAACATCTTTGAGTGAAACAAATCTTCCATTCGGAAAACCATCTATTCCAATAGTTGAAAGGCAACAAGCTGTGGGTATTTTAACCTTTGTCAAGTTTAATTCTTCTTCAAACCACTTGTTGAAATGTTCAATTGGTGTTACTTCCATTCTGCTCTATTTATAATAAAACTGCTTTCTTGCTTTTCAAATCCAACTTTTGGATAATATTCCATTGCTGTGGGAACGGATAAAAGCAATACCATTGATTGTTCTCCAACTTTTTCTTTAGTCAGGTTGATTAGTTCCCTTCCAATTCCTCCCTTTTTGTATTCATTTCTGACTGCAAGGTCAGATAAGTAGCAACTCCAAACCCAGTCAGTTATTGAGCGAGAAACACCAACTAATAAATCGTTGTCCCAAGCTGTAATAACAAGGTTTGAATTGTCAAACATCTTTTGAATTCGTTCTTTGTCCTTTGTAGGTCGAGGTAAACCTGCATTCTCATAAAGTTCAATTATTTGGTTTGCGCTTGGTTTTTTGTCAAAGCTATATTTTATGTACATATTGTCAATGTTGTAATGTTGGTCAAACACTTGCCGCTAACGTTTAGGCTAGGAATTGTTGCGGAATAAATTCAGCTCCAATTGTCCTTAATTATTTTTTTATAAATATACACTAACCCATAAATAAAGCCTAAAAGCCGTAATAATTTTTAGCCTTTGTTAGCGGTAGTTATTTAATATATTCAATAAATCAGTCGGAGTTTCTATTTCAAAATCAGGTTTATAAGTCCAAAATCTTGTGTCTGCACCACTATATTTTGCAACAATTGATATTACCTGGTTATTCTTACTTAATTTTTTTTTAATATTTCTGGCAAATTCTACGTCTCCTTCATGGTCTCCAACGTAGATAATATTTTTGTCAATTTTGGTGTCAAATATTTTTCCCAAGCACTTAATTCCGCCAATCGGAGATGGCTTTTGGGCATTAGTTGGGATATCATTGTATCCGACTATTGAGATAAACTTATGAGCTAAATTATTTTTTTCTAATACTTGATTGATATTTTCTGATGAATTTTGTGAACAAATACCCTGTGGAAGTTGGATTTGATTCAGAGTCTGCTCAATGCCGGAAAATAGTTCGACTGGAGTTGAGTTTTTAAGTTGATATTCATGCCACATTTTTCCTGCTTCTAGCATCTCGTCTTCTGTAAGTCCATAGTTCTCTTTATATAATATCTGCCAATTTTTAGCTTGATGATTGGCAATGTGATAAGCTTTTTCACTTTTTAAGGCTTGGGGCAAGTTTTCACCAGAAAGTCTTGGAGCAACAATAGAAAGAATTTGCTTAGTAATGTCAATGTTCTTTGGAACAGAATTTACCAGTGTTCCATCATAGTCCCAAAGAATTGCATCTATTTTCATTTATTATAATTACCGCTAACAACTGTATATGTGTCATATTACACATATATCTGTTATACCTACCATCAAATATAAGAAATATTGTTACGCGTATTTTATCGTTTATTTAAACTTTTAACGGTGCGTCTATGCTGCCGTTGCGTGTTTTTTTTTGATAAGTTAGTAAAAAGGACTACCCATTAGTCTATTGCGAGTAATTTTCCGATAGGAAAACCCGAAGCAACGGAGTATAGACAATGTTACCAGCCGTTATTTTTTGTATTTATATCCTTTTTTGAATGCTTTTAATTGATGACCCTTTAGTTTTTTGTTGTAAATCTTCTCCCAAGTCATTATAGAAGTTTTTAAATCCTCCATAATTATTTTTTTAGCTGCTAAACCCCATAAAAGAATTGTAAAATCTTCTTTATTATATGCAATTCCATCAAAAATAAACAGAATCCCTTTCTTATCTTTTAATTTCAATTCAAAGTCCATGCTCCCGTTGACTGATTCTTTCTCTGCAAATTCAATAGGATTAGTTATTTTTTCAAAGTTTGAAGTTAATTCATCTGCGAGGTTTTTTTTCACGTTCAAAACTTGTTGACCTTGTGTAGTTAAGCTGTAGATAAAAATTCCAATTGAAAGAAGGATTCTGATTTTCATAATTCTATTTTTAAAATGGCTGGTAACGGTAGGTGTATGATTTAGTTGCGAGAAAGGACGTGAGTCATTTTCCGCTATGACCAAAGATAATTAATGTGAGTGAATTTCCTGCGAGGAAATTCCGCATCAATTAATTATACACTGTGTTAGCAAATGTTTTTAATCATTATACTTTATTTCATAAGTATTTTTTTTCCACATAATATGAGCTGTTGAAGATTCTAATTTCATAGAGAAAAAACCTTCCCTTATTGAGTCATAATATAAAATATCTCCAATTCCATATTCTGCATAATCTGTAGCTTCTTTAATTTCAACAAATTTAAGTTTAGTTTCATAGTTGTTAAATGCTACTAAATAATAACCTTTTTCTACATTTTTCATTATACATATAAAATCACTTTCCTCATCGTTAGTAAAATCATTTTCTATAAAAGAGTAACAGTCTCGCTTTGGATAAACGTTACTATCATCTGAAACATAAATAGACAAATCAGTCTCCTCTATAAAAGACCAATCTTTTAAATTTTTCCCTAACAAACGTATTTTTTCTGGAATAGCGCACTCTCCATTTTTCCGATTTATTTCTAAGGTAGAAAGTATTTTAGAAACTTTTGTGTTTTCTTTTACCTCTGAAGAAGGGCTTTCTTGTTTTCGAATAATCCTATCCTCTTTTCTTTCTGTCTTACAAGAAAGTAGTAAGCAAAACAAGATAATTAATATAGATTTCATATATCTTTTGACATTTACTTTAAAATGATTTATTGCAAATCCATTTTTCCCGTTTAAATATTTGCTAACGTAGGTATATAGTTTATATTAACTATATATCTCAAATATAAGAAATATAGTTACCTCCTACCCATCGTTTATTTGAACTTTTTCTTTGACTTAAGAATATCTTTAATTGTTCTCAGGCTATTTGGGCTGTCCCAACCCTTATCAATCTCTTTTCTCAGATTGTAAATTTTTTCTTGACAAGCTCTATGAAGATCTAGAGCATCTTTAATAACCTCACTCTCATTCTTAAATTCTCCAGAAGTAATTAATTTTAATATTTTTTTTTTGTGATCCTTTGTAATTTGAAAATCCATACGCCAAATTTAGTAACAAACATCAATATACTAATAATTTTAAATAGCTTAAATTGAATTCTTTATTTAAACTTTAGATAAGTTAAAAATAAAATCTAGCAGTTTCCTAAAACGTTCGTTTTACGGAACTTTTGAAAATAGGAGTCTTACTGATGAAGAATTGTAGATTTTAACACAGTTCTTTGTTAGCAGCTGACTTTAACTATTTGATTCCTAATCCACCCAAAATTTCAAGTTCCTGTCCTTTTTGAGGGTTTCTTTCAAGAATTGGAATTGCCTTTCCAATCAACTCTTTAACTCCAGGAACATTTAAAGAATTATCATGGTCTTCTTTACTTTCCCAAATTTCCGTTATCCAAACTTCATTTGGATTTCTATTGTCAATACTTACAGCATATAAATGACACCCTTTCGCTGATTTCATGAGGGCAGAAGCATCCAATAAAATATTCGACAGCTCTTTTCCCTTTCCTTCCTTAGCAACTAAATTTCCATGTAAGCCATACAAGGGATTGTTTTCCATGTTTGAAAAATTTATTTTTGGTGAACATTGAATAAATAATGCAATCATTAAGATTGAGAAAAATAAGTATTTCATTTTGTTCTTTTTATTTTCGTTTAAACCAATAGTTTTGCCTTTCATCATTTCTGTTTGATTTGGGGAAATTTATCTTTCACTAAATTCAGTTCGATGCCAAATTCAAGGTAGGCCTTTATGCCATCCAATACCGTTGTAAATCCACCTGTGTTGTTTTTAATTACTTCAATTAACTCATCACCTGTTTGATTGAACCCATAATTTTTAATTACTACATAAGTTGTTTTTTCGGACAATTCCGTAATTTCAAAATCCACTGTTGTTGTCGGATTATCCCATTCAATAGTTATTCTCTTATTAGGTACAATCTCAATTACTTTTATTTTGTCAGCTACACCATACATTTCCCATTCCCAAGTAACAATTTTATTCTTTTCAAGTTTTCCACTTGACTTTGTGAACCAAAATTTGGTCGTTATTTTCGGGTCAATGAATGCTTGAAATACTTCCGAAACAGGCTTCTTTATCATCATTTGACATTCTACCATTGGTCTTTTTATATCATTCATATGTTTTCAGATTTTTTGATTTCAAATGTTCGTTAAGGCAGATAGTTTTTCTGCTAATTCGTAGGCGATAATATCTTTGTACATAATTTTCTTTTAATAAACTCTTCTTAAATTTTCACTTTCTATTAGAGTCTTTTCAAGCCTTGAAATTTGTGTTTTTTCTTGTTTTGCTGACATAATCCAAGAGTTAATTTTTTTCTGATATGAAGATGCTTGTGCATTGAAAAAATTCCAAGCTTTTTTATTGGATTTAAAGATATCTTCATATTTGGATGAAAGATAAACTATCTTTTTTTCGTAAGTATATATTTTGGATTTACTTTCTTTTCTATACTTATAAATTTCTAAACCCGATGGTTGCATTAAACCGCTTTCAATAAGTTTTTCCATCTTATCTATATTTACTGCACTCCAGTTGCTTGTCTTTTTGCGAGGAGTAAATCGTATGCAATAACTCTCTTTATCAATTGATTTTCTAACACCATCTATC
>JGI24023J19991_10000873_pt1 | contig 23724 bp, 22 predicted proteins | sample Cruoilmetagenom1_FD_19991 | JGI IMG/M metagenome (IMG submission 19991) | reverse complement strand
GGTATACGCCGGTTCAGAGCCTGCACCATGGCTTTAAAATGTGGATCCGTATGCTTAAAAAACGCGGCGTACCCCTCACAGAGCCAGTTTAATTTCCCGCCTTCAGCCTCAACAAGACGGTCTTTGGGACAGGCCCCGTTGCAAAGCCTTAAAAAAGGACAGGAACGGCACTTATCCGGCAACCCATCCCGTTTATCTTTACCGAATTTTATCTGTATCGGGTTTGATACAATATCTGAGAGTTCTTCCTCCATTATATTACCCAGATAATAGTCAGGAAAAACATAATGATCGCAACTGTAGATGCTCCCGTCATGTTCAATGGCCATGGCTTTCCCGCAGGTTTCCGCGTGGACACAGACGTTCGAAGGATAACCGGCGTGCAAGCCCAGCTGGGTGTCAAACTGCTGAACAAAGATTTCCCCGATATCCGCCTTCACCCAGCGGTCGAATATCCCGTTCATAAACGTCCCCCACTGCCGGGAACTCACACTCCTTTTTGAGACAGCTCCGCCTGTAATACCCCCCGGAAGAGATTCAACAATAGGAATAAACTGCAGGTATTCAGAGCCGATACTTTTCAAAAAATCATAAACACGTTCGGGATGATTTGCATTATCTGACTGAACAACAGTAAGAGTGTTGAACTGCACTCCAGCAGCCTTCAGGTTTTCCACACCCCTCATTACATCTTTGAAAGTACCCTGCTCCTCTCTATCCCGCCGGTAGCGGTTATGAAGCTCCTCATCACCGTCGATGCTCACTCCCAGGAGAAAGTTATTCCCGGCAAACCACTCAGCCCGACTCCGGCTTACCAGGGTACCGTTGGTCTGGAAAGCATTGAGCACCTTCATTCCCGGCCGGGCGTATTTCTGTTCAAGCTCCACCGCCTTCTCAAAAAAGCTCTGAGGCAGCAGCATCGGTTCTCCCCCCTGCCAGGCGAAGGTAATCTCCGGAGTCCCGGTCGGCTGGGCGTTAATATACTGACGAATGAAGGTTTCCAGCACCTCCTCCCGCATTGTGTATTCCGACCGTTTTTTATGACCGAACATCTTTTCCTTGCTCAGATAAAAGCAATACTCGCAGCGGAGATTACATAAGGGTCCGATGGGTTTGGCCATCAGGTGAAATGGATGTTGCGCACTCATATGCACACTACTTTATCAGAAAGAATCAAGCTTGGGGCATAGGAGGTCACTTCGAATACGAAAACCATGACAATATCAAGTTAATATTACGTTTTTCGTATTTTATATATTGACCTCTAACGCCTTTAGTATGATAATTTGTATTATCTACGAATACCGGAGGATTGGCATGAATATCAGTGTTATCAAAGAAATTAAAACCCACGAATACCGGGTGGGGTTAACCCCGGCAGATGTAAAGGCCTACACCGTTCATGGCCACAAGGTGTTCATCGAGAAAGACGCCGGCCGGGAAGCGGGATTCCCCGATGAGAAATACGCAGCGGCCGGAGGAACTGTTGTTGCAGACAAGCAAAAACTTTTCGACGATGCGGACATGATAATCAAAGTAAAAGAACCGCAGGCTGTTGAATATCCCATGTTCCACGAAGGTCAGATTCTTTACACCTACCTCCACCTGGCCGCCGAAAAAGAGCTCACCGAAGCCCTGCTCAAAGGTAAGGTGAAGTCGGTGGCCTACGAAACCATTGAAGACCACGATTCACTCCCCTGTCTGGTGCCAATGAGCGAAATCGCCGGACGCCTCTCGGTACAGGAAGGGGCTAAATACCTGGAGAAACAGTTCGGCGGCAGAGGCATTCTTTTAGCTGGAGTCCCTGGGGTACGCCGGGGCAGAATAGCCATAATCGGCGGCGGTGTTGTGGGAACAAATGCTGCTAAAATTGCCGTGGGAATCGGTGCGGATGTTACCATTCTGGATGTAAATGCCCGGCGCCTGGCTTACCTGGACGACATTTTCGGTTCGGGAATCACCACTCTCTACAGCACAGAGGCCAACATTGAATCCGCTCTGAAGGAATCCGATCTCGTAATCGGTGCGGTACTCATCCCCGGTGCCCGAGCCCCCCAACTGGTGAAGAGGGAACATCTTAAAACCATGAAGGAAGGGGCGGTTATCGTTGATGTAGCAGTAGACCAGGGAGGATGTGTTGAAACCATCAAAGCCACCACCCACGACAACCCGGTGTACAACCTTGACGGTGTGGTGCATTACGGTGTGGCCAACATGCCGGGAGCGGTGGCTCTGACAAGCACTCTGGCCTTAACCGGAACCACCCTGCGCTACGGTCTCTACCTGGCGGACAACGGCCTGGAAACAGCAGCCCGGAACAGTTATCCCATCGCTACCGGAGTAAATACTTATGAAGGGAAAATCACCTGCAAGGGTGTTTCCGAGGCCTTTAATTCAGACTACACTCCGGTTAGAGACCTGTTGTAATGATGCCAACCGAGCGCCTGCCCAAAGAAACCCTCGATGATACCGACCTGCAGATTGTACGGCGGCTTCGAAGAGAAAATGCCACCAACATCGAGTTGGCAAGGGAGCTGGGCGTCTCGGAAGGAACCATCAGACAACGCCTCAAACGCCTGAAAGATACAGGAATTCTCAAAGTGGCTGCAGGCATCAACCCCGATGCCCTTGAGAATCAGCAGGCCGCTCTTGTTGCGGTGAACGTCTCACGGGCTTCCCTGCTGGAGCAGAAAGCTCGGGAAATCGCAGATCTCCCCCACGTTCTGGCAGTATCCATCGTCTCGGGACGCTACGATCTGATGGCCGAAGTTCTGGTGGATTCCAACCACGGTCTTGTAGATTTTCTTACCCGGGAGCTTGCCGGTATTGAAGATGTCAGTGCCACCGAGAGTTTTCTATTGCTAAAAAGCTATGGGAAATTTGTTTAATAAATGCGCCGGCCCGATATTTGGAATACTCCGGAATCCTCGCAGTTGATTAATAGTTTTATGGGAGAAATCCGGGGATACCTTAATTTTGTATCAATGCTGTCCAATATCAGACCGGCCTAAAAGGCGAATTACTAGGACACTTTAAAAGCCGGCTACTCACTCCCAGTTTATCATTGAATCTGCCTTGTTCATACTTACCAACACCAGAGAAAGGAACAATAAAGATCCAACCGGTCTGAAAGGAACTATATCCAGGGATTTCTTTCATGTCCTCAGTATGTATTACTTCCTTTGGGAAACTCTTAACTCGTTATTATTTGTCGACAATTATATATATTTTTGTTGACATATTATATTTCTGACAGTAATATCTCTATGTGCCCGCTTTACGTAATCTAAGTAAAACAGAACAAGCCTACCTCTGGCTCTCAGAAGAAATCCGTTCTTCACACTATCCTCCAGGAAAATATGTTAATGAAAACCGTATATCCAGAGAATTGGAAATGAACCGGGGATCTGTTCGAGAAGCTATGAACCAGTTAATAGCAGAAGGTATTCTGGAAAAAAGGGATAACCGAAGAATATATGTAATAGAGCTGGAAGAAAACCAGAGAAAACCACTTATGGAGTTCCGGGCTGTAACAGAATCCGGAGCTGCTTACTTTGCCGCATTGAATCGGTCTGATGAGGATATTGAAAATATGAGGAAATTTATTGAGGAGCACCGTTTTCTAGTAGAAAGAGAGTACTGGAAGGGTGTTGAAAAAGCAGATGAACGGTTTCATCACCATATTGTTCTTGCTTCCCATAATTCAATGCTGATACAGGCTTATGATCGCTCCAAGGTTAAACTAAGGATTGCTCTCACAGAGGATATTACCAGATATGAATTAGATTACACTCTTCCTGATCATAATGCCATTCTTTTATCGATTGAAAACCGGAAATCAGAAGAAGCTAAACAGCTCATGTGGAGTCACCTGATGAAGAAGGAGAGTCTGAAATGACACCTAAAGAAAGAGTAAGAGCCGTATATAAGGGGGAAACACCCGATCAGGTTCCCCTTATATTGGATTTGTCCCATTGGTATAAAAAAAACTACAATGAACCCTTTGATTTAAGCGGAATACAGAAAGTCAATTATGATTTAGTAGATCTGCATAAGAAACTGGGTGCCGTTTCCTATATTGAAATGGGCCGTTTCTTTGACCTTTACCCTGATAATCCCGAACTTGAGTTCAAATCCTGGACCAAGAATGGTGTTTTTCATACAAGAATTGTAACTCCGGCAGGGACACTTGAAGAAGAAAGAGTTTTCGAAACAAGCAGTTATTCTTATAACATAAAAAAACACCTATTAAACGGTGTAGAGGATTTTCCTGTTGTGGAATATCTCATGGACCATCTTAAATGCCGGGCTAACTGGGATTATTACCGGGATTGGACTGAAGCTCTGGGAGATTTAGCTTATATCTATGTAAATCTTCCTTATTCAGGCTCCGGTTATCTGATTTCCAGGAATCTGGGCGTAGAGAAAACAGTTTTTGCCGCATTGGATTATCCAGAAGAGTTCAAGTGTCTGATCGACTCCGTGAATACATGTAATCTGAGGATTCTGGATACCATAATCGATGGTCCCTTTGATACTTTAATTATCAGTGATAATTACGATAGTAATATTCAGCCCGAAAAATTCTTTAACCTCTATGTACGGGAATATTATATGGAAGTTGCAGAACGCCTTCATAAAAAGGGTAAATATCTGGCGATACATGTGGATGGTGAAAGCAGGGGTGTTCTCAAGTGGCTTGCGGAGTGCGGAGTGGATTGTGCTGACGCGGTAACACCTGCCCCGATGTTTGCGCTAACACCAGCTGAAATGCGTGAACAGGCTGGTCCGGAACTTATTCTCTCCGGGGGGATTCCCGCAAGTGAAATAGGTTTTTCCGGATCGGATCAGGCTTTTATTGATTCAGTAAAAAGGTGGCTTGAAACCAAGCATACTTCCTCAAGGCTCCTTATGGCTGCCGGTGATCAGATTCCTACTGACGCGCCATGGGAACGCATTGCAATGCTCCCAGAGCTGATAGATAAATACGGGAAATATTGAGGAACTGGCACTTTATCCGCTTATCATGGTCAATACCAATAAGTTGCTCTAGGAAAGTATCATCAGAAGAGCCGGTATTCGGAGTAACTGAGAGGATATTTACCATTTTCAGGTAATTTTATCAAAAAATATTAACTAGCGAATAACTTTCTCAAGATTGATGAGAACTATATTAGATATTATATCCCAGTGCCCTGGAGACAACCAAAGCGATATCGCCTGCCACTGCATTAAAATCAGCAGTTCTTCCGGTGATTTTCTCCAGAGATGTAACCCCTCTGCCTCCCTCGGCGATACCACAGGGAACGATCCATTTGAAATGGGATAGATCGGTGTTCACATTAAAAGCAAATCCATGGAGGGTTACTCTTTTCCTTATAGCGATGCCGATGGCGGTAATCTTCTCCATACCCACCCAGACTCCTGTATGTTCGTTATCATGCCTGGCCTGTATGCCGTAAGATTCACTCAAGTAAGTTATAAAAGCCCCTTCCAGCTTTTCGACAAAACGTCGTACCTGGTATCCGTGGTTTTCAATATTCACAAAGAGATAACCCACCAACTGCCCGGGACCATGGTAGGTTACCTCCCCCCCTCTCTCAGTTTCCACAATTTCTGCGCCTACAATGTTCGGATCTATGAGAATATTGGCTGACTGATCATTACGAATCCCAGTGGTGAGAACCGGCGGGTGTTCCAGGAGCCAGAGTGTATCGGGTATATCCCCGGCCACCCGCTGTGCATGGAAAATCTTCTGCCGGTCGTAGGCTTCCCTGTAGGGAACAGGTTCTGTGGAGCGAATAATGTCGAGGGTCAAGAGGATGTCTCCGCTGTATTTTTCCGGTTGGCCGTAAACCACTCTGAGGCAAAATCCACCAGAGCAGGCTGAGACATCAGACGGGATTCAGCCAGGCCGATACGCCCCTGATTAAATTCCGATTCCTCTGGATAACCGCCACTGGTATGACATTCACCGGCAAAGTCTTCAAAGGCTCTGCCGCAGGCTGGAAAATCGCCGGTATCAAGATCCAGCTCTTTAAACCACTTCCACTCCCGGCAGCCGTTTTCAGAGACAGGACATCCCTGACGAATCCGCTTCTTACCCGGCCATTCCGATCGAAACTCGGCCAGGTGCAGAGAAGTATTGCTGTCGTGGCCGCAGCCGATCAGAAGAATTCTCCCACCAAGCTCATAGATTCGGGCCAATGGGCTTTCTTCACCCAGTCCGTTTTCAAGAACTTGAGATTCACAGATTCTATCTGCTTCTGGTCCATAAGCACAGAAAGAATCCATGGGATGGGAGCTGCGGATAACACCGGGGAACCGGCGGAAGAGTTCGGGAACTGTTCCGACTCCCCGGGTGGGGGTTATCAAAGGATTAAAGGGGGGCATTCCCTCACGCACCTTCTCGTGCCAGGAGGGGGGAACCGGCGGATTTTCCCAGAGTCCGGGATCTGAGAGGGCACCGGAATGGGCAGGCATTACCAGAGTGCCGGATTCACCAACAACAGAAAAAAGAGCCCGGATAAGGGTTTCCCCTCCACCTGTTATCCAGCCAATGGCTGAAAGAGAACTGTGAACCAGGAGAATATCCCCTATACGAACCCCCAGCCTGACCAGATCGACAGAAAGTCGAGTGAAATTGACTGGTTCACCGAAGGCTTCATCGGTTTTTGCAATGATGTCTGACTCTTTCACTTAAAACTTCCATCCGGAAAGACGAAAAGGAAAAACGGCCGATAAACATACACCGGCCGTTTGATTGGTTTGCAAACTGAAGAACCTCCAACCGCGTCAGAGGTCAACAGAAAAAATATATTAGTCTTTAATCATCCAGAGTACCACCAGAATGATGCTCTGATTCACCAGAGCAATCCACCATCCGAGGGTGTCGATATGGTTGATGTTGCCTCCGAGAATCAGGCTGAGAACCATCATTACGATCCAGAAAATGAATATGGCTATGCGTAAAAATGAATCCAGAGCGCCGATGGAGACAAAGCGGCTGAGTATCAGCAGACCGCCGGCAATAATCTCAATTACAGCAATGATGATGTTGAGTGAATTACCCGAGCCGCCGAATGCCCGGCTGACGTCATTTGAGAAACCGCCAAAACCTTGAGTATTTCCCGTGAATGAAGCGATGCCGCTTAAGAGCATGAATGCTCCGACCAGAATAATCAGTATGCCGGCAATATTGAGCCTTTTAGTTGACATAAAATAAACCTCCAATGGTTGGTTAACAGAATTATCGGCGAACTCAACCTTCTTAAGCAAGTGTCCCCTGATAAAGACTTGACATTTTCCCTTTAGACAGCTAAATTAATAATTGTTCCGAATATTATTTGGGAGTTATGTTATCCAAAAAACGTACAAGCGAAGCCGGCAGCGCGAGCATATTTTAAAACTCCTGCAAAGCACGGGGAGTCACCCAAGCGCTGACTGGATTTATGATGAAATGAAGGAGAATTTTCCGGGGCTGAGTATGGGGACGGTGTATAGAAATCTTACAATCCTCGCCGAGCAGGGACTGGTAAAGAAGATTGAATTCGGCAGCACCTTCGACAGATTTGATGCGAATGTCGGACCCCACTATCACTTTATCTGCGACCGCTGCGGTTCAATTATCGATCTGGAGTTGCCGATTGACGAGGAACTCAACGAACGAGTGGTTAAAACAACCCCGTTTACCGCATTGCGTCATAAGATTGAGTTCTACGGGATTTGCGATTCATGTGCAGAAAAGAAGTAGTAAGTGGTATTATTTTTTTCTCCTTAAATAAGAATCGGTCCGATTATTATTTAAAAATACCGGGATTTCAATCCCGGAAACAAATTTACGAGGAGGCCATATAATGGCAAGAGTAGCACGGGAAATGGTAGAAAAATCAGGAATCAACGTGGATGAGTTGATTAAACTGCTGGTAAAGAACGCATCTGCAGAGCTGACAACCTACTATTATTACACGATCCTAAGGGTGAATCTTATCGGTTTCGAAGGAGAGGCATTAAAAGAGATTGCTGAAGCGGCACGAATAGAGGATAGAAATCACTTTGAAGCCCTCATTCCCAGAATTTACGAACTCGGAGGTGAACTTCCCAGGGATATGAAGGTATTTCACGACCTCTCGGCTTGCCCTCCGGCTTATCTTCCCGAGAACCCGAAGGATGTAAAAGAAATTCTCAAGATTCTTGTTTCAGCTGAACGCTGCGCTGTCAGCGGTTATTCACATCTTTCCAATATGACTGCAGGGAAAGATCCCAGAACATACGAACTGGTTACGGCTATTCTGAACGAGGAAATTGAGCATGAATCGTGGTTTTCCGAGTTTCTGGGAGAAGGTCCTTCGGGGCACTTTATGAGAGCAGGAGAAACTTCTCCATTCACTTCAAAGTTCCTTCCATAAAATACTCACTTGGTGCGGGGTTAATCCCCCGCACTATGTGAGAGAAACCGCCTGCCATTTTTCATCAACTAGAGCCCAGATTTCCCGATATCCGGTGTCCCGCAACAGAGCACAGGATTCATCATAATTACAGTCGATATCTTCCGGACGGTGTGCATCGGCATTCACCATCACGGGAATCTCTCTTTTTAAAGCCTCGGCAAGTATCCAGGGAGAAGGGTACACCTCGTCCAGAGCTCCCCGGGATATAGCACCGGAGTTCACCTCCATAATAATACCGCTTCCATCAAGGATATCCAGAGCCGAAAGAACGTGCCGACGATACCATGGCGCCTCTTCTGAAAAACAGACATTATCCCGGTTCCGTTTTTTCAGAAGGTCGAAATGACCCAGAAAATCAAATCCCCCCAACTCTACAAGTTCACAGATTCTTGTGTAGTAAGCTTCACTGAGTTTCTCCCAGGAGCCTTCATGAACCTCATCAAGCAGCCATTTCAGCTCGTCTTCCGGCCCGTCAATGCAGAAGTATTCGGGATTCTGAGATAGTCCTGTGGTGGTATGTACAGACCCGATGGCATAGTCCAGATTCAAATCGGTCCAGCGTTTCTGGTTGGGTGCCTGATATCCGGGTATGTAATCAATTTCCAGCCCTTTGTAGATTTGAATCCGACTTCCCCACTTAAATATCTGCTGATCGAGTTCCGCCAGATAGATTAACAGGGATTCTTCTGTGAGAGTCCAGTCGTTATTTACAGGGAGGGGCGCATGGGAAGAAAAGCCCAGAGCTGTAAATCCTTTCTCAATAGCTTTCGTGATATAGGCTTCTATCGGCCCTTTGCCGTCGCAAAGCTCGTTATGGGTATGGTAGTTCGTTAGTATCATGGTTCAGTCAATATAAGCATTGGGCAGGGGAAGGTCGAGAGGTGGATTTTTCCTGTTTTCTGCAAGATTGACCTTCTGACTATGGTATCTGCACTCAGGCTTAACTATATTTTCCCCTATGAAGCGTTATCTCTATCTTTTTACAATAATTTCTCTAACTACGTTTTTTTCCGGAAGGCTTTTCGCAGCAGACCCCCTCTGGAATAAGGCTATGAGCTATGCTGCTCCGGAAAACGTTGAGAAAGCCACAGGTATGCGGATGCTCTCCCGGGAAGTGAACCGCAGTTCAGAAGTCATCAAAACTGTTGATATGTTTTTTACCTGGGATGAGAACTCACAGGAATTCATCCTGCTCAGTGCGGATGAAGACGGTAAAAATGTAACAGACCGGGAACAGCGGCGTAATCAGAAACGCGAAGACGACCGCCGTGATAACTATATCCATCAGATATTCAACCCTGAGAAGGTTGACAGGCTTACATTGAGCCCCCGGGAGCTGACAGCAATCGTTAATGGACGGGAATGCCGCATCTATGATTTCCACCTTGAGGATGATTGGTCTATGGGCCCGGGAAAACCGAAACCCGTGGTGGAGGAAGGCATGGTGTTCATCGATCTGGAGTCGGGTATGCCTCTCAAACTCTCAAGCTCTATGGTAGAAGGGCCGGATGCTGTCAAGAATTTTCAATTCAACTTATCCGGTGGCCCGGGGTCCAAAGGTTTATGGCGTGTATTCCAGATTAAAATGGATTTTGTCGCTCAGATGATTATCTACAAGGCCGGTGGGTTCTCGATGGATTTTGAATACGAGGATTGAATCTACTATTTCACCTTCCCTGGTTTTAAAAAATACGATCTGGATAAAAATATCGGGATAACGCTATACTACCGGAGCAGGAGTTTGAAGATGGCACATACATTACGCAGCGCAACCAGCAGACACGGACGGCTTATGGCTGGAGCACGATCTTTATGGAAGGCTAACGGGATGGTAGATTCTCAGATGTACCGGCCGGTTATTGCCATTGCCAATTCCTTTACACAATTTGTCCCGGGTCATGTACATCTCCATGATGTGGGTCAGAGAATCAAGAAAAGGATTGAGAAAGCCGGCTGCTTTGCCGCTGAGTTCAATACCATTGCCATCGATGACGGCATTGCTATGGGTCATGACGGAATGCTCTACTCCCTGCCCTCCAGGGAAATTATTGCCGACAGTGTTGAATATATGGTGAATGCCCACAGGGCTGATGCCATGATCTGCATATCAAACTGTGATAAAATTACTCCGGGGATGCTCATGGCTTCAATGAGACTGAATATTCCCACAATATTTGTATCCGGCGGCCCCATGGAAGCCGGTAAGGTTGATGAAAAGACTCTTGATCTGGTAGATGCCATGGTGATGGCCGGAGATGATTCGGTAAGCGATGAGGAGCTGAAACAGGTGGAAAATGCCGCCTGCCCCACCTGCGGGTCCTGCAGCGGTATGTTCACTGCCAATTCCATGAACTGCCTGGTTGAAGCTCTGGGACTGGGCCTTCCCGGCAACGGAACGATTCTGGCCACCCATGCCGAAAGAACCGGACTGTTCGATAAAGCAGCCGACCTCATTGTTTCTCTGGCGGACAGGTATTATACCGATGGTGATGACTCAGTTCTTCCCAGGAATATCGCTTCAAAAACCGCGTTTAAAAATGCTATGGCTCTGGATATCGCCATGGGCGGCTCCACGAATACCATTCTCCACATTCTGGCGGTTGCACAATCAGGAAACATTAATTTCACCCTGGATGATATCGGTGCACTCAGCAGAAGCGTTCCCTGTATCTGTAAGGTTGCTCCCAGCTCCCATTACCACATTCAGGACGTCCACCGGGCGGGGGGAATACTGGGAATACTCGGCGAACTTGCAAGAGCCGGCCTGATTGATACTTCAGTCGGCCGAATCGATGCTCCCAGCCTGATAGAAGCTCTTGGAAAATGGGATATTGCCGGTAAAGCTCCTTCGAGTGAAGCGGTGGAGCTGTACAAAGCGGCGCCCGGGGGTATCCGCTCTATAAAGATGGGCGGGCAGGCCAACCGCTACAAAGAATCCGATTCGAACAGGGAATCCGGATGTATCCGTAATGTAGAAAACGCTTACACTGTCGACGGTGGTTTGGCAATACTTTACGGGAATCTTGCCAATAACGGTGCGGTTGTAAAAACGGCTGGTGTTGATGAATCCATTCTTGAATTCTCTGGCCCGGCAAAAGTATTTGACTCCCAGGATGCTTCCGTGGAAGCGATTCTGGAAGGGAAAATTGTAGCTGGTGATGTAGTGGTTATCCGCTATGAGGGCCCTAAGGGCGGCCCGGGAATGCAGGAAATGCTCTACCCAACCAGTTACCTTAAATCCATGAAGCTCGGGAAAGCCTGTGCCCTCCTTACCGACGGCCGCTTCTCCGGTGGAACTTCCGGTCTATCCATCGGCCATGCCTCACCTGAGGCTGCTGCAGGAGGGGGCATCGGCTTGATTCGTAACGGCGATATTATCGATATTGATATTCCCAACCGAAGGCTTGATGTCCGGCTGGATGATGGAGAGCTGCAAAACCGGAGGAATGCAGAAGAAGCCAAAGGTATAAAAGCTTGGAAACCGAATCGGGATAGAACCGTTTCCGACGCCCTTAAAGCCTATGCGCTACTGGCCTCCAGTGCGGATAAAGGAGCTGTAAGAGTACTTCCGGAATAGATTTAAGTACTTGATTTTCAGTATTTGAGCCCAAGACCGGTGTAGACACCGATGGTAAGAGGAAAACCCGAAAACTGATTCGAACCGGGTACAAATGTCTGTGTACCCCAAAAGTCCACGGCAAACTTCAGTCCGAACTGAGCGGTAAGTACTTTCCCATATTTTACAAAAACCTGAGTATCGGCTCCAAGCCCGAAAGATACTAAAAAAGAGCCTCCCTCCAGCAACGCTCCGGTATGAAATCCACCGGAAACAAGGAACATCATAGGGGAAAGGTTGAACATGTAACCCATCCCGACAACCGAATCCAGAGCAATGGGAAAACCACTGATTACACGCTGGGAGAACGATGAAGCAGGGTAGAGCTTTTCTTCCATAATGTATGGAAAAAGAAGCGCAATATCGATGGTACCATGAAGTCCATTTCCTCTGGTACTCTTCAAGCCGATTCCTGCCGATGAAAGCCGGATAATGTCCTTTCCGCCGGTTCCGAACAGTGGGTAGGTTGTATGCTGAAAAACTGTATTAAGCTGAAAGGTTCCCTCGGATGCGGAAAGACCGATCCCTGCAAGTAAGAGAATAAGGGTCATCAACAGTTTTTTAACCATCTAAGAATACCACCGGGCTGTCATATCGTATCAAGCCTGTCCGGGGAGCTCATCTGCAGTTGTCCTTCAAAATCACCCACGGGATCAAAAAGATTCTGCAGCTTGGAAGGCAGAGTTTTCCAGATAGATTCGGTAATAGAAACGAAACCCGGTTGTGTTCCCTTTTTTTCAAGGTGTGCTGCAAGATTGATAACATCCGAAATCATCTTCCCGGTATCGGCCATGAAGGCCACTTTACCGCTGTGCATACCGATACGGATAGCGACACTCTCACTGATTGGATTCCGTGTATGGGTATTTATCAGCGGCATGATTCTCTGCATTTCATAAGCAAAACGTGTAGCTCGTTCTCTATGATTCTTAAATGCAAAGGCCAGAATCCCTCCATCACCGGCCCAGGACCAGATCCTTCCGTCATATGTTCCCAGGCGTTCACCGAGGGTAGACCAGAAGAATGAATAAAACTTCTCCATGGTTTTACGTCCGAACTTATTCACCAGTTCGGAACTTCCGACAATATCCATGCTGCCGACAGTAACATCATAATTTCTGCCGTTTTTCAGAACGCCCCAATCCGGACGTTTACTCAAATCTTCTTTGAGTGTTACGACTTTACGTTTTTTTAAATCATAAATAAGCCCGGTTTCAGAGAGTTGTTTAAGAAAGTATTCCAACCCTTCAATTCTGATTTCCTTTCCGAGGATAACTTCCTCGTCCATTTCTATCAGTAGTTTGATATAATCGCTCAGCTGTTTATGATCAATAAGGTGCTCGGTGAGAACCTGGGCTGCCATTCTCGGCGACAAAGTAAAATTTCGCCGTTTTCCACTTAAGTCATGGATATTCAATTCAGGTAAAAGCATTTGTCCTAACGCTTCAACCTGGTCTGCAACAAGACTCCCGCCGACTGTTTCTATCAGCAGATTTTTCATTGCAGGATCTAAAGTCAACATCCGAATCCTCCGGAGATGTATGCATTAAAAAGATAAGGATCGGCATTATTATATCAGGGGATTCGATTTATAGACAAGAATATCCTCTCTACTCCACAATAAATGAGCATTATCACCACATTAACATCACTTTATCCCCAAAGACAGTCAATACATTTACCTTATGAAGCTCCAGTCAGAACGCTAATCATCCGATAAAAGTCCTAGGGGGAGCATGAATGCCGACTGTCGACCAAGCTGAACACCTCATGCGAGAAGGTGCTTTCCAACGGGCAAAAGTAATTCTGTCTGAAATAATTTCAGACGATCCTGAAGATCTCAGAGCCATCTGCGATATTGGAATCGCCTATACTGAAACTGGAGAGAACAATAAAGCAATCAAAGCACTGCTCCATTACATACGAAACGATAAAACCAATCCCTATGCCTGGGAGGCGCTTGGATGTGCCAGATTCCGAACAGGCAATCTTGAGGAAGCAAAGAAACATCTTCAACGCTCCCTCCACCTCATGCCCGAAAATCCATCTTCTTTGAGAAATCTGGGTATACTTCACGGAATGGAAGGCCGATATGAAGAAGGGTTGAAACTTCTTCAGCAGTCCTTCCGGTTGTCGTCCAAAGATTACCGAACTTTATATGCTCTGAATTATGCCTTCCGGGATGCCGGTAAAGCGGAAGAACGTTCAATGATTCTCAATCGACTGATAGAACTGGAACTACCCGAGGAAATTCAGAGGGATGTTGAACTCTCCAGAATCAGAATGTCCATAGGCTGGGAATAGACCATATACTGACTATCACATAAAATGGTCCTCCATCAGGGAACCAAAAACTATGACAGAAGAAAATAATAATTTCCGCGGGAATCCTCACCACCTCACAATACTTATTGAAGCTGTCAGCAAGGGTGATATCAGCCTTTGGAACAGTTTTATCAGGAAGAACGGATCGTCCTTTAGAGCCAGGCTTGCCGGTGCCGATTTATCTGGCCTTTCAATGCCTGAAATAAGACTGGATGGAGCCGATCTTACCGATGCGAACCTCTCGGGCGCCACACTTACCAGGGCCAATCTCAGCAATGCCAGACTTAGAGGCTGCAACCTCTCGGAAGCCGATCTAAGCGGATCCAGGCTGAATCGCAGCGATTTTACCAATGCGGACTTGAGAAAAGCAAAATTATCCAACGTCCGTGCCAGAGGAGCATTACTCACCGGTACGAATCTCTCAGAAGCTATTATGAACGGTGCGGATCTTACCCATGCATCGATGAAAGGTGCCGCGGTTACAGGGTTATCAAGATCCGGCACCAGAATGAAGGTTCGGGTTAAGGTAAAATCAAATTCTGAGAAATCCGGAGAACCGCTGAGAGACTACAAACCATGGGTTAAAGCACTCAAAGAAGAGACAGAACGTAAAGAGTTAAGAAAGAATATGGAAGAGAAGAAGGCAGAGGAGGAAAAAGCCCGGCTGGACAGAAAACTAGGACGTCGAAAACCCCTGTTCAACAGGGTAAAATAATCCCGGAGCCGGTTTCCCGACCCCGGAAAACAGGATTAATTAGAAATCCTTGTCCTGAACAGTCTTCCTCTTGGCAGCCTTTGCATTCTCGATGGCAGTATCACACATTTCGCGGATCTTGTCGGAGAGAACGTCGATAACGGCAGCAGAGCATTTCATGTCAGCGGTCGTTTTGATGTAGGCTTTCACTTTGGAAGCCACCACCAGGGTTTCTTTTTCAGCCATTGTGGGCTCCTTACGTAGACAATCGTTTCCCACATTATACCGCGTTATAGGCTTCCCGTCCCCCCCTTATTGCACCTAAGATTGATTCACAGGCTTTTTTTTTGTTTTTCATGAAGGAAAAGGAGAAAGTTAATTGGGATTCCGCATTCATTTTTCACTCATTCTCGCATTATACGTTATTTCTTCGGCATCACTGTTCCCCGATGAAAGCCTTAAGGCCAATCTGATTATCGTCGGTCCGGGAGATCCAATCTATACATATTGGGGGCATATCGGAATTTCCATTGAAAACACAGAATCCGGCGAAAACCTTTTTTATGATTTTGGAAACTTCTCATTTTACTCGAATAATTTTTACAAAGATTTCGCTATGGGCCGGATGATGTACCTCGGGTTAGCCACACCGACTGATCGTTTTATCAACTATTCAATGACAGAAGACCGTACCCTTACAGTATACCCTCTGAATCTCGGACATGAAGAACTGGTGGAACTTGATGAAACCCTTCGCTGGTGGGTTCGCCCGGAAAATCGGGAGTATCTGTACGATTACTTCCTGAATAACTGTGCCACCATCATAAGAGATATACTTAACGACATAACGGATGGACAGCTTAAAGCTTTCAGCGAAAACGATCCCTATCTCTCTTTCCGGCACTATGCCAGAACCGGATCAGACCCATCCTTTTTTGCCGAATTAATGTTGGATTATCTGCTGGGATCGAATCTGGATAAACCGATAAACGGCTGGAATCTGATGTTTCTCCCCCAGGCCGTTGCAGACTATGCCGGGAATTTCAAGTACATCGGAAAGGATGGTAAAACACGTATTCTGACAGATAAGAGTATCGTTCTTAAAAGTTCTACCAGACCGCCTGTTCCAGAGGAACCGCGAACTCTCTGGCCTACGATGCTTTTAATCGGTATCCTTGCCGGACTTTTATGGCGGTTGTCTTCGACTCCCGGGAAAAGAGCAGCTAAGATTGCTGCAGGAATATCAAGAGCTTTAATAATTCTCTTAATCGGTATTCCCGGTCTGGTGCTCAGCTTTCTGACAACCTTCACCGACCATGCATCAGCTTACCGGAATATCAACCTCTTACCAACATTCCCCACTGTTCTTATTGGATTAATTGTTCTGTTTATACCCTTCAGGAAAAAGGAGCTTATACTGTCCTGGATATGGACAGTGAATCTGACAGGCCTGCTTCTTGCCGTATTTCTTCGGATATCAGGAATTTATATTCAGGATGCCTACGCATTCTGGGCTTTATTAACCCCCCTCACATTGGCTGCATCCCGACCTGGATTATGGTTTGAGGAAGGGTTAAGGAAGCACTACCCGGGACTCGGCAAGTTCCGCCAACTCTCCTGAGGCCTCATCCAGAGCTTCAGCACCGGCGATAACAGAGACGGATCGCATACCCCAGGAGCCAAGAAGATTTTCAGCTTCCCTGCGCAGCTCACCCGCATCAGCTGAAAGTTGAAAATTCCTCCGATTCTGACGTAAGTCGTCAGTTATCCCGTACAACTTCCTTTTAAATGCAACAAAGCCCCTCTCCCCCGGAGATAGAGGGCGCAGCTCTTTTCCAACAGAACCAATTATTGCCATATTCACCGTATTATCATCCAGCTCATTAACGGTCCACTCCAGTGATTTCCGGAAGGATAAGAGAGAAGACACAATCAATGGATCTCTGTATGTACTGAAGGTAAACGTTCCTTCCATTCCTGAGATTGAGGCAAAAGCACCGTATGCACCACCCTTCATTCTAATGTTCTCCCAGAGATAACCGGTTCTTAGTATATGTGCCAGCAATCCGGTACAGGCATGCTCCCGGGTTCCCAGTATCGGAGCCGGAAGGCTTAAAGCAGAAAAAGATACAGCTGAAGCTGTAGAGAGAGTTTCGCCTGTTGACTCATGCCGGAAGAGTACCGGAGTCCCTGATTCAGAAGGTTTTCCCTTCTGCAAAGAATCTGTCTTTCTTAATACCGCATGAAGGACATCACCGGCCTCAGCGTGATCGGCAGTCACCACCAGGGAAAGATTACCACTGCGAATCAGACTATCCCGGATTGCAAAAAGAGCCTTTGAAGCTTTTACAGCTCCATCCACATCTGTTGAAACCGTTTGAAGAAATCGGAGCTGATCTACACCGTACCATAAATCCTCCCAGGAGGAAGCCGCAGAGTGTTTGGATGCAGCCCTCAGTGAGGCAAACACATGTCCCGAAGGAACTACTGCGGAGCGGAAATCATTCCGAAGTTCCAAAAGGAGGTCTTTCACTCTGGAAATATCACTGAAGTCAGCCGAAAGCAGCAGCCGCATAGTCAGGCTCAAAGCTTCATCCCACTGATGGTTCAAGGCCTTCAGGTGTAAAAACATACGAAGACTTACCCCGCCGCCGGCATCAGGGTGAACGGGAGAAGCTTCAAGGGAACATCCGAGGCTTCCGGTTTTCATTGCCAACTCCCGGGCAACCTCATCATGGCCCATTCCCGGTAAACCCACATCGGTTAAGGCCCTGCCGAACAGAGGCATCCAGAACTGAAGATCCGGATTCAGACCGTCCAGATCAAAGGCCATCTCAAGGTAATTCACTCCGTTGGTGAATGTCTCATGACGGAACCATGAAACATCCCCGTACTGCCCCTCCTCCAGGGGAAGAACACGGACATCTGCGGGTAAATCATTTCTGGAAAGAAAGGGAATACGGGCCAGATCTTCCGGGCTGTCGGGAGTATCCTGAAAAGCATCCAGTTTTTCAAGGGAAAGATTCAAGACATCCGGATTATCCATGGATTGCTGTAAATCATCCAGTAAACGGCGTTCAGTTGAATCCCTGCGGCTCTGGAGATCGGGATCCGGCGAAACAACCACCGTAGACCGATGCCTGTTCTCCAGTATTTCCCGTCGGATAATGCCTTCAAAAAAACCCTTTTTTACCTGACTTCGAAGGTTCTGCATCGGTTTATCGAAAACCAGACTCTCCTGCGGAGGCCGGTTATGCAGCCAGCCCCGGAGAGCCCTGCCCATCAGGCGCATACCGAAAGGAGAGCCCCCGCGTATTTCCCTGGCCCGGAACTCAACAGAGCGCAAAGCTCCTTCGACAAGGTTTGTCTCAAGACCATCCTTAACAAGGTTCCCCAGTACTCCGGACACCAGATTCTCAAAATCTTCCCGGGTTTCAGGGTTGGTTCCCCGAAGGGCTGCGGAAAATACCATCTGCCTTAAATCTGTTTCCAAACCACTTACCGGGGACAAGTCCTCCCCCAGACCGCTGTCGATTATCGCTTTCTGAAGAGGTGCCCCCCCATGCCCAAGCAGTATGAAGGAGAGAACCTGAGCTGAAAGAACAGATTCCGGATTTGTAGATTCTCCAAGAAGCCAATTAATACTGATAGTTGATTTATTCTTTACTTCATCTTCAGGGGTCGATGGCCAGCGGGCCTCCATTTTTCGAGGTTTCTTCCAACGGGGCTGAAGGGGGATTTGCGAAGGAATATCCCTTCGAGTGAAACGGGAGAGAAACTCACCGTCTAATATGCTCAGAACCTCTTCAAGATTATGGTCTCCATAAAGAAATATCCTGGCATTGGAAGGATGATAGTACCTCTCGTGGAAAGCTTTAAATGACTCATAACTCAAGGAAGGAATAAACTCAGGGTCTCCCCCGGAATCCCAGCTGTATGGAGAGTCGGGGAATAGAGAACGGAGGGTCCAATCTCCGGCTACTGATTCAGCCGAAGAGTAACTTCCTTTCATTTCATTCAATACAATACCGGCCCTGATGAGTTTGCCGTCATCATCAAAGTCCAGCCGATGTCCCTCCTGTTCAAAGGCTTCTTTTTTCAACTGTGGAAAGAAAACCGCGTCGCCGTAAACTCTCAATAGATTTATGAAATCCGCTTTCACAGTACTCGCCGCAGGGTAGACGGTCTTATCAGGGTAGGTCATGGCGTTCAGAAAGGTATGGGCACTCCCTTTCAAGAGCACCAGAAAAGGGTCTTTCAGAGGATAATGTTCAGAACCGCAGAGAACCGAATGCTCAAGAATATGAGGAACACCGCTGTGATCAGAAGGCGGGGTACGGAAGGTGAATGCAAAAAGATTTTCCGAATCATCAGCCTCAACTTTATATACCTCTGTTCCGGTGGACAGATGACGGAGGAATATACCCTTAGCTCTGTATTCATCAAGGGAATCTACCGATAAGGTTTCAAATCCCTGCTTTATATAGTTTTCGTTCATTGTTCTTCCTTTATTACCGGTCCTTTCCACTGCCTGAAAGCGCCGAAGTATGACACATTAAAATATCCGGTAATACCCAGTTTTATTGCAACAAGCCGGGCCTGATGCCGGCTTGTTCCATAGATATAAATCTTTTCGAACATATTTTCCGTGGGGAGGTATTCCATACAGCCGGGAAACGGCACATTCATAGCATTCGGGATATGTCCCCTCTCAAAATCCCGAGTTTTTCTGACATCAATCAGAATAAACTCAAAACTATCCTGGCCTGTCAGATACAACAGTTCCCTGCCTGCCAGAACCCTATGCCTGATACGGACAATAGAAAGAATGAAAAACACCAAGAGAATGAGAACAGTTATCATGCCGGGATATACCAGGTTCAAATGCATAATGCGCCCATAATAACGGTTAAAAGGGCATAAGAAAACCCGATCAGAAGATCGGGTTTGCCTTGCCGGGATGCGGCTGTGAAACAGAAGGAACCTTAGTAATGGTTCTGACTCTGAGCTTTGCGTATTTTCTTCATTTGCTTACGCACAAGAGCTTTTTTCTTCCGGTTTTTAATGGTGGAAGGTTTCTCAAAGTACTCCCGCCGCTTGTATTCCCGGATAATACCCTCTTTCTCCACCATGCGCTTGAAGCGCTTGATAGCTTTTTCAAGGGGTTCATCTTCACTGATACGAATGTAGGCGATTTAGAATCACCTCCCTTTGCATATTGATTACAGTTAACGTTTCCGGTACTGAAAAATGCTACTCTATCCTACCCATAATCCGATTCGTGTCAAGAAGGGGTGAGGAGAGGAACTGTGAAGGGTTAACAGGAGTAGCTCCCACCCGGAGTTCCCAGTGGAGATGAGCCCCTGTAGCAAAACCAGTCTCTCCCACTGAGCCGATAACAACGCCCTGATTTACCATCTCACCCTCCCTAACTTCCAGAGAGTCCATGTGATAATACAGGGAATACACTCCGGGAAGGTGTTCAATAATTACAGTATTCCCCGTCAAAAACCTCTCTGTTGCCAGAACAACCCTTCCCCTGCCGGCCGCTTTCACAGGAGTACCGGGCTCGGACCACAAATCCAGTCCGAAATGCACAGAAGAAGATTCACTCCCGTCGGGTCGATGATATCTCCGTCTGTCACCGAACTCTGCGGTGGGAACCCCCTCATCCAGAGGCGGTGTGAATAAACCGGTTTGAAATATCGCGTTTTTATCAAAAGATGTTAATATGGCCCAAAGTCTCCTGGCCTCACTTTTTTTACGCTCGGAATCATCGTTATAAAGAGCATTCATCTTCTCATCAAGGTTGATAACCTGCTCGGGAAACAGGTGTTCTGTTACCGTTACCGCTTTTTCCAGATGCCATTGAGCTCTCCCCTGGTCTGCATTCATCACCAGGGTGTATCGGCCGGGTGTTATTGTCGAGGGAATTCCCAGGAGGACAACAGAAACAGATTCCCCGGAAGCTGCCGTCCAGAGAAATCCCTGATTGCGGCTCAGGGATTCTTTTCGCGAATTTTCAATTGAGAGAGAGACATTATTCAGATGACCTCCGGGGATAAGGATCTGAAGAACAGCCCCGGGCTGGACATAATCGTCAGCGATTATCACAGGTTCTGCCGCTGAAAGAATTCCCGCTGCAGTAAGTATAAAACAAGTACTTATAAAAAGAATATTTCCCGGTTGCTTCATCCTGTCTCTTACTTTGAACCGCAAGGGCTTGCCTCCAGAACGGTCAGTCGGCGGGCATCGGGGCCTCGCCAGGGATCGCGGTCTACACGATAAACCAGATCCACTTCAGCGTTCTTTCTTATGATGGTACCATATCTCTCGGCTCCATCCCACCACAAAGCGGGCCAGCGGTTGGACCCCAGGGATACCAGAAGTTTCAAATGGTTGTTTTTCGGTTTTCCCACCAGGTCGGCCTGGTAAATTTTCACCGACCGGGTAAGAAATGTTAACGGTTTGAAACCCTCACCGTAAGGTTCCAGGCGCTCAAGCAAGGCTTCAAAACCTTCATGCCCAAGCCGGGTTATCTCTTTATGAGACAGCTCGGCATCAACTGAAAGTATCTCCGGTTCAGCTGGAGCATGGGATATTTTCTCCAGCCATTTCATTGTCTGTTTTTTCAGATTTTCTATATTCCCGCTGGAAATACGAAAACCGCCGGCCTGGGGATGCCCTCCGAAGTCATCAAGAATCGGTGCCATAGCCTCCAGCCAACCCAGTGCATTCATCCCGGAATCGCAGCGTATAGATCCGGAGGCACTCTTGCCCTTAACCGAAATAACAACAGCTGCGGCATCCATGGTTTTCTGCAGACGGGTAGCCAGAATCCCGGTGATACCCCGGGGAACCCCTTCATCTGCAGCAATCACCATTCGCCCCCCCAGCTCCTCTTTAGAGTTGTAAGCCCCGGGTCTGATTTTCTCCCAGTACTCTTCACCCAGAGCCCGGCGTTTTTTATTCAGTTTGACAAGCTCATCGGCCAAAGAAGCGATACGGGCCTGATCGGTTTCCAGGAACAGCTTCACCCCTACATCCGCCCGGCCCATGCGCCCGGATGCGTTAATCAGGGGGCAAAGCTGCCAGGCGATTTCAGTAGTTCCTATTCTCCCCTCATGAAGGCGCTGACGGATAAGCAGTTCCCGTAAAGCGGCCCGGCGTTCTTTGAGAGAATCACTGACATTCAGACGATTAAGACCCATCCTCACCATGATGCGGTTCTCATCTTTCAACGGCATCAGGTCCGCCAGGGTACCCAGTGCCACCAGATCTAAACCCCGCCTCCAGGAGTCAAAAGCCCCTGATACAGCCCTGGTATGCAGGGTAATCATCAAATTCCGCAGGGTAGTAAGAGCGCCTGCATTCTCCGGAAAATACCGAGCCAGCCGGCTGCCCTTTTCCAGATCTTCCAGAGAGCGTCCCCGAAGCCCGGGGAAAGCTTTGGCAATTTCTGTCGCCGCATCCACCACATGAACATCAGCCCCGCCGAAAAACGACGATATCAGAGGTACCTGCCCGGCGATGTCGTATGCATAGAGCGGCTGCCCCTGAATAAACTGCAAAAAGCGGTTACGGTCTGTCTCATCACCTTCAGAGCTAACTGAGATACGTCCGGTTTCCAATAGATTCCGCATTCTAAGGGCTTCCAAAGTCAACTTGTCACCGTCCATCTCAGCCTGAACGAGACAGTATTCGCCTCCCCAGATTTCAGTACCCGCCAGAGACAGCGCCCATTGAAACTTGGACACCACCGCCACAGCGCAAAGTCCGGTAAAAGGGTAAGAATCCGGTATTTTAGGATTGATAATGGCATAGGCATCGGGAAGTTCATTCTCCCGGGGCATGTGATGATCGAAAACCAGGACATCCATCCCCAGTTCCCCCGCCAGTTTGATTTCCGGAAAGTCGGTAACCCCGCAGTCCACGGTGATAACCAGAGTTACATCCTCTGCCGCCTTTTCGACAAGCACCTGCGGGTTCAGACCGTAATCTTCATCCCCCAGGGGTACCCGCCACTCGGGGTTAAGGCCCAACATCCGGAGGGTTTCCACCATCAGAACTGTACCCGTGATACCATCAGCATCTTTATCGCCGCAGATGAGAACCTTCTCCCCCTCTTCCGCTGCAGCAAGAACACGCTCTACCGCCTTTTCCATATCAGGGAAGATATAGGGGTTATGAAGAAAACGTTCATCTTCTTCAAGAAAGAACGCCATCTGTCCCGGCGCTCCCATCTCGCGACGGGTGAGAATCGAAGCTGTTAATAAATCCAGATTGTGGGACGCCGCCAGGGTCCGTACCTTATCACCCTCTATCGGCGGTTTCACCCACTTCATTCCGGTGCAATCTCCTCAAGAATCAGGGTTCCCCGTTCAGCAGGAGCATTACAGTTCACACTCACAGAACCATCCAGCCTTTGAACACCCGCCTCAAGTTTTGCCTCATCCTCGGCCCATACTCTCATCAGTACATCACCTGTAACAACGGATTCTCCGGTTTTCCTCAAAAGTTCTATCCCAGCCATGGCCTCCACCAAATCGGCAGCGGTATCCCGGCCCACCCCAAGAGCAACTCCAGCCATACCTACCGCAAAGGCATCAATTTCAGAAACAAATCCTGCCGACTCAGCT
>JGI24023J19991_10000868_pt1 | contig 23778 bp, 15 predicted proteins | sample Cruoilmetagenom1_FD_19991 | JGI IMG/M metagenome (IMG submission 19991) | reverse complement strand
CAGAACAGGGGAGCAGGAACCAACCAGTACAATATTTTTCCTGTTGTAAATAATCTCTTAATTATTTCCGGGTTAATATTCAGGGCATCCCATTGAACCTGGAAACTGGTTTCATTTAAACCAAAGAAGCCTTCAAAAAAATCGAAAAATATTATCCGAATAAAAATAACTGCAATTAGTGATAAAGAGAACTGTATAAGAAAAATAACATTGATAGTTTTAATAAAGTGATATTTTCTAAAAAAAACTGCACCAAGAAAGAAAAGACTCTGGGCAACCATGTAATGAGCAATTAATATCCAGACTGTTTTTGTAAATGGATTGAAAATGACATTGTGTCTTTTAAAAATCAGTGTATTAACACCTTCTGAAAGATATGAAATTACAGTAATTGCAATAACAGAAATTAGAGCAAATCCAACTGTACTTATTAGAAGCCTGCTTAAAAATTTCTCAAAATTTGATGCTGGAAGCAGCATATAATTCTGAGCAGTTTCTTTCTTATGCATTTCCTTGAAGATCATACTGGTTACAATAAAACCTCCAATAAAAAGTAAATTAGTAAAAAGAGAAAAATATAACTGGTCCGAGGGTGCATTATTATATGCCATAATGGCTGAAACAAGGTAAATTACAGCAGTAACTGCTCCAAAAGCTATTAGAGTAGTATTGATATTACTAAGAATATCTCTTTTGAGCAGGTAAAGTAATCTATTAGGTGAAATTATATTAGCTGTTTTCATTTTTAATACCTCCATTAAAAACTGATTTTATTCCTTCAGGGTTAGTAACTACAGTATTAAAGAGTGTTTCAAAATCAATGTCTGTCTGATCCTGATCTTTGTTTTCTACTATAATCTTATATCCATCAATCTCTTTTTCTAAATATAAGACTTCATCCTTTCCCGGTTCATTTGCTACTTTTTTTACAGTTATTTTATCTGTAATATTTCCCATTGATTCGTTGAAAATTACCTTTCCTTCATCAATGATAATTATTGGATCTATAAGATTTTCCATATCCCGAACCTGATGAGTGGAAATAATTATGAGTCTGTCTTCTGTCCCTGCAGATGCAATAATTCTTCTAAATTGGGTTTTTGATGGAATATCAAGACCATTTGTAGGTTCATCCAGTAAAAATATCCTGCTGTTACAGGCTATACCAAAACTAATAAGGAACTTCTTTTTTTGTCCATAGGAAAATGAATTGAGTTTTTGATCCATAGGTAATTTGAACTCATTAAGTAGTTCTAAAAACTTTGATTCATTGAAAGCAGGATAAAAGGGTGCATATGTTTTCCTGTATTCTTCTGCTTTCAATCCTGGCAGGTAATATTCTTCTGGTAGAAAGAATATATCCTGTAAAAAATCCGGTTCTCTTTTTTGCGGAGTATGTCCATTAACATCAACATCTCCCATATCCGGAAATAGTAAACCGGATATTATTTTGAGTAGACTGGTTTTTCCTGCTCCATTTTTTCCCAATAGGCCATATATATTACCCTGTTTTAAGTTTAAAGAGAGATTTGAAAATAATTTTGTCTTTTTATAGGCAAAATCAAGATTTGTAATTTTAATCATAACACCTCCTAGTGTTCTATTAAACTAGTACACTAGGAATGTATCTCTTAATAGTTTATTTGTCAAGAGAAATTTAATATTTGATATAAAATCCTGATATAAAATATTTAAGAATATATAATTACGCCCGTAGGGGCAAAAGATTTTTTGCCCCTACGTGTGTAATCTTGCCTTCAAAATAAATAATATTATCATTGTACCCACTATAAAAATAATATGCATTGGAAATCCTATTATTATACCAAACCAATTTGCAACAAAACCAACAATCCATGGTCCAATAAGTCCACCCAGACCAGCAAAGAAGAACATAAAACTTAATGCCCTTGCTTTATGTTCCGGAAATATTTGGGCTGCAAGTGCTGTTGTAGTTGGAAATACCATAGCAAAAAAAAGCCCTGTCAGAGGCAATAGATATGCAAAATATTTTCCAGGAAGAATTCCTCCTACAAATGATAACAAAGCCAGGCAAATAGTAATTATCAGGCTTTTTAGATATCCTATTCTATCTACTATAAAACTTGCTATAAGCCGGCCGAGCATCATAAAAGCCCAGAATATTGTTAACATTAAAGATGCAGTTTTTAGACTGAAATTTTTAACCTTGTACAAATAGTCAACAAGCCAAGATGATATGCCAATCTCAGCAGCAACATATAGTAAAATGAGTAGAGATAAAAGGATAAGATTCATATTTATAATTTTATCAGGGGGTTTTATATTAGTATCCGGATTATTTTTTTTAGATTTTTCTGAAGTAAATCTAAGAAATATGAAAATTAAAGGGAATAGTAATATAGGGAGAAATGACCCCTTGTAAGCAGTTTGCCATGGCATGTTTTTTTCCAGTAAAATACCTACCAACCAGGGTGCAATCATTGAACCTGCACCATGAAATACAGCCAATAGATTCAGATACTTACCACTATTTTCATGATAAATATCAGTTATTGCCCCATTTGCACCGACCTCAATACCTCCAAGAGCCATACCAATAGAGAAAAAGAGGGGATATAGAAAAATTTTATCCTGTACAATACTCATCCCTGCAACTGCAATTGATATTATAATACTGGAAAGGAGAAGAACATGTCTGTTCCCGTATTTACCTGCAATAATTCCGGAGCCAATTATGGAAAGCATAAAACCCAAATAAAGCATTAAAAGAATATTGCTGCCCTGTGCATAGGATAGAGAAAATTCTTCGAGTAAAACAGGAATAAGAGGTCCCTTTAAATTATCTGCAAAGCCAAATATTAGAAATGCAAAAAAAGCACCGATTGTAACAACAATTTTAGTTTGTCTTTCACGTAGAATCATACTGCCTCCGGAGTTAGAGTGTAATGGAAGTAGGGATTATCATCAATCCATATGAAGAATAATGAAAAATGAATAATAAAAAATGAAAAGTGAAAAGTGAAAAGTGAAAAGTGAAAAGTGAAAAGTGAAAAGTGAAAAGTGAAAAGTGAAAAATTTAAATGCCGAAATTAATAATTATTAGTATATTGATAATATTATGATATATGGAGTTAATAATGGAATATAGAAGACTTGGATCTGCTGGTTTAAAGGTCAGTGCCCTATCTTATGGTTCCTGGGTGACATATGGATCTCAGGTGGATATTGATCTGGCAGTAAGCTGTATGAAGGCAGCATATGACAATGGGGTTAATTTTTTTGATAATGCAGAAGCATATGCCGGTGGAAAATCAGAAAAAATTATGGGGATGGCATTAAAAACACTTGGATGGCGTAGAAGCAGTTATATTGTTTCAACAAAGGTATTTTGGGGATTAAATGATGGTCCCAATGAAAAAAATACTCTCAATAGAAAATATTTAATGGAGTCTATAGACGGTTCTTTAAAAAGACTTGATATGGACCATGTAGATTTACTTTACTGTCACAGGCCTGATCCTGATACACCTATTGAAGAAGTTGTGTTTGCTATGAGTGATATAATTGCTTCTGGAAAGGCTCATTACTGGGGCACCAGTGAATGGAGTGCTGCAGAAATTATGGAAGCCTGGCAGATAGCAGACAAACATCATCTAAGAAAACCTCAGATGGAGCAACCCCAGTATAACCTTATTACAAGAAACAGAGTTGAAAAGGAATATGCCAGATTGTATGAAGATATAGGTCTTGGTCTTACAACATGGAGCCCTCTTGCTTCGGGCTTGCTAAGTGGCAAATATAATGATGGTATTCCTGAAGGCTCCCGTTTGTCCTTAAAGGGTTATGAATGGTTAAAGGATGGAGTTCTTAGTCCTGATAGAATCGAATCAGTTAAAAAACTGGGTAAGATTGCGGCAGATATGGGTGTTACCACAGCTCAGCTTACACTGGCATGGACCGCTGGTAATCCAAGGGTAAGCAGCGTAATCACCGGTGCCAGCAGACCTGAGCAGGTTATAGAAAATATGAAGGCTTATGAGCTTATTGCCAGACTGGATCAGGGAGCAAGAAAAGAGATTGAAGATTTGTTTGCAAGTGAATAGTAATGATAAATGAAAAACTAATAATGAAAAGTGAATAATGAAGAAGCAGGATTAATCCATATGTGGAGTAATCCTGCTTTTATATTGTAATCAATATTTTTTTTGAATTTAATTTTCTTTCTGATATGGAATTCCCAGTTTTGCCGGGACATTAAAATTCTTTCTGCTAATAGTTAATACAATTGTCAAAATATAGGGCAGGGCAATAAATAGCTCATTAGGAAGAAAGGTTCCTCCTGATGACTGCATGTAAATTGCAATAGCTTCAGCCAATCCAAAAATGAGTGCACCTATCAGAGCCCCCAGGGGATTCCAGTTACCAAGAAAACAAATAGCGAATGCTATCCAGCCTCTACCGCCAATTATTGTATTGGAAAACATCCCCAAAAAAGCAACAGAATAGAATGAGCCTGCTATTGCTCCCACAAATCCGGCAATTGCAGTAACTGTAAACCGTATGCGTTCAACCTTTAAACCTGCAACATCTACTGAAACAGGGTTTTCTCCGGTGGATCTTATGATTAAACCGGTGGAAGTTCTAAACAGGATGAAAAAACCAAGAGGAGCCCCAATGAATGCCAGATAGGTTAGAATATTCTGATTAAAAAGAATTTGTCCGATGGCAGGGATTTTTGATAATAAAGGAATAGGCAAAGTTTTTAAGGGTTCAATAGTCAGTGGTAATAAAGGAATACCAAATATTACTCTGTGAAAAAAAGCGATGAGTCCTGCTATTAGAATATTTATAGCAATACCTGTTACAATCTGATGCTGCTTAAGATAAATTGTTATATATCCATACAGCATTGCAGCTAAAACTCCCAGAACACCGGCTAGTAAAAACCCCAGCAGATAACTTTGGGTAAGATAAACTCCAACAAATCCCCCCCAGGCTCCAATAAGGAATATTCCTTCAATGGCAATAATCATCATGCCTGCTCTTTCGGCGAATACCTCTGCAGTTGCCCCCAGAAGTATTGGTGTACTCATAAGCACTGCTCTTGTTAAAAGACTTATCATACTTCTGCCTCGCTTTTTAATTTTAGGATTTCACGCCGTAGTTCAAGTTTTCTTCGTACATAGTATGACAAGATAACAAAAAGCATTACAAAACCCTCCATAAGTTCGATAATACTTGAAGGAATACCTGAAGTTTGCCCAAGTATAGATCCTCCCACTTTTAAAGCACCAAAAAGGATAGCGCCAAAAATAATCCCTATGGGGTTTGCGTTTGCCAGAATGGCAATCCCTATTCCTTCTGCTCCAATGGTTGTATTAAAATCCTGAACAAGCATATGCTGAACGCCATTAACCTCGGTAAAACCAGCCAAACCAGCCAGACCCCCGCTTATAAGAAATGCCAATATATAAATTCGACCTGCTTCTATACCTGCAAATTTTGCCGCAATTGGGTTCATGCCGACAACACGTATTCTATATCCATATGTTGTTTTATATAGAAATATCCAGCACAGTACTGCAATTACAACTGCCATCAGGAACCCTGTATGAAGGCGGGTGCCATTGACAAATATGGGTAAAAATACATCCTTGAGAATAGGATCAGATTGAGGATATTCATGTTTGGACTCAATCAAAACCGTTCTAAGTAAGTAGTTCATAAAGGCCAGGGCTATATAGACAGACATCATGCTGACCAGAAAATCGTTGGCATTAAATTTTGCCTTAACAAATCCTACCAATGCTCCCCATACACCGCCGGCAAGAAGGGAAGAGAGAAAAATAATTATCAGTGCAACCGGTCCAGGGATAATTCCTCCCAGAAGATGGGAAACAGATAATGCGGCAACAGCACCCATATAAAACTGACCCTGGGCTCCTATATTGAACAGACTGGCTTTGAATGTAAACGCGAAAGCCAATGCCGTAAAAATTAAGGGAGTTGCCTTTACAAAAATATCTGCAAAGGTATATCCATCTCTAAAAAGGAAAGAAAAAAGTTTTCCAAAGGCCGTGATTGGATTTTTATCCAGAAACAGAAGAAGAAGTCCACTGAGGATCATTCCAAATAAAATTGAAAGAAATGTTGTTATTATAAGGTCTTTTATTTTAGGATTCATTATTAGTATTCTCCCTTCCAGGAAGTTTATCTTTAGTATTTATGTTGTCACTATTTGCTTCGATGTTATTAATACCAGCCATTAGTAAACCAATGGACTCTGTATTTGCATCTTCTTTATCCATTATACGAAGCAGTTTCCCATCGTAAAGTACTCCAATACGATCTGAGAGTGCGAAAATTTCAGATAATTCTGTAGAAATTAATAAAATACATTTGCCTTTATTCCGTTCCTCCAGAATGGTTCGGTGAACATATTCAATAGCACCTAGATCCAGTCCTCTTGTAGGTTGATCAAAAATAATTAGTTTTGTACCTATCTCAACTTCCCTTCCAAGAACTACTTTCTGCTGGTTTCCTCCGGAAAGACCTTTCATCTGCTCATCTATTCCTGATGTCTTAACTGAGTAGTTCTGAACAATTTTTTCAGCATGTTTATTCAGTTTTTTTCTTTTTATAAACGATTTATTTGACCATTCTTTATGGAAGCTTGTTTTTAAGAGGAGATTTTCACTTAAACTCATATCCAAAACCAATCCTGCGGTATGTCTGTCTGCATGAACGTAACCAATTCCTGCGTCTATTCGTTCTTTGACAGATAAGGAGTTAATAGGCTGATTTTCCAGATAAATTTCACCTTCTTTTGTTAGATACAGGCCGCTGAGAGTTTCTCCCAATTCCTGCTGACCGTTTCCACTAACTCCAGCAATACCCAGAATTTCACCCTTTCCAATGGTGAAAGAAACATTTTTAAGAGCCAGATGGCCCTGCTTCCCAGCTACTGTCAGGTTTTCAACTTTAAGAATGGTTTCTGAAAATTGTGTTGTTGTTTTCTTAAGTACCGGAATGTCTTTACCAACCATCAATTTTGACAGATCTTTTTCATTGGTATCCTTCTTAAGAATATCTCCAAGTACTATACCGTTTCGCATAACAATAATTCGATCAGCGATATGCATTACTTCCTGGAGTTTATGGCTTATAAAAACAACAGAATGACCTCTTTTGACAAAGTCTTTTACAAAATCCATGAGTGTTATGGCTTCCTGGGGTGTTAAGACAGCAGTAGGTTCATCCATAATAAGGAGTTTTACATCCTGGTAAAGAGCTTTAAGGATCTCAACTTTCTGTTGTACACCTACAGGAAGGTCTTTGATATAAGAATTGGGGTCGATATTAAAATTATATTTTTGTGATAAGCTGTATACCTTTTCTGCCAGTTTTTTCCTGTCAAGAATGCCTTTTTCATTTCCCAGAACAATATTTTCCAGAACAGTGTGTGCAGGAATAAGAGAAAAATGCTGTTGAATCATTCCTATTCCCATTCTCATTGCATCTTTTGGAGAGTTTATAATGCAGGGTTCATTATCAATTATGAACTCGCCTTCATCAGCGTGATAAAGCCCATAGAGAGCTTTCATAATTGTACTTTTTCCAGCTCCGTTCTCTCCTAACAGGGCAAGAACTTCACCCTTATTTATGGTGAATGATACATCTTTATTGGCAATAACCCGGGCAAAGTATTTACTTATATTTCGTAATTCGATAAAGGGTTCTTTCATTTTATTTTGTTACCTGTAGAAAAATAAATAATGTCACCAGCTATAGCTGGTGACAGAATATTTATTATTAATATTACTTTAATATTACTTAGAATGAACCTGAGAACATAGATTCAAAATCAACAGATCCTGCAATAGCATCTTTAGTTGCCTGTTCTACAGCGGTTTTTACATCAGCACCAATTGCATCTGTATAGTATGGCATAAAAATACCTTCTTTAAGTCCAGCCATATTAACCTTGCCTTCCAAAGTTCCACCAAGATACTGTGCAACTGCCCATTTGTAGAAAGTTGCAAAGTCAAAACCGATACTTGCTACAACTGTACCAGGAGCAATATCATTCTGATTGCTGGAAAAACCAACAAATTTTGCACCTTTTTCTTTTGCTGCCTGAATAGCACCAAGGCCAACCTGGTTAGCGTAGAAAAAGAGTGTATCTGCACCATTATCAATCATAGTTTCTGCCATCTGTTTTCCCAGAGCCAGATCTGACCATGAGTTTGAATATGCCCGAACAGCATTTACTTCGAGTCCTGAATTTGCTTTTGCATAACTTGCTGCAGTTGCTTCATAAACATCCAGTAAATCAATCATAGCTTTGTTAGGAAATCCTCCTACAGTTGCAATATTACCATTTTCTGTTACAAAAGATGCAATTACACCCGCAAGAAAACTGGCTTCATATTCTTTTGGGAAAATAGGAGCAACATTATCTGATTCGGAGATCATACCGTTAACAACACAAAATGTTGTATCAGGGTAAGATGGTGCAACTTTATTAGCTGCTTCATCAAACTGGGTACCAGCTGCCATAATCAGGTCATAACCACGTTCTGCATAATTACGGAATGTTGATTCGTAATCGCTGGCCTGTACATTTTCAATGTATTCCATATTTGTACCAAGTTCATCGTTACAGGCTACAAGGCCGCTATAATTAGTTGCGTTCCAGCTCTGGTCGTTAATTGGCCCAGGGAGCATGAGTACTATTTTATAGTCACCTGCACCTGTTTTTTCTTCCTTTACAACTTCTTTGCTTCCACCTGCAAAGAGGGCACTTACAGTTATTATGCTGATTAGTGCAATAATTCCAATTGTCTTTTTCATTAAAACCTTCCTTTAAATGAATTAAATGTAGATAATGGAATTATTTAACATAATTGCAGTTATGTCAAATTAATTCGTAAATATTTAGTATTACCGAAAAATGTAAGTAATTTTAATGTATTTTAAACTATTAAAAATATAAAAATTGATATATACCAAATCCATTAATGTACTTGTGCATAAATATTTTAGAGTTTAATTTAGTGGAATCAATTCCGGTTCAGTCCCTGATATGACTGGTTCACTCTTTATATAAAGCAGTTCAATGGATTTTTATTGTAGAGATATTATCCACTTATTAGAATGAATTATCACATATTTTTTGGAGGATATTTTGATGAAACGTTTTTCTATTATAGTACTGCTTCTGGTAATAAGTACTTTTGCCTTTGCAGCAGGCTCAACCGAAACAGTTGAAACTGTAGAACCTGAAGCAGGTCATGGTGAAACTGAAATTGTTGTATACAGTACCATTTTTGCAGAATATGCAGAGGCAATGAAGGCCGGATTTGAAGCTCTTCATCCTGGTGTTACTGTTAATGTTTTAAACCCCGGTGGAACTGAAGCCATGTTTAAGAAACTTGAATCTGAGGCTTCAAATCCTCAGGCAGATGTTGTTCATGCCGGATCTATGATTAACTACCAGCATGCAATTACTCTTGGACTGCTTGAACCTTATGCACCCCAGGCTCCTGGTTTTAAATCCACTCTTGCAGTTGGATCAAGTCAGTTGAATCTTAGTCATTCTGAAAATTATTATCATGTTTGGTCTTTGATGTTTACAGGTATTATGTATAACCAGCAGGTTCTGGATCGCTATAATTTACCAGTACCAAAAACTTATAAAGATCTTACTAATCCTGTTTATAAAGATCAGATTATTAGTGCCAATCCCCTCAAATCTTCAACAGCAAGCTCAAATGTAATGACCATGCTGCAGATCTATGGTAATGAAGCTCCAGCTCTTTGGGATGGAATAAATGAGAATCTTCCGTATTATTCATCTTCAAGTTCCCGAATTTATACACTTGTAAAAAAAGGTGAATTTGCCATAGCCATTGGTCTTTCCCGGCCTGCTTTAGTAGCTATGGGTGAAGGTTATCCTGTAAACTTTGTTTTCCCTGCCGATGGAAGTCAGATCTATGATAACTCCATGGCTCTTGTAAAAGGTGCAAAACATCCTAATCTTGCAAAGGAATTTATCGACTACATCCTTGGTGATGAAATGCAGCTTAAGGGAACTGAATACCTGTATATTCCTGTTAAAGAAGGTGTAATTGATCCTTCACTACCTTACAGTCTTGAAAGCGCTGCTTCCGGAATTGGAACTATTTATTCACCGGATCCTGCTTTGGCAGAAGAAAACAGATCATTAATTCAGGATACTTTTGGCGAATATATAAGAACCAAGGGTACAAAATAACAACTTTTCCATTATTGCATCGTCAGTAAATAATCTGGCGATGCAGTAGTTTATTATTATGATCCGGAGTATTTAATGAAACGTACATTTTCTTTTTCCTGGTTTTATCCTGCATATGCAATTGTTACAGTATTGTTGATTATTTTTCTGGCAATTCCCATATTAAAATTATTTATGGGTTCTTTTGGAATGTTATTTGATAAAGTTAAGCCTCTTCCAGATGGATTTTTTGCATATCTTATGTATGTAACAATGAACACTTTAAAGATGGCATTCCTGACAACCTTTATAGCAGTTTTAATTGCTATGCCTTTGGCCTTTCTAATTGTAAAACTACAAATTCCAGCAGCTGGATTATATCTTGGATTGTTATCAATACCTTTAATTACTCCTGCTTTTATCTCCAGTTTTGCAACGATTATTCTTTTAGGCAACAGTGGTGTTATTACAATGTTCTTTGAACTCTTTGGTATTAATCTAAAATCGATCTACGGACTTAATGGGCTGGTTCTTACTCAGGTCCTGCATGGGATGCCCTATGCTTTATTGCTAATAATTTCCGGATTAAAAACTGTACCAAAGCATCTTGAAGAAGCTTCAATATCTCTTGGGCATGGAATATTAAAAACCCAATTTATTATAGTTGTCCCATATATTGCTCCCCATATATTAATGGCTGCTCTGATGGTATTTCTTACATCCATGGGAGATGTTGGAGGGCCATTAATTATTGGCGGCAGCTATCAGGTAATTTCCACTGAGATTTATACAAATTTTATTACCTATATGGGAGATGAAAGGATCCCCATTATTTTTGGTGCCTGGACTCTTTTTATATCCTTTATAATGTTATTTATTGTAAATAGATTAATGAAACTTACTGAGATTAAACATAAATTCCGCCTTGGAATAATGACATATGACAGGCCAAAAGCAAGAAAAGCAGGTATAATTGTATTGGCATTTGTATCTTTGTTGTTTATTGCTCCATATATAGCTATTATTATTCAATCTTTTGGCACTATCTGGGCATATGACTGGTTACCAAGAGGATTTACATTTAGCAATTATATTACAGCCATGAATGATATTCTTCCAATCAGGAACACAATTATACTATTATTAACAGTGACTCCTATTATAATAGTTGCAGGTATTATATTTGCTCATATGTTTAAAAACCGTAAAGAATTGGCCTGGATTAATTATCTGACATTACTCCCATTCACAATACCTGGTGTAATTATTGCAGTTAGCCTGCTTCAAACCTATGCAGGGGTTTCTCTTGGACAAAAAGATCTGATAGCAACTGTTTATGTATTGATAATTGCAATAAGTATCCGCCGTCTTCCATTTGTACTTAAAATAATAGAAGCAGGATTTTCCAAGATCGATGATAGTCAACAGGAAGCTGCTTTTAGTCTTGGAGCTTCGGAAATTAAAACATTTTTTACAGTTATTCTTCCTCAGTTAAAACCTGTAATATATACTGCTGTAATTATTGGTATGATTAAGGTTGTTACTGAACTTTCTGCCAGCCTTATGCTGTATCCCCCTGGATGGATGAATATGTCATTGTATATTGCCTATTATGTTGAAGAAGGTTTTATAGCCCGGGCATCGGCAATGGGTATGATTCTAATTATAATTGTGGGACTGGGAACGGTAGTTTCCAATATACTGAAAAAAAAGGAAAACACAAATAATGTCTGAAATAATAATACAAAATCTTCAAAAAAAATTTGGAAACGCTGAAGCTCTAAGAGATCTTTCAATCTCCATTGAAAAGGGAGATCTTGTATCCCTCCTTGGTCCCTCTGGTTGTGGAAAAACAACTCTTCTAAGATTAATAGCAGGATTTGAAACTCCAACTGAAGGACATATCTTTCTTCGTGATCGTAAAATAACAGAAATAGCTCCGCAAAAGCGAAACATTGGCATCGTTTTTCAGGATTATGCAATATTCCCTACAATGAATGTATTTAATAATGTTGCATATGGTCTTAGGGTTAAAAAATTTAGTAAGGAAGAGATTTCAGAATTGGTTGCAGAATATCTGGAACTTGTGGGGTTAACAGGATATGAAAAACGATTGCCATCACAATTGTCCGGAGGTCAGCAGCAGCGTGTAGCTCTTGCCAGAGCTCTTGTCATTAAACCAGATGTCCTTTTACTTGATGAACCCCTTTCAAATCTTGATGCTGCATTAAGATTAAACATAAGAAAAGAGATTAGAAAGATTCAACAGGCACTGGGTATTACTACAATTTTTGTTACTCATGACCAGGAAGAAGCAATGTCCATCTCTGATAAAATATTTGTTATGCGTCAGGGGGAGCTTATGCAGGGAGGAACACCCGAAGAGATTTACAGAGGCCCCCATAATGATTTTGTTGCCGGATTTATTGGGAAATCAAATATTCTATATGGGAGGGTAGTTGGTTATGAGAATGGGCTTACTGTTGTTGAAGCCGGCAGTAGTANATATTTTTCTAAATCCGGGGATGAAATTCCAAAGGGAACAGATGTATGGATCTCATTGAGACCCCAGTATCTCCATCTTAACAAAGATAATAATTCGAACTCACAAAATAAAGTAACAGGAACTATCAACTATATTGAATATCTTGGAGGCCTTGTCAAAGGAGAAATATTTGTATCTAATGAACTAACTCTGGAATTTGAGCAAGCTATTGATGGTAATTCTGCACCGGATTTAAAACAGTCCCAGTCTGTTTCAGCTGTCTTTGAACCTGAAGATGTTGTAATTGGGAGAAATATTAGACGCCTTGATTAATAGGGGATTATATTTGAGTAGGCGGGGGTTACTGTGAAATTCACTGTAAATCGCTTTAGGGATGATATCCCCCGTACTCTTCTTCTTTTTTTACCAATACTGCTTATATTCGGATTTCTTATAATACCTATAGGGAATTTATTGTTTCAGGGCCTTGGAGCTGCTGTTACTGCAAGAACTCCTCTTCCCTCATATTTTTGGCCTCACTTACTAAGTGTCACAAAAAATACATTTATGATGGGTATTATTACTACTGGAATTTCGCTTCTCATAGGACTTCCTCTTGCCTTTTTGCTGGCCCGGACTGATGTTTTTGCTTCCCGTGTTTGGCTGGCTCTATTAACTGTCCCCTTAATTACTCCACCGTTTATTATGGCTTTTGCAACTCTTTCTCTTTACGGCAGGAGTGGTATAGTTTCTATACTGCTCCAGGGGATTGGAATTAATTCACCGCTTATTTTTGGTTTACCAGGTCTTGTACTTACTCAGTTGACAGTTTCCATTCCCTACGCAACATTTATTATAGCTGCCGGACTGCAAGGAGTTCCAAGACATATAGATGAAACAGCTGCATCTATGGGGGTCCCTTCATTCAGAATCTGGGTTAATCTTACACTGCCTTGTGTTTATCCTCATCTTATTATTTCAGGATTAATGATCTTTCTTATGTCTGTTGGAGATGTAGGTGGTCCTTTGATAATAGGAGGAGGATTTCCTGTAATAGCATCTGAAATATTTACAAACTTTCTTTCAGTTCTTAATGATGAACGAATTGCTTTGATATTTAGTCTGTGGATTATTATTTTGTCTTTTATTCTTATTTTTATTGTTAATCTATTACTTAGATTTGCAGTAAAACAATATCGACCGGGAACCCAACCTGTTATTTATCGCCTTTACAAATTCAGAATACTATTTACTTTAGTTTCCGCATTAGTAATTTTATTATTAATGCTTCCCTTTTTTTTAATTCTTGTTCAATCATTTGGAACCATCTGGACATATGAGCTTGCTCCCCAAAATTGGACCACTGATCATTATCTGTCTATGATAAATTCTCCCTCCATTATTTGGGATACTTTATCTCTTGCTATGATTGCTACCCCTATTATTGTTATTTTTGGTCTTATTTTGGGGCATTCAATGTATATACGCCGGGAGTGGAAAATATTAAACTATATAATGATTATTCCTTTTGTGCTTCCAGGTGTAGTAATTGCTGTCGGTGTACTGCAGACCTATGCCGGACTCTTTAAAGGAAGCCATACTATACCTTTTTTTTCATTGTTGGTTTTTACTATTATTATGAGACGTCTTCCTTATAGTTTAAAAACACTTGAAGCCGGGTTTATCTTTGCTGATCCAGGAAGAGAAGAAGCTGCAAGAAGTTTGGGCAGTAATCAGTTTTCATCATTTCTTAAAATTACTCTGCCTCAAATTAAACCCTTTGTTTTTGCTGCTGTTATAATAGGACTAATTAAAACTGCGACTGAATTATCCGTTTCCTTAATTATGGCACCTCCAAACTGGCGAAGTCTCTCTCTCGGAATTGTTTATTTTATTGAGCAGGGTCAATTATCCAGATCGTCTGCTATGAGTGTTGTACTAATAGCAATTATTGGAGCAGGTACATTTGCAGCTGCTTATTGGTCCCAGGGATTAAAAGGATCAAGAGAAGATGGGCCTCATGAGGGTCTTGAGAGACTGGTTCTTGGTCGTACTCCCATTTCTTTTCCCAAAAAACAGAAAAAGGAAAAGCGTATCTTTCGCCCATTATGGAAATATAATGAACCTCTTTTAATTGTTCATGACAGATCCGGAATTTCTGAAGTTAATCGTGCCTTTCTTCATCTAACNGGTGCTGACAGTCTTGAACATTTACAATCAGAAACAAGTTTCTCTGTACTCTTTTTTGGAGACCGGCAGGTTTTGGAAATTTTTAGTACCATGGTTTCAATTGAGAACAGGGCTACTTCAATTATGGTTATAAATGGTGTAAGAGTTCCTATAATTCTGAATGCATATATTACCGGATCTGAAGATGGATCCCGCCGGGCTATGTTTTACTGTCGAAAAGTTTCAGGCCATGCAAGAAGAGTTAAGGAGTATTCTCTCTTAAGAGAAAGAATGGAGGCTGCAGAACAGAAAGCTATGAAAGCTCAGATAACACCTCATTTTCTTTTTAATTCCTTAAACAGTGTTGTTCAGTTAATAGATACTGAGCCCACCCAGGCAAGAGATGTTGTTCAGAATCTCGCAGATCTATACAGATATATTCTAAGTTCAACAAAGAAAAATTTTGTTACAGTTAGTGAAGAAATTGAATCAATAGGCAATTATTTAGCAATCGAAAAGGCCAGATTTGGATCTCGTCTAAATTTTAAAATAACTGTAAATCCTGATATAGAAAATGTAGAGCTGCCTCCAATGATACTGCAGCCTATTGTTGAAAATGCTGTAAATTATGGAGCCCGGGAAAATGGTGATATAAATATAAGTATTAGTGTTTTGGGTGAAGGTGACGAAATAATTATAAGAGTTGCTGATCGGGGTTCAAAGATATTTGATCCGGAGGATATAACAACTGGTAGTGGAACTGGTCTAAAGAATGTTGAAGGCAGAATATTTGCCTTGTATCATCGTAAAATTTCTTACGAGTCCAGGTCTGGTGGAGGACTGATTGTGACTATTTCAATACCAGAGGGGAACAGATGAAAAAGTCAGTATGTATAATTGATGATGAGTTTTTATCAAGAGATCGCATAAGGAAACTTCTTAATAAAGAATTGGATTTCATTATCACTGGAGAAGCAGATAATGGAAGAGATGCAGTGGAGCTTATTAATAATATTAAACCTGATTTGGTAATTCTTGATATAAAAATGCCGGGATTATCAGGGTTTCAGGTTCTCCAGGAAGCAGAATACAAACCTGCTGTTATATTTGTGACAGCATATAATGAACATGCTGTTCATGCTTTTGAAGTTCATGCAATAGATTACCTGTTAAAACCCTTTCAGGATAAACGTTTTTACGAATCTCTTTCCAGAGTTCCTATTGGAACAAGCCCTGATACTGATACCCTGGTTGAGCTTAGATCTTTAATTGAAGGATCCAGGGAGAAAAAAATATATCTGGATCGTATTACAGTAAAGGATAGATTTGAATTTCTTGTTTTAGCTGCCAGCGATATAGATTTCTTTTCTACCGAAGACGGTCTTGTCTTTCTTCATTCCGGTGGAGCTAAATATGTGATAGATCAAACTCTTTCCCAGCTGGAAGAAANTCTAAATCCCAATTTNTTTTTTCGGGCCCATAGAAAATCTCTTGTAAATATTAAGAGAGTAGAACGAATGGTTCCATGGGGTAGAGGACGGTATGTACTNAAATTTTCTGGAGATGATAAAGTGCATCTAAGTAAAGAAAAGACCAGGAAATTTAAAGGGCTGATTGGACTAAACTGATCTTATAGAAAGTTTATTTTATAACAAATTAGTTCTAAAAGTAACAATAACTGTTGTAATATTTCTGTGCTTGATTTATACAGATCTATATGAAAGGCTACAGCATTTCAAAAAAAAGAAAAGGCAGAAGATACTACAATTTTTTCGGCCTGTTTAATGAGTTCTCATATACGCTGCTGGTAGGCAATATTATTACACTCTATTTACTGCGCCTCAATGTTTCAAATAGTTTTATTGGACTAATATCTTCTTTCAGCTACTTATCTTTCTTTTTTATTATATTTGGTAAAAAACTGCTGATAAAATTAAATATTGTTAAAACCATGGGATGGACATGGCTTTTAAGAAATATTGTCCTGATTCCAATGATCTTTTCTCCTTTTTTTGTTAACCAGGGGAGGATTAGGATTGCAGGGTTAATTATTTTTATATGCTTGCTGTTTTTTCATATAATAAGAGGAATAGGACTTGTTGGTAACAGCCCTCTGGTCAGAGAGCTTTCAGCTGGAAAAGACCGTGGGAAATTTCTATCAACCTATCAAATTATAGTAAATCTGGCTGTTCTTATTGCCAGTATTACAATTATCATTTTCCTCAGGCCAGAAACACCTGTATCTATTTTTTCCGGTTTTTTTATTCTTGGTATTTTAACAGGACTTATTGGGACAGGTCTCCTTTTTTCGATTCCTGAACCCGTAGGAGGAAATGAGGGAGTAAAGGATAAACTGATTGATTCCTTCCGTGTTAGTTTAAAATCGCCAGCTTTCCGAAAATTTTTAGTTCCATTTTCTTTTTTTCTTTTCATCAGTGCTATGGCGCGTCCCTTTATTCTTGTTTATGCAAAAGAAATTTTTTACATATCGGATCGTACTGCCATGCTTTTGGCAATTTTTGGTACTCTTGGCACAGTAATTATGGGCTTGATGTCCGGATTCTTTCTTGATCGTATTGGTGCAAAACCTCTCATGATTGTTTACACATTTATAACAGGAATTAGCATAATCCCGGGTTTCCTCCCTGCAAATTTGGTTATTCTTCACTTTTTTCTTTTAACAAGTTTGATGTTCTTTTTATTTCAATTTGGTTCAACAGGCAATCTAAACAGTAGTCAGGCCTATTTCTACAGTATGATTTCCCAGAAAGAACAGGTGAATCTGGGTATTATTTACTTTTTTATTATGGGGACAACCGGTACTCTTGGTTCAAATATTGGTGGTTTGTATCTGGATGTTTTACGATATTTTACAGAAGGAAATTCTGAGCTGGTCTATAAAATTTTCTTTTCAACAATACTCATTCTTATGTTAACTGTTATTATTCTTATGGGAAGGCTGGAGAATAAAGGTGCTCATCCTTTACCACGGGCACTCCGTATTATGTTTTCTTTGAAGGATTTGAGAGCAATAAGTCTTCTTAATAAACTTGACAATATTGCTTCTGTAGAGGCTGAACAGAAAGTAATTAGAGAAATTGCAACATCTCATTCCTCCTTTCCGGAAAGGGAAGTAATTAAGAAACTCACTGCGCCAAGTTTTGCTATTCGTTCAGAGGCTCTTTATGCTTTGTCCGGAATGGAGATTACTGATGAGCTGGAGGAAGCTCTCCTAAATCAGATTGAGAACTACCACTTTACTACCGCCTCAATAGCTGCCCGTATATGTGGTCAGAGAGGTATAAAGGGGGCTATCCCTGTATTAAGAGAATCTCTTAAAAGTAATGATTATCTTCTTGTTTCCAAATCAATGTTTTCACTTGCAGAGCTTATGGATAAAACAAGTCTTAGTAATATTGAACAATTAATCCTGATTTCAGAGAACCCAATGGTTATAATTCATGGTGTCTCTGCATTGAGATTATTTATGAAAGAAAATTCCATTAAAATACTCTTTACTCTTCTTTCCAGACCCAATTTACCTGTCTATATAAGAGAAGAAATTTTTGTATCTTTGACAGGTCTGCTTAATTTTAAAAATTGGTTTTATCGTTTCTATCTTGTATACCGGGATAACCATGAAGAGGGAATAGAACTTCTTCTTGACCAGCTGGACAGGAAAGGAGTTTCAAGGGGTATAGATTTTTCTTTTATTTCAGAAGAAAATCTTGGTACAAGGCATTTTATAGCAAAATCCGGTGCATTTCTTGAAACCATGATAATAGATATAAAAGTGAAACATATTCTTAAGGCTGGTCTGAAAACTGAAAATATTGCCAGGTATAAGGGGGTAAGTTTCCTTGTTGCTTCCTTTATTGTTTATAACTACACTGTTTCTCCTTAAGTATAACTATCATTTTTCTGAAAACTTCATGCCTGGTGAGCTGTTTTGATGATTAGGGAATAAATAACCTACGAAAAATAATCTTTCCAGTAGAAATTTTTGATATTCCCTGGGAGTGGTAAATGTTTCATACAGTTTGTAATTAAATATCCTTTGTTGTTCTGTTCACTTAGCTCAAGCCAGTATTGCAAATTCTTATAAAACAATGGTTTAATAGTTGAGGAAAGTTTTATTTCAAATGGTGTAATTTCCCCATCCACAGGCATTAAAAGATCTATTTCTTTTCCACTTTGTGATCGCCAGTAATACATTTCCGGCTTAATCCCTCTGGAATATTCTTTTTTTACCATTTCGGATATTACAGCATTTTCAAAGATAGCTCCCGCCATTGGTCCATTTAGTAAAAAAGTCTCATTCTTTATACCAATAAGAAAGTTTACAAGCCCGGGATCAAGAAAATATATCTTAGGTGCTTTTATAAGTCTCTTTCCGTAATTTTTATAAAAAGGAGGCAGGAGATAGATAATATAGCTTGCTTCAAGAATTGAGATCCATCTTCTTATTGTAGGGACGCTTAATCCCAAGTCATTGGCAAATGAGGAATAGTTTAATTGGGTTGCTGTACGGGAGGCAAGAAGCCGGATAAATTGTTCAAAATCACGTAGATTTTCTATGTTCATTAAAGCACGGACATCTCTTTCGAGGTAAGTTTGAAGATAGCTTGAATACCACAAATCCTGATTTACTTTTTTATAAAGCAGGGGCTCCGGATATGAGCTTTCCAGTAGATAGGGAACTAATTCTTTTTGTAGTTTTCTTTCGGAGTAAGTAAATGTAGGAAGTGATAATATTGCTGCTCTGCCAGCAAGCGATTCAGATATACTTTTCATTACAGAGAATTGTTGGGATCCGGTAATAAACCAATTGCCAGGTGATCGGTCTCTATCAATTAATATTTTAATAGTTTGTGTTAATTCCGGCATATATTGTATTTCATCGATAACAACAGGTTTTTGTAATGTGCTAAGATAATCAATTGGGTTTTCTGACAGAAGAGCTCTGAAATTTGGATCATCAAGTGTCAGGAAAGTACCTTTTTTGATAAAGTTTTTTAAAAGAGTAGTTTTTCCGGATTGCCTCGGACCAGAAATGACAATAGCTGGAAATGTATTTGCTGCATCTGATAAAATTCGTTCAATTAAACGTGTAAGGTACATAATATAAATATAAAATGATATATTACTTTTGTCAATATTATTTTATATGACTGATTGAATATGAGATATTAAATCAGTCCATTTTTATATTCTGTCTACTCTAATTATAATTAAATTTGTTACTCTGAAAAACGAATTAAATTTATAAAGAAGCTCTTCTCTCATATAGGTCTTAATAGATTGACGAAAAAAGCCAAAAATAAGTTGAATTCAGAGACATCGCAAATTTCTCAAAAAATTTGACAGGGAGATAATAGCGATGTATTCTAAAATAAAGGGAGTATGCTATGAAAAGAATAAGTATATTTTTAATTATTGGAATAATANTTTTATCCCCTATCTATGCACAACGAACAACCGATATTGAAAATAGTAAAGACTATCCGCTATTATCCCGTTTTGAAGGTTCGNTTATAGAGTTTTATAAAGAGACCAAATGGGGTAGTTATTTATTACCGGTAAGTGATAAGGGAACGATAGACTGGAATGGTCCCATGGCTCTCGAAGGCAGAGTTATTCGAACACAGTACACTGTTTCTCCTGATAATAATTCTGAATTTGTTCTGCATAATTATAAAGCAGCTTTTAGAAATGCAGGGTTTGAAGTTTTAATTGCTATTGCTAATGAAGAACTTGGTGTCAGTGATCGTCCCCACACCTGGAATGATACATATTATGTCGGTGGCGGATACTATAATGGATTGAACAATGGTAAATTTGGTATAGGCAAAAACTTTCCTACCTGGAATAATAACCATTGTTTTATTGCAGCCCGGGGTCATGAAAATGGTAAAGATATTTATGCTGTTATCTATGCAATTGTGGATCAGAATTACACACTAATTACACAGGATATAATTGAAGTAGAGTCTGTAGAGACTGGTTTTGTTTCCGCTGATAATATTTCAAAAGACATTTCATTTTCCGGTCATATTGCAATTTACGATATTCATTTTGATGGTGATAAAGCCACTATTAAATCTGAATCTGCAGAAGCCTTATCTGTAGTAGCAAATTACCTTAAAGCAAATTCTGATATAGATTATTTTATTGTTGGCCATGCCGCAGGAATAGGGGATTTTGATTTGGGAATGGACCTCTCTGTTGCCAGAGCTAAAGCAGTAATGGATGAACTTATTAAGAATTATGGAGTTCCAAAAGATCAGCTTAAATTCTATGGAGTTGGTGCCCTTTGTCCTGTTGCATCAAATAATTCCAACGAAGGAATTGCAAAGAACAGGCGTGTGGAGATCGTAGAACAGTAATATTATAGATATTAGAGCTGCATCTACAACTATTCTCCACAAGATCTTTCAATGTATGATTGATTAAGTTTTCCATTACTCTTGAAATTTTTTCCAAGTCAAATCTGTGTTTAAACATTAAAAAGGAGAAATTGATAAATAATACAGAAGAGAGAGAAGGAGTAGATTATGAAACTTAAGGGAAAGCTTTTAATATGGATATCCGTAATGTTATTTGCCACAATTTCAATAATTTCTGTAGTAATAATTACCAATACAATCAGTAGGTCAAAACAGGATATTGAAAACTATCGGCAGGAACAGCTGAGTAAATACAAAAACGATTTGAAAAACTATGTGGATATTGCTGTTGCTACTATAAATTCTGAATATAAAGCGTCAATAAACATGGATTCACTCCTAATTAAGTACGGCACGGACCTGGAAAGAGTAATAGACATATCTGAATCTGTTATTAACCGTAATATTGCATTGTATGAATCAGGAAATCTAACCCTTGAGAATGCAAAATCTCAATCTATGCTGGAAATTAAAAACATTAGGTATGATCAAGGTACTGGTTATGTATGGATAAACGATACTACACTTCCCTATCCTAAAATGATAATGCACCCAATTGCTCCTGCTCTCGATGGGCAGATCCTGGATGATCCAAAATACAATGTGGCATATGGAACGAGTAAGAACCTATTTAGTGCTTTTGTTGAAGTAGCTAAAGAAAAAGGAGAAGGATTCGTTGACTATCAGTGGCCTAAACCAACTAAAGAGGGTTTGACCGAAAACCAGCCAAAGCTGTCTTATGTCCGGCTTATAAAAGAATGGGACTGGATAATTGGTACCGGGATTTATATTGATGATGCAGTTCTCGAAGCTAAGGAAAACAGTAAGAGTATTATCCGAAGCATGATATATGACCAGGGAGCAGGATATTTCTGGATAAATGACACCAATCTGCCTTATCCTAAAATGATAATGCATTCCACTTCCCCTGTTCTCGATGGGCAGATTATGGATGATCCAAAATACAATGTGGCATATGGAACGAATAAGAATCTATTTAGTGCTTTTGTTGAAGTAGCTGAAGAAAAGGGAGACGGATTCGTTGACTATATGTGGCCTAAACCAACTAAAGATGGATTGACGAAAGATCAGCCAAAGCTTTCTTATGTAAAATTGTTCCCGGAATGGAACTGGATTATTGGGACTGGGGTCTATCTCGATACAATTGAGCTGGATGTACAGAAAAAAATGGCAGCAATTTCTAAAGATACAGCAAAAGTGGTAATAATTATCATTATTATTGCTTTGGGACTATTTATAATTGCCTTTACCATATCATATTTCTTTGCCAATTCTCTTTCAAAGCCTCTTATCAGGATTACTGATAGCGCTGAGAAAATTGCTAAAGGGGATCTTGCTATAGAAACTATGAAGAGAGTTTCCAGGGATGAAATAGGAGCTCTTAACAAAGCGTTTGCTGAAATGACCAAAGTCCTGGAATATAAAGAGCAGATAGTTTCCCGGATGGCTGGAGGTGATTTTTCTTTGAATGTTAATGTAGCTTCAAAAAGGGATATGCTTGGGAACTCTCTTGTAAAAATGACAGATTCACTCAATAATCTGTTGGGACAGATTAATATGTCTGTTGATCAGGTAAATATTGGAGCAGATCAGGTTGCTCAGGCAAGTCAGGCCCTATCCCAGGGCGCAACAGAATCTGCCAGTTCTTTAGAGGAAGTTTCAGCATCCATTACACAAATTAATAGTCAATCCAGACAAAATGCAGAGAATGCAACAGAAGCAAATGGTCTTGCAAAACAAGCAACAGAAGACGCTGAAAAGGGCAACAAAGAGATGGAAGGTCTTTCTGTAGCAATGGAAAAGATAAATGAATCATCTGATCAGATTAAGAAAATTGTAAAGGTAATTGATGACATTGCATTNCAGACAAACCTTTTGGCATTAAATGCGAACGTAGAGGCTGCAAGAGCAGGAAAATATGGTAAGGGATTTGCAGTAGTTGCAGATGAGGTTCGTAACCTGGCAGTTAGAAGCGCAGAAGCTGTAAAAGAAACAACCGAAATGGTGGATGAATCTATTCGTAATATTGAATCCGGTAATAAAGCAGTAGATTCTACTGGAACTCAGCTTGAATCTATAATGGGAGGGGTTTCAAAAGTAGCAGATTTTCTGGAAGAGATTGCCACAGCCAGTAAGGAACAGGCAGAAGCGATAGATCAGATAACCCAGGGGCTTGAACAGATAGACCAGGTTACCCAGTCCAATACAGCAAGTGCCGAAGAGAGTGCAGCAGCTTCCGAAGAACTTGCTTCCCAGAGTGTACAGCTTAAGAATATGATTGCTACATTTAAGCTGAAAAATGAACAAAGTAACTCAGTACCACAACCCCGACAGCTTGAATACCAGGCTCCAAAAGTAAGTGCGAGGATTGAACATAGAGTTTCAAATCAAGCGGAGACAGGAATAAAACAAGTTGATCC
>JGI24023J19991_10000861_pt1 | contig 23843 bp, 17 predicted proteins | sample Cruoilmetagenom1_FD_19991 | JGI IMG/M metagenome (IMG submission 19991) | reverse complement strand
TTTAAAAAAAGATAAGGCTTTAGTTGTTTTCCCAGAGATTAGTTTAGGGGAAGTGTGGATTGATATTTTTGAATTATCTCAAAAAACTAATAGTGTAGATGCTAGTAAAAATATCATTTTAATAAAACCAGCTTATAATTTTGAAAAACGAATAGATAGAGAAGTTATAGTAGATGAGCCTAAAAGATGGTTTTGGAATGTTATGAAGAAAAATATGGGTATATATAGTTTAGTTATTATATCCGCAATTTTTATAAATATTTTTGTTATATTTATACCTCTTTTTACTATGAATGTTTATGATAGAGTTTTACCAAATAAGGCTGTTGATACACTAATAGTATTAGTTGTTGGAATTTCTTTGATTATTATATTTGATTTAATTTTAAAATTGATTCGTTCTTATTTTTTAGAGCAGGCATCTACAAGAGCAGATGTTCGAATGTCAAGTATAATATTTGATCAGTTATTAAATATTAAGCTTGATGAAAAACCAGCTTCTACAGGGTTATTTGTTAGTAGATTACAATCTTTTGAATCTGTTAGAGAATTTTTTACTTCTGCAACGGTGGCTACTCTTGTTGATATTCCATTTGTTTTTTTATTTGTTGCAATTATATTTTATATTGGTGGCAATCTAGGTTATATATCATTAGTAACAATGGTTATTGCGTTAGGATTTGCTTGTTTATGCAAAAACCTATTAAAGATGCTATTTTAAAGTCAGCAAAAGAGGATCAAGTAAAACAGACAACTCTTACAGAAGCTGTTACTGGATTAGAGATTATAAAAAGTGTAAGAGCACAAAATAGGATGCGAACACATTGGGAAAAATCATTAAGTCAAACATCTTATTATGGGAATAAATCCATTCATTTATCTCAAATTGTTACTTATTTTACAGGCTTTATATCGCAGTTATCTAGTATTGCAATTGTAGCTGGTGGTGTAATGTTAGCTAGTGAGGGTGAATTAACTATGGGTGGAATCATTGCATCAATGATGTTAAACAGCCGTGTAATTGCACCAGTGTCTCAAATAGTTGCTATGATAATTAGAATAGATAGAACAATGTTATCACTAAATAATATTGACGAAATTATGAATATGCCAGTTGAACGGCATGATTTAAAACATTATTTAAGTAGACCAGACTTAGATGGAGATATAGTATTTAAAGATGTATCTTTTAATTATAAAGATAGAAATTTTGATATTTTAAAAAATTTAAATTTAACTATTAAAAAAGGTGAAAAAGTTGGTATTATAGGAAGAGTTGGTTCTGGTAAATCAACAATTGCTAAACTTATTTTAAAGCTTTATGAACCGAACAAAGGCTCTATACTAGTTGATAATACAGAAATACGACAAATTGATCCTGTAGATTTGAGACACTCAATAGGATATGTTCCTCAGGAACCTTTTCTATTTATGGGAACAATTAGAGATAATATTACGATTGGTGATTCATATGCTACTGATGAAGAGATACTTGAAGCTTCTAAAATAGCTGGAGTACATGAAATTTTGGGTAAACATGAAGCTGGATATGATTTAATAGTAGGGGAGAGAGGGGAAGGACTTTCTGGAGGTGAAAGACAATCTGTAACATTAGCTAGGGCAATATTATCAAAACCAAAAATTCTTATTTTAGATGAACCGACAAATTCTATTGATGAGCTTTCTGAACAAAAATTTAAACAAAATTTGAAAAAAATTATAAAAGATAAAACGGTAATTGTAATAACACATAAGCCCTCTATTTTAAGTTTAATTGATAGATTAATCATTCTTGAAGAGGGTAAAATTATAGCTGATGGACCAAAGAATGAAGTAATATCTAAAATGAATGGTGGCAAAAGTATAAAATTAAAGGCTCAAAATGGTTAGAGAATTATATGTTTTTTTAGGTGTTATAGTTTTTATTAATTGGGCAATTTCATGTGGTTATTAAATAAATTTCAGACAAATGAAGATGTTAATTTTGTGAATACATTGTATGCTCAGTCTAATGCAAAAATAAAAACATATACACTAATTTTATTTATAACAATTGCTACTTTTTTTTCTGGAGCAATTATTTGGGCTTTTTGGGCTGAAATCGATGAGTTAGCTAGAGGTGAAGGAAAAGTTATACCATCTGCTAAAATACAAACAGTACAATCCTTAGATGGAGGTATTATCTCAGATATTTTGATTAAAGAGGGTTCTTTTGTAAAAAAAGATCAACCACTTATGAAAATTGATACAACACGATTTAAAGCATCACTTGATGAAAATAGAAATGCACTAGAAGATTTAATTGCATCGCAAATTAGACTTAATGCAGAAGTAAATTTAGATATAAATAAACCTTTACCAAAATTAGTTTTTAATGATAAAAAGTTAGAAAATTATCCTGATATCATAAAAGTTCATGATGATATATTTAGAACAAGATTTCAGGAACTTAAAACATCAGTTTCCATTCTACAAATGCAACTGAGTCAAAAAAAACAGGAACTTGTAGAGTTAAAAAGTAAGAAAAAACAATTAGCTAAATCATTAAAACTTATAGAAGAAGAGATGGCAACAATTGAAAAGTTAGTTGCTAGAAAATCACTTTCAAATATTGATTTTATCGCAATTAAGAAAGAACATAATAATATTTTAGGTGATTATGATGCAACTAGACTTTCTATTCCTAGAATGAGAATAGCTGTTAAAGAAGCAAAACAAATGATACAAGATAAAGTAAATGCTTTTAAATCAGAAGCAGCAAAAGAACTTCAAAAAGTAAGTTCTGAAATTAAAAGGTTTGAATCAAAAGTTATTTCAGAAAAAGATAAACTTGATAAAACTATTATATTATCACCTGTTGATGGAATTATAAAACAAATTAATTTTAATACACTTGGTGGAGTTATAAAATCAGGTGTTGATTTAATTGAAATTGTACCAAATAGCGAAATTTTACTAGTTGAAGCAAAGATAGCTCCTAAAGATATTGCATTTATTAATCCAACTCAAAAAGCGATTGTAAAAATTACAGCATACGATTTTTCAATATATGGTGGACTTGATGGAAAGATTGTAGAAATATCAGCAGATAGTATAAAAGATGAAGATAGTAAAGATGGAAAAACATATTATAAAGTGGTAATTCAGACAGAAAAAAATTATCTTGAAAAAGATAATCAAAAGTTTTCTATTATACCAGGAATGATTGCAAGTGTGGATATTGTGACTGGACAAAAGTCAATTTTGGATTTTATTTTAAAACCTATTTTAAAAACAAAACAATCAGCATTGCATGAAAGGTAGAATTTAATATAATCATTTAGAGGTATTTTACCTAAAAAAGACTAACCAATTTATAAGTACTTTCTAGGTAAAATACCCGAATTTTATCTAAAAAAACTCAAGGAAAATATAGAATGCCAAAAAGAGAAGATATTAAGTCTATTTTACTTATAGGATCTGGTCCTATTATTATCGGTCAAGCATGTGAGTTTGATTATTCAGGAACACAAGCTACAAAAACATTAAAAGAGTTAGGATATAGAGTTGTACTGATAAATTCAAACCCAGCTACTATTATGACAGACCCAGAGTTTGCAGACAAAACGTATATTGAACCAATCACAGAAGATACAATTGCTCAAATAATTGCTCTAGAAAAAGTTGATGCTATTTTGCCAACTATGGGTGGTCAAACAGCACTTAATGTAGCAACTTCTATGTATGACAAAGGTATGCTTGAAGGTATAGAATTTCTAGGAGCTCATCCAGATGCAATTAAAAAAGGTGAAGATAGACATCTTTTTAATGAAGCAATGATAAAAATTGGTATGGACTTACCAAAGAGTGCAAATGCTTATACTGTTGAAGAAGCTATAGAAAAAGCAAAAGAGATTGGTTTTCCTGTTATCTCAAGAGCTTCATTTACCCTTGCTGGTGGTGGAAGTGGTGTTGCTTACAATATGGAGGAATTTGAAAAACTTGCAAAAGAGGGTATTGACGCCTCTCCAATAAGTGAGATTGAGATTATGGAATCTATGCTTGGTTGGAAAGAGTACGAGATGGAAGTTATCAGAGATAAAAAAGATAACTGTATTATCGTATGTTCTATCGAAAATGTAGACCCAATGGGTGTTCATACAGGAGATAGTATCACTGTTGCCCCTGCACTTACTCTAACAGATAAAGAGTACCAAAATATGAGAAATGCATCTTTTGCAATTCTTAGAGAAATAGGTGTTGATACAGGTGGAAGTAATGTTCAGTTCTCAATAGACCCAAAAACTGGAAGAATGATTGTTATTGAGATGAACCCAAGAGTATCAAGAAGTTCAGCACTTGCTTCAAAAGCTACAGGGTATCCTATAGCAAAAGTTGCAACACTTTTGGCTGTTGGTTTTACTCTTGATGAGATTGAAAATGATATTACAGGGACAACGGCATCTTTTGAACCTGTTATTGATTATGTTGTGACAAAAATTCCTAGATTTACTTTTGAAAAATTTCCAAAAGCAAACTCTACGCTTACTACAAGTATGAAAAGTGTTGGTGAAGTTATGGCTATGGGACGAACATTTAAAGAATCTTTTCAAAAAGCACTTTGTTCACTTGAAACTGGTCTTTGTGGATTTGATCCAATTAAAGGTGATTTAGAGACAATTAAAAAAGAGATAAGAAGACCAAATTGTGATAGATATAACTATTTAATGCAAGGTATGAGAGAAGGTTTAAGTGATAAAGATATTTTTGAGTTATCAAAAATTGATCCATGGTTTTTAAATCAATTTAGAGAGATTTATAATATGGAAAAAACAATCGTAGAAAAACAATCTAATACACTAAAAGATTCTGAATTTTTAAGAAGAGCAAAAACTTTTGGGTTTAGTGATAAGATGATCTCTAAACTTATAAACTGTAAAGAGAGTGAAGTATATGATGCAAGAAGATTGCTTGGGATAAACTTTCAATATAATGAGGTTGATACTTGTGCAGCTGAGTTTAAAGCTTTAACACCATATCTTTACTCTACAACAAATATCTCAGCATTACCACAAAAAGCAAAAGAACAATCTGATAAGAAAAAAGTTATGATTATTGGTGGAGGTCCAAATAGAATAGGGCAAGGGATTGAGTTTGATTATTGTTGTTGTCATGCAAGTTTTGCTTTAAATGAGATGGGTGTTGAGACTATAATGTACAACTGTAATCCAGAAACTGTATCGACAGATTATGATACATCAGATATATTATATTTTGAACCTATTGATTTTGAACATGTAAGAAGTGTTATTGAAACAGAAAATCCAGACGGAATTATAGTTCATTTTGGTGGACAAACTCCTTTAAAATTGGCAAATGCTATTCATGATTTTGGAGGAAAGATTATAGGAACAACTGCTGAAGTTATTGATTTAGCAGAAGATAGAGAAAAATTTTCAACTTTTGTAGAAAAAGCGGGACTTTTACAACCAGATAATGGAACAGCTGTAACAGTTGAACAAGCTTTAGAAATAGCAAATAGAGTAACATATCCAGTTCTTGTACGACCATCGTTTGTACTTGGTGGAAGAGGGATGAAAATCGTTTATAATGATACTGAACTTAGAATGTATATGGATGAAGCAGTAAGTGTGTCAAATGATGCACCAGTACTTGTAGATAAATTTCTAGATAGAGCAATTGAGCTTGATGTTGATTGTATCAGTGATGGAAAAGATGTATATATTGGTGGAGTGATGCAGCATATTGAAGAAGCTGGTATTCATTCAGGAGATAGTGCTTGTAGCTTACCTCCAATTAGTTTAAATGAAGCTATTTTAAAAGAAGTAGAAGAAAAAACAAAAACTATGGCACTAGAGCTTGGAGTTTGTGGTTTGATGAATACTCAATATGCTATTCATCATGGTAAAATTTATCTTATTGAAGTAAATCCAAGAGCATCTAGAACAGTACCTTTTGTTTCAAAAGCTACAGGAATTCCTTTGGCAAAAGTAGCAACAAGAGTTATGTATGGACAACCTCTAAGAGAAGCTTTAAAAGTATATGATAAAGATGAAAAGATAGTAAATGTAACAAATGAGGAATCATTAAATCTTTTAAAACCAATGTTAAAAAATCATGTTGCAGTAAAAGAAGCAGTTTTCCCATTTAATAAATTAAGTGGAGCAGACCTTATTTTAGGTCCAGAGATGAAATCAACAGGTGAAGTTATGGGTATAAGTAGTGATTTTGGAAAAGCATTCGCTAAAGCTCAAAATGCTGCTAAAAACTTTTTACCACAAAAAGGTGGAAAAGTATTTATTTCACTGGCTGATTTAGATAAAGAGTTTGCACCAAAAATCGCACTTGGACTTGAAAATCTAGGATTTGATGTGGTTGCTACTGGGGGAACTTACGATATTATTAGTGAAGCTGGAATACCTTGTGAAAAAGTTTTAAAAGTAAGTGAAGGGAGACCTAATATTACAGACTCTTTAATGAATAGTGAGATTGTAATGGCTATAAATACAAGTGATGGAAAAGAATCTAGTAAAGATGATGGGGAACAGATACGAAGAACAGTATTGCGAGTTAATGTTCCTTATTTTACTACAGTTTCTGGAGCATTAGCTAGTGTGGAAGCTATTGAATCACAAAGAGATATTGCTGGTTTTGCTCCAAAATCAATACAAGATTTTCTTCAACTTTCATAGGTGGATTGAACAGTGGATAGCAGTTTAGTATATTTAACTCAAACTGATACCACTGTGGGATTTTTATCTTCAAATGAGAAAAAACTCTCACAAATTAAAAAAAGAGATTTAAGCAAAAAAACTCTTCAAGTTGTAGATAATTTTGAAACTTTAGTGCAAAATATTAGAGTTCCTAAAAATTTTAGAAAACTTGTAAGAAATTCTAAAAAAACTACATTTATTTATACAAACAAAGAAGCTTTTAGAGTGGTTGATAGAAACTCAGAACATCACTCTTTTTTAAAAAAATTTCATTCTCTTTATTCTACATCTGCTAATATCACACAAAATAGTTTTGATGAAGAATTTGCTATTCAAAATGCTGATGTTGTTGTTTATGCTAAAAAGTTCAAAGAAACGACTCCCTCTTCTATTTATAAACTTTCAAAACTAAAAAAGAAACTCATTAGATGAAATCTTTACAATATTGTGTTGTTATTATTAGTGTAATATGTTTTCAATTAAATTTATTAGCAAATCAAGAGATTAAGATAAATTTTAAAAATTTAGATACAGAAAGTCTTATTAAAATAACTTCAAAAATAATACAAAAAGATATACTTATTACCTCTAAAGTAGAAGGAAAAGTTAATTTTATCTCAAATAAAAGTATCAATAAGAAAAATATTTTAGATATATTAAAATATGATTTACAATCAAAAGGATTTTCTCTTGTAAATAAAAGAGATATGTTTTTAGTTGTTAAAGATGAAAACTTAGTAAAATATAATAAAAAAAAATCTCTTGATACTCTTATTGTATCAGTGATTCCTATAAAAAATATTGATTCAAAGGTAGTGGTTCAAATTGTAAAAGATATTATAATAAATCAAAAAAATGTGCACAACCCATACATCTCTTTAGATGAACAAAATAATAGAATAATAATTTATGGTTTACAACACGATATTGATACTATTTCTAATATTATTGAACAGTTAGATACGCAACAGCAACAAGTGTATGTAGAAGCTAAAATTATAGAAATAAGTGAAACTAAAATACAAAATATTGGATTAGAATATGGTTTAAATGGTTTTTATTCTACTGGTTCTTCTTTAAATACTTTTAATTCTTCATTAAATTCTTTAGGAGAAGTGACACCATTGAGTTTAACACAATTAAGTAGTTATGGATATAGTCCTGCAATACTGAAAAGTTCAATAGCTTTAGGTGCAACAATAAATTTACTCAAAGAAAATAAAGCTTTGGAAGTAGTTAGTGAACCATCTATTTTATGTGTAAATAATCAAGAAAGTTCAATATATGTAGGGGAAACGAGATCAATTCCAACTGGTACAACTGTAGGAACTACAACTACAACAAATTATGAAAGAGAAGATATTGGATTACGATTGACTATTAAACCCAGATTATCTACAAACAATAAAGTAACTTTAGATATAAAAACTATTATTGAAGATATTAAGTTAGGGACAACAAACTCCATACCTGATACAAATAAAAAAGAGGTCATAACTACAGCTATTGTAAATAATGGAGAAAATGTTATTATTGGTGGTTTGATAAAAAATAAAATGGAAACAAATGAGTATAAAATCCCACTTTTAGGGGATATTCCACTTTTGGGTAATTTATTTAAAAGTGATTATGATTATGAAGATAAAATAAACTTAGTAATAATAGTAACACCTTATATTGTTCCAAAATCAAAAGACTTAACATATATTACACAACAATTAGCACAATTAAAAAATATAGAAAATAACTATATAAAAGAATTAGAAAAGAAACTTAGTAAGAATAAATTAGAAATAGAAAATAGTGAACAACTTCATTATAATAAAACAGAAGATATATTATATAAATAAAGAGAGAATATGGATACAAATAAAAAAACATTAACAATAATAGATACCTTTGGGTTTCTTTTTAGAAGCTATTTTGCATTACCACCATTAAAATCAAAAACAGGTTTCCCTACAGGTATGCTTACAGGATTTACAAATTTTATAGCAGGAATTGGGAAAGATTTTCAAACAGACTATCTTATATTTGCACTTGATAGTAAAGGAGATACTTTTAGAAAAGATATTTATAGTGAATATAAATCACATCGTCCTGAGGCACCTGAAGATTTAAAAGCACAATTACCAGTGGCAATTAATTTTATAGAAAAAATGGGCTTTGTTACAGCTTCAAAAGTAGGATATGAAGCAGATGATATTATAGCTTCTTTAGCAACGGATGGACGAGATTTCGGGCTTAATGTTAGAATTGTAAGTCATGATAAAGATTTATATCAACTTATTGGTGATGGTATTTTTATGTTTGATCCTATGAAAAAGAAAATCATTAGTAGCGAAGATTGCTTTGCTAAATATGGAGTTTATCCAAATCAGTTTATAGATTATCAATCGTTACTTGGTGATAGTGCGGATAATGTCCCTGGAGTTAGAGGAGTAGGCGCAAAAACAGCTGAAGCTTTAATACAACAATATAATGACTTAGATAATATCTATGAAAATATAGAAAATATAGAAAAACCTAGATGGCAAAAATTATTAAATGAAAATAAGAAGATGGCATATATTAGCAAACAACTTGTAACTTTACATCATGATGCCCATTGTTTAGACAGCTTTGGGGATTTAGAAAAGATTGAATTACCAAAAGAGAATCCTATACTAAAAATAGCAGATACACTTATGAATTATGATATGCATAGAATCATAGATAAAGTTCATAAAGATGGGTTAAACTATAAAACAACTATACCTAAAGGATATGATCCAAGTAAGATGGAAGAACATAAAGAAGAGGTTTTAAGTTGTGAGTATATTTTATTGAATGATACAAAAATATTGTTTGAAGTTATTCAAAATATACCAGCTAATTCTCTTGTAGCATTTGATACAGAAACAACAGCTTTAGATACCAGAGAAGCAAATATCGTTGGTTTTTCTTTTTGTTATGAAGCTACAAAAGCATATTATGTACCAATCGGACATTTTTATTTAGGGGTTGAAGAACAAGTTTCTCTAGAAGATGCTAAAAAAGTCATTGAGTTATTAAATGAATACAAATTAATATTACAAAATTATAAATATGATAAACAAGTTATAAAAAATAATTTTGATATTGAATTAAAACTTGAAGCAGATACCATGATTATGGCTTGGTTACTTGATAGTGATAAACCTGTTGGAATGGATAAATTAGCACACAGACTTTTAAATGGATATAAAACAATTGCTTTTAAAGAGATAGTCAAAAAAGGTGAAAACTTTTCAAATGTAAATATACAAGAAGCTTGTAAATACGCTGCTGAAGATGCATTTATAACTTTAAAACTTTATCATAAACTGCAAGAACTTTTTAAACTAAATGATGAAGAATATCTTTATAAAATAGGAAAAACTATAGAGTTTCCTTTTATTAGTGTACTTAATAATATGGAAAATTTAGGTATTAAAGTTGACGTAGAGTTTTTTAAAGGTTTACAAGCTAAAAGCAAAGAACATTTAAATAAATTGACAAATGAAATATATAATCTAAGTGGTGAAACATTTAATATAAACTCTCCAAAACAGTTAAGTATAGTTCTTTTTGAGATTTTAAAACTCACACCTCCTAAAAAAACAGCAACAGGATATAGTACAAATGAAGCTGTATTGGTGAAGTTAAAAGGTGATCATGATGTTATTCCAAAACTTTTAGAATATAGAGAGGCTTTTAAATTACACTCAACTTATATTGAACCACTTTTAGAGTTAGGACTTAAAAATAAAGATAATATTATTTATACATCTTTTTTACAAACAGGAACAGCAACAGGAAGATTAAGTAGTAAAAATCCAAATTTACAAAATATTCCAGTACGAACAGAAGCAGGAAGACAAATACGACAAGGGTTTATAGCTAGAGATGGTTATAAACTTGTGGGTATTGACTATTCACAAATTGAGTTAAGACTTTTAGCTCATTATTCTAAAGACCCAGCACTTCTTGAAGCTTTTAATAATAACATGGATATTCATTTGCAAACAGCTGTAAAAATATTTGGAGAAGAGAAAGCAAAAGAGAAAAGAAATATAGCCAAATCAATTAATTTTGGACTATTGTATGGAATGGGTAGCAGAAAACTTGGTGAGCAGTTAGGGATACCAGCAAAAGAAGCTAAAATTTATATAGATAGTTATTTTGAAAGTTTCTCAACAGTGAAAGATTTTTTACAAATTATTCAAGAAGATGCGATGCAAAATGGGTATGTCAAAACTTTACTTGGAAGAAAAAGAAGATTTGACTTTGAAAATGCAAACGGGATGATGAAAGCAACTTATCAAAGAGAGTCTGTTAATACAGTTTTCCAAGGAAGTGCTGCAGATTTAATTAAACTTGCTATGATTAAAATAGATACGAAATATAAAAATAATGAAGATTTGCGAATGTTATTGCAGATTCATGATGAACTTATATTTGAAGTTAAAGAAGATAAATTAAATATTATTAATGATAAAATAACTTATATTATGGAAAGTATTTATGATTTAGAAGTGCCTTTAAAAGTTAGTATTTCTGTAGGAAATAATTGGTCAGAATTGAAATAAGGAGTGATTTTACACCCCTTTGACAAAAATAATTTTTTTTGATATAATAACAGAAAAATAACTTTAGTGAGGTTAATATGATAAAAAAATTGCGTAAATTAAGTAATATGAACATTTTATGCATTACTGATAATTCTAAGTTAAAATCAGATATTGATTCTAATTTAAGTGAAGTTAAAAATTTAATATTTGTAGATGATATTCATGAAGATATATCTGATATTTTGTATGATGTATTATTAGTAGATTTTGATTTTGAGACCTCATTGGATATTATGAATGAATCAAAAATATCTAAACCATCTTTAGCAACAATAGTAATACTAGAAGATTTGTCTGAGACTAATATTATTAAATGTATTAATGCAGGTGCATATTCAATACTATCTCCTACTTGTGCTTTTACTGATTTAAAGCTTTCTGTTACAATGGCATTAAATCAATCAAAAAGAGTTGATAAAATTACACTAGATCAAGATGTATATTATGATTCTTATAGAGAAAGATTTTATGATAAATCAAGTGAGATATCTTTTACAAAATTTGAATTTCAGGTATTACGTCTATTATTGAAAAATCATGCGAGAGTAACAAGTTATGATGAGATTAAAGAAAAAGTTTGGAAAGATAAAAAAATGAGTATCTTTACAATGCGAAATATTATTAATAAAATTAGAAATAAAACATATTATGGTATTATCAAAAATGTTTCATCAAATGGGTATCAAATAGATACACCAAAATAAATAGTAATTGGAAAAAAATATAATGGAAGAACAAATAGTATCTAAAGATGAATTAGTAGAGATGTTTTCTTTAGGTGTTTTAGAAGATCATGAAACACGAGGATGGTTACTTTATGAACAAGAGATTCAGATAATAGCTTTACATGAAACTGATCCAAAATATATGCAAGATGTAACAAATGCAGAATATTATAAATTATTACCAGTGAAAAAATAGATAGAAGGAATTAAAGATATGTCACATTGCCCTTTTTGCAAAAAAAAAATAGCTATGAGCAAAGCATTTTGCTCACGAAGTTGTAAGGAAAATTATTTTCAACTTATAGCTATACAAATACCTAAATTGTTTTTAAAAAGGATTTATGTATTTTGCAGTAAAGAAGAGAGAGAAAAAGAGATAGAAGAGTTTGCTTCAAGACATAACTGGAGACTTGATTTATTGAAAAACAAGATTGAAGATGAAGCTTTAAGAATGGGTTATGTGGATGACCCAGATCTTAAATAGTTTTTTTTATCTCTTTTTTATTAAAAAATAGTAAAAAGTTATACAAAGTATAGAGAAGCTAAAAGATATTAATATCCCCATAGTAAGCCAATCTGTCCCCCATAAGAACCCCAACTGAACATCTGGTTGCCTAAAAAGTTCAGAAATAATTCTCATAATAGAATATAAAATAAGATAAAGTATCGCAATTTGACCATTAAATTGTTTTTTTGTTCTTAATATAAAAAGTACAATAAATATTACAAATCCCTCTAAAAAGGCTTCATATAATGCTGAGGGGTGTCTTAAAATACCATCAACATATATTCCCCAAGGAACATCTGTTGTTCTCCCTACAAGTTCTTTATTTAAAAAATTTCCAATTCGTCCAAATATATATCCTAAAGAGATAGCAATAACAGCAATATCAGTTATAAATAAAAATGATATTTTATATTTTTTACAAAAGAGATANGANGCAGTAATAAAACCAATAACTGCACCATGATAACTCATACCTGAAATTCCAATAAAACTACCATCATTTCCAAAAGGGTTAAATATTTGCCAAGGATGAGTTAAATAATAAGTTGTATTTGGGTCATAAAAAATGATATAACCAATTCTAGCACCTAAAATAACACCAAGTTCTACCCACCAAATATAGCTATCAAGAGTATCTTTTGATATATCTAAATTATCTTTTTTTATAATCCAATGAGCCGTATAAATAGCAGTTATTAATGCTAAAGCATACATAATTCCATACCAATGTACACTTACTCCAAAAAGATTAAATGCTACAGGGTTAAAATGGCTATATATATGGTTCCAGTATTCCATATTAAAGGGCATCTGCTATTAATTCTATAGGATTTTTAAAGATAACATCTGTCTCTGTTCTTCCTAAGCTATCTGTAATTTGCATACGACAGGCACTACATTCTGCACTTACTATGTTTGCTTTTGTTTTATTTATCATTGCTGCTTTTTTAACACCAACTGCTTTTGCAATATGGTATTTTTCACTTTGCATGGTAACTCCACCAAATCCACAACACTCATTTGAGTCACTCATTTCATCAATTTTATAGTTTTGCTCAATCAGGTTTCTAGGTTCTTTAAATATATTTTGCATTTTTTTAGCATGACAAGGGTCATGGTAAGTGACTATATCTTGCATAGACTTGCCATTTATTTTAAGAAGTTCTACAAGCTTGGTATTGTTTTCAAGCCATTTTGTTGCCATAATAACTTTTGGTGCAAGTTTAACTGCTCTTTCTTTCCATTTGGGTTGATCGTGTAAAAAATGTGCCCAATCAGTATTTATCATAGCACTACAAGTAGCTTCCGGGATAATAATAGCATCAACATNATCAATAAAAGTTTCAAAATACTCAATATTTTTTTTTATAAGATAATCAACAGTATCAAAATCTCCTGTAAAATACGCAGGNGCTCCACAACAAAGTTGTTTTTTAGGGATAAAAGCATCGATTTCAAGTTTTTCCAGAATTTTTAGTAAGCTTTTCCCTATATTTGTATATGCATAATTTCCCATACATCCAATAAAGATAGCTACTTTTTTGAACTCTTTTTTTTCTTTGTGATTGATAATGTTTTCAGGATTTGCATTTAGAAATGATTTTTTATCTGCAAATGGCAATGTTCTATCTTTTATCATCTCAATTGGTAAATTTAATCTTAGTTTTCCACTTTGTTTTTGTGCATCTATTTTAAGACCACAAGTTTGAAATACCCATCCCATCTTTGCCATTAAATCCATGATTTTACGGTGTCGTAGAAGGAAGAAAAAAGCTTTTTTATACCAAGTAATACCGTATTTTTTAGCAATATCACTTCTTACTTGTTCTATAATCATATCTGTAGGTAAATCATTTGGACACACTTCAACGCAGTTTGTACATAAAAAACAACTTTCAAAAATATCTTTTGCAGTTTTATCTAATTCTAATTCATCTCTTTTATAAGCACCAAGCAAATCTATAAAACCTCTTGGAGAGGTTGTTTCATCTTGATTTACATTAAATATGGTACATACAGTTTTACATTTACCACACTTAATACAATCATCACTAATATCTGTATAGTTGAATTTATTATTTACCAATTAAAAATCCTTTGGTTATTAAAAATGAATTTTACCTAAAAAAGCTTTAATTAAAACTCTCTATTAAATCTTCAAGTTCTAGATATCTTTCCACTTTTTCTTCATATTGTTTATTTGTCTCATCAAGCTCTTCACTTAAGGCTACAAGTCCTTTTTGTTCATAACAATTAGAATTCATCATACAAATATTTAGTTCTTTTATCTTTTGTTCTAGTTCTTCAATTTGAGTTGGTAAGAGTTCATAATCTCTTTTATCATTATAAGTTAGTTTTATTTTCTCTTTTGTTTTATGTTCTAGTACTACTTTTTCTTTCTCTTTTATTTTAACTTGAACATTTTGTTTTTCTATCTCTTGTACATACTTTGCATCTTTTTCATCTTCTAAATAGTCACTGTATTTTTGATAACTCTCTTCTAAAAGTCCATCGCCTTTAAAAATATACAATTTTTTTGCAATTTTATCTACAAAATATCTATCGTGACTCACAAAAATAAGGGCACCTTGAAAATGCATCAAATATTTTTCTAAAATATTAATCGTAGGAATATCTAAATCATTTGTAGGCTCATCCATAATAAGTACATCGAATTTTTTTGTAAAAAGTAGGGCTAGAGCAATTCTATTTTTTTCACCTCCACTTAATACACCCACTTTTTTATCTAAATATTCTTTTGGAAATAAAAAGTTTTTTAAGTATCCATAAACATGCATATTTCTGCCATCGTTTAACTCAACTCTATCTCCACCATCTGGACAAAATTGGTGCATGATTGTTTGGTTTTCATCAAGCATTTCACGGTGTTGGTCAAAATATCCTACTTTAAATTCCCCTTTTTTGAAAGTTCCTTTATCGAGTTTAATTCTTTCTAAAAATACTTTTAAAATAGAAGATTTACCACTTCCATTGGGACCAACTATTGCTATCGTGTCTTTTTGTAAAATTCTTGCTGTAAAATCTTTNATGAGTGGTTTATTTCCTAAAGTTAAATAAACATTGTCTAGTTCAAAAAGCATTTTCTTTTTATTTTTNGTATNNCCATCATTGAAAGATTTTTGTTCTCTTTCTATGTCTAGTTTCATTTTATTTATTTTTGCAGGATTCGTTTTTACTTGTTCTTTTAAAGCAAAGTAGTTCTCTTTTCTTAAAACATTTCTTTTTCTTCTAGCTGTCACTCCATGTTGCATCCAGTGTGCCTCATCTCTTAATTTACTTACCAAGTTATCATGTTCTTTTTGAAGATGTAAAAGATTTTGTTCTTTTTGTAGGAGATAATCTTTATATCCCCCTCTATATTTGGTTAAGGTTCCATCTTCTATTTCAATGATATTTGTAGCAACATTATCTAAAAAGTATCTATCATGAGAGATAAAAAGTAATGTAAATTTTTCTTTTAGAAGAATAGTTTCTAAAAACTCTACCATATAGACATCAAGATGATTTGTAGGTTCATCTAAAAGTAAGATATCTGGTTTTTTCAAAATTAAACCAGCTAGACCAACTCTTCTTTGTTCCCCTCCACTTAAAAGTGTTACATCTTTAAACTCATAACTTTTTAAATCAAACTCTTGTAATACTCTTTGAATTTTATTGTCTAAGTCCCAAGCATTATGATGATCTAAATATGTCATATAGTGAGCTTGTTGTTTGATAAGTTCTTCATTTTCATAATCTGTTGCTAAAAGTTCAGAAATTCTGTCATATTCTCTTTGAGCAATTTTAAGTTCTACGAGTTGTTCTTCGATGGCATCTCTTACAGTTTGTCCAGATTTGAATTTTGGTTGTTGATCTAACATCTCAATTTTTATAGATTTATCTATAGCAACTTCACCACTATCTGGTTCTATATCTTTTGTAATAATTTTCATAAAAGTAGATTTTCCTTGACCATTTTGACCAATTATTGCTACTCTTTGAGACTCTTGTAAAGTAAAGTTTACATCTTTTAGTATCACTTTTATATCGTACTGTTTATTTATTTTTTGTAGGTCTATTAGTGCCATATAATTTGTATATTCCCTTTGGGTATGCTTTAATTTGAATGGGAATTATAACTAAAAGTCACTTTGTAGTTAGTTTTATATATAATATAAATAGAAAGAAAAGATATTTTATTAAAGAGAGGTTATTAGTAATCTCTCTTTTTTCTCATTCTTGAAAGTTCTTTTTGTACTGAAATATTTATATCATCTTTTGGATCAAAATTCANTGAATAATTTCTATCATCATAATCTACACTATTTAGTACAATTTTAATGGCTTCCATTCTTGCTTTATGTTTGTCATCACTTCGTACGATATTCCATGGGGCACTTCTAGAGTGAGTTCTTTTTAACATCTCATATTTTTTCTGACTAAACTCATCCCATAAATCTTGAGCTTGCAAATCTACTTCACTAAGTTTCCACTGCTTTAATGGATTTGTTCTTCTACTTTCAAATCTTGTAAGTTGTTCAGCTTTTGATACACTAAAGTAAAGTTTTACAAGAATAATATCTTGTCTGACTAAATCATGTTCAAAATTTACAACATCTTCCATAAATATTTCATATTGATGATCAGAACAAAAGCCAAATACTGGTTCAACCATAGCACGATTGTACCAACTTCTATCAAATAATACGACCTCTCCACCTGTTGGAAAATGTTCTATATATTTTTGAAAAAACCATTGCCCTTTTTGTGTTTCTGTTGGTTTACCAAGTGCAACTACTCTATAATGTCTAGAATTCATAAATCTAGTCATTCGACGGATTGCTCCACCTTTTCCACTTGCATCTCTTCCCTCAAATAATATAATCATTTTTTTACCAGATTTTTCAAGGTATTTTTGCATTTTAATTAGCTCTATTTGATACTGTTGCATTTGTGCATTATCATATACTTTTTGGATACCTTCTTGTAAAGTTACCAAATCTACTGATTTATAGTCTCCCAAGATACTTTTAAGTAAAGTATTTTCTTTCTCAAGATTTTTCATTTTTTTCTTTTCATCTTCTGAAGAAGGAGTTACAGTTGGACTTACAACTGGAGTTGTTGTTTTAGATACTTTTTGAGTCACTTTTGTATTTGTTTTTGTACTTTTACTACTAGTCGTAAGACTTTGTTTATAATCTTCTAACAGTCCATAAGCTTTTAAATCTGTTAAATTATCTGCTTTATCATATCCTAGTACTTTCATATATCTTTTTTTATTTAGTTGAAATCGTGCAATATATTTTTTACCAAAAGTGGGGTGGGATACTTTTGATTTGTATAGTCCTGTGTAATTTGTTCTTTCAAAATCGTTTAAATTCATCTTTTATAAAACCTTTGCAAATGTATTTTGTGCTTCCATTAGTTCAATCTCTTCTGAACCACTTATTACTATATCTTTATCCTCTTTGGCACTTTTGCCTTTTGATTGATTAGGATAATTAACTCTATTTAAAATATGTTTCATACAATTAATTCTAGCTTTCTTTTTATTATCACTTCGTATGATAGTCCAAGAACAAGTATCAGTGTTTGAAGCCATAAGCATAGAAAATTTTGCGATAGTGTATTTATCCCACAATTGTTGAGACTCTTTATCAACGGGGCTTAGTTTATATTGTTTTAAAGGATCTGTTTCTCTTTTTGCAAATCTCCTACCTTGTTCCTTTTTTGAAACAGAAAAATAAAATTTCAGAAGTATAATTCCAGATTTTACAAGCATATCTTCAAATTGTGGAACTTCTCTTAAAAATTCATGATGTTCTTCTGATGTACAAAATCCCATTACAGGTTCAACTCCACCTCTATTATACCAACTTCTATCAAATAGTACTATCTCTCCAGCAGAAGGAAGGTGTTTTGAGTATCTTTGAAAATACCATTGTGTTGTTTCTTGATCACTAGGCTTTTCTAAAGCAACAACTCTNGCACCCCTTGGATTTAAGTGTTCAGTAATTCTTTTAATNGTNCCACCTTTACCAGCAGCATCTCGTCCTTCAAATATCATAAGAACTTTAAGTCCTTTATCTTTAACATGATTTTGGAATTTNAGAAGTTCTATTTGTAATTGAGTAAGTTCTTTTTCATATTCAAGAGTCTCTTTTTTAACCCAAATTTGTACTTTATTACCTTTTTCCTTGAGTTTTTTTCTTTCTCTTATAAAGTTATCTGGTTTATGAATATCATTTTCATATGTATCTAACTCTTCACTGTCTTTAAATTCTTCATTTATAATATTTCTATTTGTACTCATTAAAGAAAACCCCTTTTGTTTGTTTAATATATATCTATAGGAATTATTATATCCTATTTTACTTACAAAATGATTACATCAATTAATTTAAGTATTTTTTAGATATTATTAAATATGATTAATAATAATTTTTTAAAAATGCCCAAAGAGATTAAATATTTGGACACATCTTCGTGTTTAGATAATTTATATTTTTATACATATCATAATAGATATCTACAAAAACTTCAAAAAATGAATCCAGACAAGGAAGATCCACATTATATTAGTACTTATAGCAGTTTTATTGGAGAGGTTTTTGAGAATGTAATTTATGAATTACTTTTACAATATGCAATAAAGAATAAAGATATAGAAAAATTTGTTTTAAAAGGTCCACATCAAGACAATTATGAAAATATGAAAAATGGTTTGATGATTGACAAAAATTCTCAAATTGTTTATAAAGCAGGATATAAAGATGTAACTGAATTTGACGCTCTTTTTTTTACAAAAGATAGTGTTTGTTTTGTTGAAAGTACTATTGTCAAAACTACAACAAGTTTAAGAAAAAGATTAAAAAAGAAAAAAGCATTATTAGAATTTTTATTTCCAAAATTAAAAGTAAAAGCATTAATTATATTGAGTGAGGGTGCAATGGGAGTTAATGTATTTCCTTCATATTGTAGAGTATGGGTTACAAAGTCCCTTAATGATGATAAATTAATTGATGATTTAATTCATAATAAAAACTCAAAAGACAAAGTTTTTAAAGAGATAAAAAGTAAAAAACTAATTCATTCTCATGATGTTAAAGTTACTCCATTTAAATATTTTGATAATTTGTTGTGGGTATTAAAAAGCTTACGGAAAGAACATAAAAAAATACTAGATTTTGAATTTTTAAAATCTAAAAAAGTTTTAAAATATTTCGAAATTTATAGTAAATTTTATATAGGGCATATGAGTAGTGATACTTTTGTTCAATTATTAAAGTATTTAAATATCGCTATTATTTCTGAAGATATAGCACTAGATAGGATTCAAGATGATCAAATTATAGTGACAATAGAACAAACGAAAGATGGATATAGTTTAGTATACTATTTAAAAATAATCAATGAAAAATTAAAAAAACTAGAAGTTAATGGTGAAGAGTTAGTTGTATCTAATAAAGACCCAAAGGGTTTTACTGCTTCAGAAACAAAATATATGAAATTTATTTTCAAAAAATTATACAAACTTTCTCTTGATGATATTAAAAATTTACTTATACAAAATGATTTTAATTAAAAATATGTTACAATTTTGTATCTAGATAGTTCGGGATTTACCTTTATTTTTTGGGTCCGATACTGTTTTTATACGCTTAATTGTAATTATAATGGTGTGTAGCACTTCCCACTTTTGGTTAAAGATGGTGATTGTTGTTCCTAAAGTTATATTCTTAAGCGTAGCACTTTGGCTTTTAGGGCCACCTTAAGGTTAACGGCTATCTTGATTTCTCTCTCTTTTTCATATAAAATTCTCCTTTTTACTCTTTCATAATTTAGTTTTATTTTATAATACTTATACATTTTGGTAAAGAACTTCTTGGAATCTTATACGAATATCTTCGAATAGTTTGTTTTGTGTTAATTGTTTAGTACACTAGTAAAAAAAGTACATTTATAATTTATATTTTGTAATAAAATGCTTATTAATTTTGATTTTTATTAAGTTGAATTTTGCTATACTCTAGATTAATAAACATAATTTATAGTATATTAAGGAACTGAAATATGAACATATTAATACTTGGAAGTGGTGGTAGAGAATATTCTATTGGACTTGCAATTTCAAAAGAGGATGAAAAACATAATATTATTTTTTGTCCAGGAAATGGTGCTACGGATAAAATTGGTAATAATATTAATATAAAAGACTATAAAGAGCTAGCTTCTTGGGCAAAGAATAATCAAATAGAACTTACAATAGTAGGACCAGAACAACCACTTGTTGATGGAGTAGTTGATATTTTTAAAGCAGAAGGTCTTACTATATTTGGACCAAGTGCAAAAGCTGCACAGCTTGAAGGCAGTAAAGTATATATGAAAAATATACTTAAGAAATATAACATCCCAACTGCTGCATTTATTGAGACAGCTTTAAAAGAGGAAGCTTATAATTTTATAGATAATATGCCAAATCTTCCTATTGTAGTAAAAGCTGATGGTTTATGTGCGGGTAAAGGTGTAATAATTGCAACTTCAAAAGAGGAAGCAAAAGAAGCAGTCTTAGGAATGTTAAGTGGTAAAAGTTTTGGAGATGCTGGGGCAAAGGTTGTAGTAGAAGAATATCTTGATGGATATGAGCTTTCTATTTTTGCTATTTGTGATGGTGATAATTATGTTGTATTACCAGCAGCTCAAGACCACAAAAGAGTAGGTGATGGTGATACAGGACCAAATACAGGTGGAATGGGTGCTTATGCCCCAACACCTCTTGTAAATGATGAGATTTATAAAAAAGTTGAAGAAAGAGTTATAAAACCTACTTTAGCTGGTATGAAAGAAGAAGGAGCGCCATTTGAAGGTGTACTGTTTATAGGTGTTATGGTGGTAAATGGAGAACCAATTATATTAGAATATAATGTAAGATTTGGAGATCCAGAGTGTGAGATACTTATGCCACTTCTTGAAACTCCAGTGAGTGAACTTTTTTATAAGGGAGCTACAAAGCAACTAGATAAGTTGCAAATAAGAATTAAAAAAGAATATGGTGTTGCTGTTGTAATGGCAAGTGGTAATTATCCTTATGGGAGTAGTGTCCCTGCTGAAATTATTGTTGATGATATTTATGATGAAGTATTAAAAGAAAATTCACATATCTCTTATGCAGGTGTTACAAAAGATGGTGATACACTTTTAGCAACGGGAGGTAGAGTTCTTTTGTGTGTTGGGTTTGGTAAAGATATTCAAACAGCAAGAGATAGAGCGTATGCTCTTTGTGGACAAGTTCATTTTGCTGGTAAAAAATGTAGAACAGATATAGCTTATCAAGCTTTAAAATAAGAAGAGTTTATGGAAGAAAATAAAATAGATATAGAAAATTTACAGTTAGCTTCTATGGGAGCTCGTGTAAAAGCATTTGTAATTGATGATTTATCAATTACTTTGTTGGTATTAGTAGTTTTGTGGGATAGTGTACAAGCTTCAAATGGAGATTTTATAGCAATTATGACTATAATGAATTCTGCTTTTTTCCAAATAATTTTTATTAAATTTTTGTATCAAACATTTTTCATTTGGTACTATGGTGCTACAATAGGGAAGCTAATATCAAAAATCAAGGTTATTGATTTTGATAGTTTTGGTAAAGTATCTTTAGTAAATAGTGCGTTGCGGTCAGCAGGAAGAATAATAAGTGAGATGATTTTTTATATAGGTTTTATTGTTGCATTCTTTACTGACTCACGGCAAACATTACATGATAAGTTTGGAAAAACATTGGTTGTAAATGTTTAGATTTGCAATAGTTTTTATATTTATTTTTTATTCTTTAGTTTATGCAATTGAATTTACAGATGAAAATATACAAATAGTAGCAAAAAATCTCAATACAAAGAATGATATTATTACTGCAACGGGTGATGTTGTCGTTTTTTCTCAAAGTTATTATATAACAGCTCAAAAGCTTATTTATGATAAACAAAATGCTACAATAGAACTCTTTGAGGATGTAAATTTAATTAAAAATAATCAACATATTAGTTTTTCACAATATTTATTTATTGATAATAAAAAAGAGCTAAAAAATTTGAAACCTACGTTGATGTTTGATAATAAAAGTCAGTTATGGTTTAATGCAACAGATACAAACTCAATAAAAAATAGATATAATTTTGATAATTCAACATTATCAAGTTGTGATTGTATTGATCCTGCCTGGAGTGTAGGTTTTACTAAAGGTGATTATGATGCAGAAGAAAACTGGGTTAATACCTATAATACAACTTTATTTATTAATGATTTTCCCATACTTTATACCCCTTATTTTGGTTTTTCTACTGACAAAACAAGACGAACAGGTTTATTGGCATCTACTATAGGAATTTCAAAGGATGAAGGGTTGGTGTACGCACAGCCCATTTATTATGCTCCAGCATTAAATTATGATATGGAAATTGTACCACAANTAAGAACTAGTAGAGGTGGAGGGTTATATTTTAATTATAGATATAAAGACTCTCAATATTCTTATTTACAGTTTNAAAGTGGTATTTTTAAAGAAACTAATAGTTATCAAAATGAACAAAATCTAGTTAATAATAAACATTATGGTACAAGTTTAAATTATACAAGAACAAATCTTTTTTCAGATAACGAAGTTAGTACAGATGGACTCTTGATTGATTATGAAAGTATGAATGATGTTGATTATTTAGATACTCGATACGACAATGATACTAGTACTTATACAGATAAATTTTTAGAATCAGAGTTTAAATATTATTATAATACTAAACAATATTATGGTGATATTGAAATGAATTATTATGATGATTTATCTAAGGATAATAATGATGATATTATTCAAACATTGCCATCTATAAATCTACATAAATATTCAAATAGTTTATTATTTGATCGATTATCATATTCTTTAGATACAAAATTCACAAGAGATACAAGGGATATTGGTATAGGTACAAACACTACACAACTTTATGTTCCAATTAGTTATAATTTTTCTTTATTTGATAATTATTTAAATATATCGTTATCTGAACAAATAAATTATACAAATGTTGATTATACAAATGACAATGAAGTTTATGATAGTGTTAATTATGCATCAAGTAATCATGTAATCTCTTTGTATACTGATTTAGTAAAGCCATATGATAGTTTTATTCATACCTTAAATATAGTGGGTACCTATACAAAACCAGAAGTAATGAAAGAGGAGGGGAGTATCTATAATTCAGATTTA
>JGI24023J19991_10000860_pt1 | contig 23854 bp, 14 predicted proteins | sample Cruoilmetagenom1_FD_19991 | JGI IMG/M metagenome (IMG submission 19991) | reverse complement strand
ACTGATTTTTTTATTTATTATACTTAAAATTTAGCCTTTAGCCAATCTTTGTCTAACACATTCATACAACGCCACGCCACTAGCCACCGAAACATTTAAGGATTCAATTTCACCTAATAAAGGGAGTTTACCTTTAACATCAGCATTTTTTAATACTGAATTTGAAATGCCTTTATGCTCAGAACCCATTATAATTGCTGTAGGTTTTTTAAAATCAATAGTATAAACAGAGTTATCTGTTTTTTCGGTAATTGCAACTATTTGAACATCGTTTGTCTTTAATTGGTAAACTGCATCTAAAACATGGTCTACTTTACAAATAGGTAATTTAAATGCTGCCCCCGCTGAGGTTTTAATAGCATCGGCATTTATTGGAGCACTACCATGGGTTGGAATAATAACTGCATCAACACCTGTACATTCTGCCGTGCGGATTATAGCACCTATATTACGNACATCACTTATTTGATCAAGTAGTAAAAATAAAGGAATTTTATTTTTAAGTGAAATAGTTTCAATAACGGTTTCTAATTCAGTAAANGNNATTGAAGAAACTTTTGCAACTGCTCCCTGATGGTTTTGATGCTTAGCTAGAGTATTAAGTTTCTCTATGGGAACAAAACTGGATGAAATATTTTTTTTTCTGATTAAAAAATTTAACTCTTTAAACAGTTCTCCCTTTAATTCTTTTTGAAGATAAACTTTTTCTAAGTCATTGCCAGAGTTTATGGCTTCAATGATCGCTCGAATACCGAAGATTAAAGTTTGGGTATTTTTCATTTAGCAAATATATGAGAAACAATTAAAAATAGGTACTCTATTATAGAAATTAAAAACACATGCCGAGTGGACGAGATAGTTGCGAACATACTAAAAGTGTCTAATTAAATTATATAGTATAAAAAATTTCAAAATAGTATGAAAATTGAACTAAAAGTATTGTAAATTTATTATTCAAATACTTGAATTGGTCAAAGCATCATAATATTTAAACAAAGAAATTAAATCTTCTTTTTCTTTAAGATTTAGATTGTTTTTTTTAATATAATCACCTATTTCTTTGCTGTATTTAGGATTTATATTTTTTAATAATTTTTTCTTATTACTGTTTATTATCATAGCATGGTCATCAGATTTATCCATAAAATAAAAATCTCTTGATTCAACTAGTTTTGCAGGAAAAGAACTTGTCATAGAATTTTTAGCGACTTTAGCTTCTTTATATATTTTAATTTCTCGAAATAGTAAAGAATATTTGTTTCCTTCATAAATTACATTAAAATAACCATTTTGAAATTTACTACCTTCCTTTTTTATAAATGGAGCATACATATATTTTTTATCTGCAATAGTGCAACTAATATCTCTATGCTTTAATAAAATTTCAAAGTCAAGATTTTTACTAATTTCTATTTCATCTTTAAAAGCATTATATCTTAATAAAGATTCTTTTGAAATGATTTTATTACTACTGTATATATATCCGGGTAAAAAGGATTTATTAAAATATGAATTCCCAATTATTTCCTCATATTCATAATCTGATAAGACTCTACCACTATTATTACGCATTTCTGTGATGGCATCACGTTTGCGATAATCCCATTCGTCAGCATTAGAATACCCATCATAAACTTGAGAAGTAGAAGATGTCACAAAATCTACTTTTTTTTGGGAATAAGATATTGTTGTGATTATCAATAATAAGAAAAGAAAAGAATTGGTTTTCATAATATATGGTATTAGATAGGACTAAATGTAATAATTATCCGTCTGGTTTCCAAAAATATAAGTAAGTTTGGTTTATTTTAATCTTATGATTGTTAACTTCAAGTAATTAAGAAAGGTTTTAGGTCTTAATAATTTTTTTATAAACTACTTTATTAAAAGAATGGATTTTTAGCATATATATACCTGAAGTTAAATCACTTATATTTATTCTATTTTTGTTAGTATTTCTATGAACAATCTTACCAAATAAATTGAAAACCTCTATTTTAGAAATTTTTTCTTTAGATTTAATAGAAATTAAATTTTCAACAGGGTTTGGAAATATTTTTATATCCGTTATTATGTTTTCTTTTATACTTAAGACGTCACAATTGCTTAAATCTGGATTTATTTCAATAGGAAGCCCTGGTGTTAGATCTTTCCCATTGAAAGCAGCATATTCAGGTGCATATTTTTTCACTCTAAATATACTGTTTGCTGAAAAATCAGGATTATCACCTTGACTCATTATTCCTGATGCACCTGCAGGGTTAATATACTGCCAAACAATAGTATTATTAGAATCTATTTCAAAAAAATGACCAGAAGTTCCTTCACAAATTAGGGTATTTCCATTTTGTAATCTCTGAGCACTTGATAGAATTGGAGAATAAAAATCTGTTGTAACTGGATTAGTGTAAATATAGAAAGGGTTTTCAGGTCCAAAGGCTGTATTCGCGTTATAAGAGTAAAAACCAGGAGAATCTGTTGGAGGATTTAGAATATTCACTTCTGAAAATTGAGTATCTCGGTTGAAGCCATTATTAAATAAGATTATTTTATCTTCATCTGTGAATCCTTGAGGAATCCAGTGTGGATAATGTTGGCCATAAAGCTTTTGATCTGTATTTGTTCCTTGTTTATATGTAATAGGGTTTCCCCACCTATATAATATATCGCCACCTTTACCATAAATGCCGCCTAAATGCGTTGAAGCTTCTAGCGTGGTTGTAGAATGATCGATAATATAAATCTCATTAAAATGTCTAGTGCTGAGTATAATTTGGTCTAACTGGGCATTATATTGAATAGAATTAACATGAAGCCAATTCGCATTTCCATTAGATAATCCCAAGAAGTTAATATCAATTAATTGTGGGTTTTCACTNATAANACCAAAATTATCTTTTGAATTGTCAAAATCTTGAATAAGATGATCAATTATGTTCCATTCCCAAACAACATTGGCCGAGTTAGTACCTATAGGTTCCAGTTCTAGGATTTGCTCATTATACAATTCATCTTCAGGAAGATTTGCAGGATTTCTACCTAATTGAATTGCATTAGTTTTATTCACTACTGTTACAGCTAACATTAAAATATTTCCGTTTGGCAGAGGGAATATATCATGATGTTGCCTAAATTGGTCAGTAGAATAATTATACTCCCAAGTTAAGTTACCTTCCCAATCAAAAAGTTCAATTCTACCTCCTACTCCTCCAAAATTGATATTACTATTATCAAATTTTGCTGCTCTTAATAAGTTACCATTTTTTAAAAGGTAAACAGATTTACCTGATTGATATTCACTTGACCATTGATTGATAACTTCACCACAATTATTAATTAAATAAGTTTCTGTTTGAGCAGTAAATAATGTATATCCGTTAAATGATTTCTCGCTATTAGATAAAACACCTATAGTATTTTGAGCATTTAAAGAAAAATTTAACAAGAGAATGGCTAAGTAAATTAATCTCATTTTTTTTAAGATGAAAGTTAATAAAAAAACCATCACGCTTTAGCGTGATGGTTAAAATATATAAAAAGTTAAGTGTCTAATCTAAATTATATATATTTTTATTTTAAAATTATTCATTACAAAGGTTCAATGCAATTTCTCCCACTATTGGGCTAGGACCAGCACTAATACCTAAAGTTCCACTTGGCGTGTAAATTTGATAAGTGATTTCACTGTCCCAATCTCCAGAGTTAAACATAAAAACTAATGTATTGGTACCATCAGGAACATTAACAGTATAAGAAGTTGAAGAACCATCGTCTAGTGTATAATGTGTTTCAGTACCATCTATATTTACAGATATAGAAGCTCCATTCCATCCATCACCGTAGGAGTCTTGTAAATCCATTTTATAATCTCCAGAAAATGGTGTTTCAGGAATACAAAGCAACCCTGCTTGATATAAATAAGGTGATTGAAAATAAGAACCTTGTAAGCTACCACTTGCATCGTCAGAACTATAAGATCTACCATCGGTCATAATATAATCTAATCGATAGTTAAAAGTGTCACCACCAGTATACTCGCCATCATTCAACCCTAAAGCAGCTACAGATTCAGATAATGATGATTTTATATGTGTTGATGGATACCCATTATCACTTGTTGTAAATTCTGAAGCAGCAAAAGATGTTACTAGAACTTCAGATTTTGAGTTATCAACACCATCATCTTGATTATCAGTAAAACTAACGTAAACATCAACTTTAGATAATAAATCACCAGATTCTTCATCTTGAGCCTCAACAATAACTTCCCATTCAGAACTTGGGTCAAATAAGTTAAAATTAGAACTCACACGATCAAGTGTTCTTAGAACGGCTCCATGTTCCAAACCGTCAAATACATCGTAAATAGCATTATCCGGATCTGAATCACAACTTACTAGAGTTGCTAGAGCAAATAATGCCAATATTATTTTATTTTTAAATTTTTTCATTTTTAAATATATTTATTAGTTAGAAATTGGAAAACCTGGTGAAGAAGAATTCGTATCCCAGAACACTTGTACACCAACACCATCTTTTTGCGTAGCATTTGAATTGGTATTGGCATAATTAGCCGGATAAGGGAAAGAACGAATAAATCCACCTGGATTAGGCTCAATATTTGGTTGCAATGTTTTTGGATAACCAGTTCTTCTGTAAAAATTATAAGCATCGATTCCATTACCATAAGAGGCGAGGAAATACTGTACAGAAATCACAGCCATTTTATCACTAGCATTATCAAAAGAATTTCCCATATTTGTATAGTGATTATCAATATTATCACTCTCATTTGGATCATCATTTACAGCAAAACTTGTAGATTTAGAAACAGATTTTGAAATACCATCAAGCATTGACGCTTTTGCCCCAGCTACATCACCATCTTTCATTTTTAACTCTGCAATCCAAAAATCAGTCCAACTTGATAATAATACAGGAGTAATACCATTACCACCATTACCGTCACCATTTTTCTTCGAATGATAAGAAGAATCATCAAAAGCTCCACCTGCAGGGTAAACTCCTGCTAATGTTCTTGTGAAACCATCTGGTGGAATACCATTATCATTACCGTGATCTCTACCCCAATATCCTTCTTCTACAGCACAATATACATATCCATCATAATGAGAAGGAGGCGCATAAAGTGAACATTCTAACGTCTCTTCGTCAGGATCTGCACCATAACCAGGAGCATTTGCTACTTGACGATAAAAATAATAAAATCTTCTTGGATCATTAGAAGTTAACATTTCATTCATAAACCAGTTTGCCATATAATCTTCACCTCCAGTAGAAGTATAACTCCCAGAATATCTAGGGTGACGTGTATCTGGAGCTACTTCATTAGAACCCCAAGAGAATTGAAAATCATCACTATTTGATGCTATATAATTACCTGAATCTACAATATTCATAAAATTACCAATGGCACTTGCATCAACCAAACGAGAAGCTAGATAAGCTTTCATTTTAATTGTGTTGGCAGCTTTAGTCCATTTTTCCCAATCATTGTCGTAAAAGAAATCATGTTGTGGATTAGAAGCCGCTTCTCCACTGAAATTAACTATTGCAGCATCTAATAAAGCTATTGCAGCTGCGTAAACACTCTCTCCTGAATCTGCGTTTGGATTCAAATTATCAGATCCATGAAGTGCCTCAGAATATGGTACATCACCAAAAAAATCAACTAAGGTAATTAGAGTATAGGCCTGTATTACTTGGCCCATACCAATATGGCGATTTAAACCAGCGTCAACTGCAAGATCATTCATTTTTGAGATATCTTCCATTATTCTTTGATAAGCGAATCTCCATTCTGTATCAAAATTACTTGGAGAATAGGCATTAGCATAATCTCTACCGTCCATATAATCTATTCGAACTACTTCAGCTCCTGAACGTCCAAAAGGTTCTACAATTTCCCTAGCAAAATCTTCTTGAATTGCATTCAAGAAAAAATCAGGATCTGCCTGACTAGGTGTTAGGGCATTTGGATTTTCTGTTAAATCCAAATTCGTTGTTTCACAGGATACAAGTAAAACTGCTCCTGATAAAAACATCAATTTTATTAATTTAATTATTTTTTTCATAATATAAATAGTTTTATTTTTTATCTAAAATGTAACTCTAATACTCATACCATATTTTCTTGAGCTTGGCCCATTCAAATATTCAAATCCACGTCCATTTCCAACACCAAGACCAGCAACATTTGGATCAAAGTTTGCATTTTTCGGCATATTAGGTGCATCAAACCATAAGTTGTTTCCTGAAAAGGTAATACTTAAACCACCTAAAGGAGAGTGATCTAAAAATCGTGAAGGTAAATTATAGCTTAATGATACTTCTTGTAATCTGTAAACTGTAGCATCATAAACACGTAATTCATCTGTACCATATAATACATTATTAAAGTAATATGTTGAATTATTAATTTGAACAGTGTTAGGTTGACCATCTGGTCCATTACCAGGAAGAATAAAAGAATTTTCTCTGTTAACACCTTCATCGTTAATAACACCTCTACCTAATAAAGTAGATGCAGTTGTTGTATACATATCACCACCTTCTACCCATGTAAATAAGAATCCAAAAGTAAAATTGGCAAAAGAAATAGAATTTGATACATTTAAGTTAAAATCAGGATTTGCATCACCAATAATATTATTTCCAGTATCTTCTACATAACTACCAGCAGCATTTACTCTAAAGTCACCATTGTCATCACGAGCAATTGCACTACCTATCATAGTACTTATCGATTCACCTTTAATTGCCGCATTACCCAAGTTTGTAAAACCAGAGTATACTACTATATCGGTATCTAATCCAAGATCAGTTACTATAGCTTCATTGGTAAACCAGTTAACATTTGTACTCCAAGAAAATCCTCCTGCTGTTTCACTTCTAAACCAGTCATAACCAAGGTCAAGTTCCCAACCTTTATTTTCAACTTCTCCTACATTGGTTCTGGTGGTTGTGTAACCAGTTGAAGGGTCTAAAGGTCTTGAAACTATAAGATCATTTGTTGTTCTAAAATAATAAGAAGCATCAATAGTTAATCTACTTCTGAACAATCTTGCTTCAGCACCAACTTCAAATTCAGCAATAGTTTCAGGTTTTAAATTTTCATTTCCTAATTGCGAACCTGTTGAATTGGTAATTACATTATTACCATTACCATCTTGAAAATCTTGAGTATCTAAATTTAAAGTAGATGATATAGGATATCCAGTTGGAAAGTTTGCAGAAGTACCGTAACCAGCTCTAAGTTTTAAATAACTAAGAACATTGCTTCCTTGCAAACCTGCAAGTTTTGTTGGAATAAAAGAAACACTTGCTGATGGATAAAAAATAGATCTATTGTCTTCAGATAAATTTGATACCCAGTCATTTCTTCCAGCTAAAGTTACAAAAGCAAATCCACCTAGTCCAAATTCTACATTTCCGTAAGCACCTAAAATATTTCTTTCTTCAAAGTATTCTATTTCGTCTTGTTCTGCAAAGTTAAAGTGTTTTTGAACACCAAATACTTGTTGCCCTGTACTTGAAACACCATTTCTATTAAACACATCCCTTCTTGATGTTGCACCAAGTACAAAATTCATATCAAAAAAATCTGAAAGATCGTAGTTACCACTAAAAGAGAAGTTATGATCATCAATAGTTTTAGTATTATTCCAAGTATCATAAACACCTGATCTGTTAGCAACACTTCCTGTTTTACCTCCTTTATTAGAAAAGTTGACATTGTTTTCACTATAAACATCTATTCCGTATTGATATCTTAAATTTAAATGTTCATTTATTTCGTATATAGCAGCAAGATTTCCAAAGACTCTGTGTGTCTCTTGTGTATTTCCTGCATTATTAACTGTCCAAAGTGGGTGTTGTATACTATTATTTTGTCTGTAGTAAACAGATTCACCTGTAATAGGGTTTTGATATGGAAGACCCATTAGATCAACACTACGAGGTGTATAAAATAAATTTCCAAAAATAGATGCATTTTCACCACTTACGTTACTACCATAACTCGCAGCTACCGGAGGTGTTTTAAAACTAGTTTTTGTATAGTTTAATGTACTATTTACCGTAAATTTATTTGATAGTTTAGCTCTACCACCAACACTAAAAGAGTTACGTATTAATTTGTTGCCAGGTGTAAACCCTTCGTCACTTAAGTTACCGTAATTAACATTATAAGTTACATTACCACTTTCTGAAGATCCTCTAGCATTTATATTGATATTTGAAATTATACCTTTTCTAAAAAAATCTTTTACACCATCATAAGGTTTCCACTCGTAAAGAGCATCAGCATATTCTGGAAATGCTTGTGGTGTTCCCGTTGCAGCAGATGCAGTACCGTAAGGGTGTCTCAAAAACCCAGGAGTGCCAGAATCTGTACCATTTATTGAAGAAGAATTTCCCCAACCTGCTGCGCCACCTTCTTCAAAACTAGGACCCCAGTTACTAAAGAACCAACCAAATGCTTGATCAAAACCTCCACCATATTCATTTTGGTAGTTAGGTAAAGAAGCCATTTCATTTATAAATAAGGAAGTGATTAAAGTAACATCTGTCTTTTTTGATGCTCCAGCTGCACTACTGCCACCTTTAGTTGTTATCAATATTACACCATTTCTACCTTGTGTACCATAAAGTGTAGCTGCTGCTAAACCTTTTAATACACTTATACTTTCAATACTATTAGGATCAAGGTCTAAGAAACGACTCGAACCATTATTACCATCTTCAAAATTTCCTTGTGCGTTTGTGTTACTACTAAAAGGAACACCATCAACTACAAATAAAGGCTGGTTACTACCACTAAAAGAGTTCATACCCCTAATAATAACACTTGTACCTGATCCAGACATACCGTTTTGTGACTGAATTTGAACACCAGAAGCTTTACCTGTTAAAACACGAGCAATATCTCCATCAGCACGTTCGGTTAGTTGTTCAGAATCAACTGTTGAAACTGCATAACCTAATGCTTGTTTCTCTCTTTTCACACCTAATGCTGTTACTACAACCTCATCTAATGTGTTTTCTTGAGAAACCATGGTCACATTGATAGTGTTATCCATTCCAACTGTTCTTGATACTTGAGACATACCCACAAAGCTAAAGATAAGCACATCGCCCTCATTAGCATTTAAGTTATAATTCCCATCAAAATCAGTTTCGGTACCTCTAGTTGTACCATCAATTAAAACACTAACACCAGGTAGAGCGCCGGTTTCATCCGATACTGTACCTGAGATAGTTTTTTCTTGTGCAAATGTAAATTGCACAACAAACGCTAGTAAAAGCGTTATAATCCCATTTAACTTTGTTTTCATCATATAATTATTTGAATTAATTTGCCCAAAAATCTTAATAAAAAGTTAAAAAACCAAGAAATTACCGTAAAATGTTAAAAAAAAAGTTAAATAATTGTTAATGAAAACACTTAATAATCCGAGTAATGATGTTTTGTAAGGCACTTTATAGCAGATTTGATTCTAAATAATATTATAATTATAATAAACTCAAATAATTTACGGACCGGAGTGTTTTTTAATATATAAACAAATGTATTGTAATTTTTATTCATTTATTATGCTTATAATTAATCCTTTATCCTTTAGCCAATCTTTACCTTACACATTCATACAAAGCAACACCACTTGCTACCGAAACATTTAACGATTCAATCTCACCTAATAAAGGGAGTTTACCTTTAACATCGGTATTTTCTAAGACCGAATTTGAAATTCCTTTATGCTCAGAACCCGTTATGATTGCTGTATGTTTATTAAAACCAATAGTATAAACAGAAGTATCTGTTTTTTCAGTAATTGAAACTATTTGAATATCGTTTGCCTTTAATTGGTAAACTGCATCTAAAATATGGTCTACTTTACAAATAGGTAATTAAGATGCAGCTCCCGCTGAGGTTTTAACAGCATCGGCATTTATTGGAGCGCTGACATAGGTTGGAAATAACTGCATCAACACCTGTGATTCTGCTAAGCGTAAAACAGCACCTATATTACGTACATCACTTATTTGATCAAGTAGTAAAAATAAAGGGATTTTATTTTTTTTTGAAATATTTTAGAACCTTTTCTAACACGGTAAATGAAATTGATGAAATTTTTGCTACAGCTCATTGGTGATTTAGATTTTTTGAAAATCTATTTAATTTTTCTATAGGAACATAACTATATGAAATATTTTTTTTCGAATCAAATATTTCAACTCATTAGATAATTCAACTTTAGCATCTTTTTGAAGATAAACTTTTTCTAAGTTATTATCTGAGTTTATTGCTTCAATGATTGCTCGTAAACCAAAAATTTTTGTAACCGTGTTTTCCATATTACTATGATGGTGGAATTTGTAAGTTTAAAAAATTAAACTTTCTAGATTTATTATCAAATAGTTTACCTAGATAGATATATTTAAAATAATTGATAATCCAGTAGAATTTGGTACAAACCTACAAATACCACCAATGCACACTAGTCCTCCTCTTTGCCTCCCATAATTTAAACTAAGCCTTGTTTTACCCATATTATAACTGCTACCAAAGTTGTAATAGTGTATTTTGTCAAATTTATTATCATTACTATAGTTATACATATCATCTGCATATATTGTTAGTTTACTTGAAAAGTTATATTCTAAAGAAAATGCTAACTAATTTTTTTTATCTTCATTAGTCCAAAGATGTTGTAATTGTAGTCGAGAAGATTTCTCTCTGTTGAAATTATATTTTAGTTCAGTAGCTATAACCGTTGCATTTATTTTCCCAACTTTTTCTTCAAGATATTCTTTATCATAAAAAATATGCATTATTGTAAATATTGAATGAATTTTTTTGGACCATTTTTTATTAAATTCAATATTAAAGTCACTAAAATTCTTATCTCCAAATTTAATATAATCACTTTGATAGGTCCTATTTTCTAAATCATATGTAGCTTTTAATCGATTCCATTGTGAATAATTAATTGTTAGCTGTGATCCATATTTACCACCTAAGAAACTATCTTTTTTAAAATTGTAGAATAAATCTAATTGGGCTCCTATTTCACCAGATTTTCCAAATGGAATAAATGTTAGTTGTGGTTGAGATTGATATACATAAATGTTTGATAAACTAAAATGATGTTGTTTTGTTAAACTTGGTGAATAATTTATGATTTGATCATTATATTCATTTTGATAAGCCTCTCTATCAGCATATATTGCCATATTTTCTAATCTTCTAAATGAGGCATCAAAACCTAGTTGATTTTTAAAATAACCTAAATTTATCAGTAAAGCATTTCCATTAAACAATCGATCCTCAATAATTTCTTCAAACTCAACTAATGCATCATCACTTTTAAATACATATTCAATTTTAGAATAAAAATAATTATTTGAATAATTAATTCTCCCTGAAACCATATTTGTTATTTCGTTTAGATTTGAATTAGTTTTTTTTGGTATTTTTTGTTTTCTCCCAACTAAACTTAATCCGAAACTAATATTTTTGTTTGTTACTGATCTTAAATCAATTTCAGAATTAACTCCAAAAATAATTCCTTCAGATAGATTAAAATCAATTCGTTGTTTTCCAATAAAACTTGTAAACAATAAGTTATTAGGTTGATAATGTATCCTAAGTCCTCTAATTGAATTATCTATGCCTTGCTGTCTGTCTTCAAATGAGCGAAATATTAATCCACTACCAAATTGGTCATAAAAGTTGCCTAAGGTAAGAGTTAAACTTTTAGTTTGATATTTTAATGAGACTCCAGCTACACCAAATGGTTTGTTTAAACTTGGTGAATAATTGAGTAAAGCCTGTGGTGCATATGATTCAAATTTAATAGTAGCAGAAAATGATTTTAAATAATAATCAATATTTAAATAATTATTTGATCTAAAACTATTATCTTCATTAAACCCTCCAATATCTTTATCATTAATATACAATTGGCTATTTGATTCAAAACTACCAGCTAAATTTTCAAGGTTTTGTCCAAAAAAAATTATTGGAATACAATTTAAAATAATATGGATTAAATATTTCATACTTAGTCCATATTAATATGATTTTTAATTACATTTAAAACAATTTTTTCTTGACCATCCACATACCCTGAATGCCTATAAATAATTTTATTATTATGAATAATTAATTGATAGGGAATATTCAAAACATTAAAAGCTCTTTTTAATTCTTGATTATTATCAAATAGGATTTTATAATTCCAATTGTTGTTTTTTGCTAATGGTAACACGCGTGAAATTATTCTTGAATCATCAATAGAAACAGCTAACAGTATTATATTTTTCTCTTTTTGCCAATTTAAATATACTTCATTAATATTGTTTAATTCACTTATACAAGGTATACACCAAGTAGCCCAGAAATTTAATATAATAGTTTTGTTTTTAGAAAAATCCTTTATGTTTATTAGTTCACCAGAACTTGAACGAATTTTAATTGAAGGAATATTGGTTTGAGTATAACAATAATTTGAAAATATAAAAAATGCTATAAATAGTAAGCTTATTTTTTTTTCATTTTAAAATATTATCATTAATTATTTATAAAATTCAAAATCATCATAAAAACCATTCCATGCCCACCATAGAGCTACAAAACCTGTAGGTGATTTTAATTGTTGACCTTTCCTAGGACCGCTTATTGCGATTCCAAAAATATTCCATTGATTTTGATCGGTATCTTCCATTACAACTGGAAAACTATTTTGAACAGGAGAGAAAATAGAGTTTTGGTCATTAATGTATGAAGTGATGAAATGTTGATTTTTACTACCTACTATTAGAATATTATCGATACCTATACGACTTTGATAAATTTTGATATCATTTTCAAAGTCTTCATATTTGAAGATATGAACTTTTGTAGTTGATTTAGCTTTTTTATCTAATATTCCATAAACACTTTCATTGTCTTCTATTTTCATTGAAGTAATTTTACTATCTGATTCCTTTGAATTACTTATGCTATTATTAGTAAAAACTAATGCATCATTAAAATGATTTTTAACAAGTTCCCACTTAGTTTCAATAAAATTAAAATTAGTATTGTTTTGCTCAGCATATTTGCCTTTTATTGATGTAGATAACATTTGTGACCAATAGGTATCGCTATTTTTATCATAAAGAACCACATTATCATTTAATAAATAGCCAGAAGCTCTTAAAGTAAATGTGTCAAGCTTAAAGTTAGTATTCCAACATAGCGCACTTTTTGTAATTGGGCAATAGGTCATAGCAATGTTTTTTCCATCAATAATATCGTTTATAGATTCATATGGTTTAATATATTTATATGGATAAACCCTTATTTCGTTTTTAAAACTTATTATAGCCACTAGTGCATTACCAGAAAGAAAATTTACTTCACTTACTTTAGTAAATTTAGGGTTTTCTGCAAGTGGAAAAAGATTAAAATTACCTGTAACATTACCTTTAGGAATTACCCAATTGTATTCAATTGGAGAAGAATGAGATAAAGAATTATTAGATTCTGAATTACAACCATTCATTGCTATCATTAGAAGATAGAGTATACTTTTTTTCATTATTGATTATGTTTTTTATTAAGTCGAATTTAAACCGTTTACTTACATTATATAAATAGTTTATTAAAAGATAATTTTTAAATTCAACTAATAATAACGGAAAATATAGGCATAAAAAAACCATCACACATAAAGTGCGATGGTTTAAACATATAAAAAGTGTCTAATCTAAATTATATATTATTTTTAGTTTCCTTGACCGTTAATATCCCAGAAAACTCTTGAGCTTTTTAAGTCACCACCCATTGCAGCACTTGCAGCGTCATAGTTGTCACCATTTATTCCAGCGTCATCATTACCATATAAGTAACGTCTAGGAACAGCTTCTCCTGAAATTTCAGGTCTACTCATAGTATTAGGAAAATCTAAAAGTCTCCAGGTACTCCATGATTCAAAACCACGTCCATAAAGAGATATGTATTTTTGATTACCAATAACTTCTTGCCAAGTTCCACCAGCAGTAGCATAAGCAACAGAGGCTTGAGCTAAGTATGTATTAGCATCACCTTGAGATCCACCCCAGTACATAATTGAAGCAGACACAGCTTCATTGTAATACATTTCAGCATCTTCTCCAGAAATTAATCCTCTTTCAGTAGCTTCTGCTAATAGAAACTGAACCTCTGAATAACTCATTATTAGACCTTCTAAATTTTCGGTATGCCAAAGTTCTCCAATATGTGTATAATCTGTATAAGAACTACCTTGTCCATAAGGAGCACCAATATAAGAATCTTTATTATCTGCCATATAAACAGAAGATCTAGGATCATTTAATGGAACGATTAGGTCAACAAAAGTATTTGCTAAAACAAAATCATTACGTCCAGATTGAACTAAACTAACCCAAATTGGGTTTGTATTTGGAGGAGTAACTTCAAAAGGAAAAGCAGCATTATCTGATTTAGATTCAAATACACCAGCAGAAACTGCTTCAGCTGCTGCAGTTGTAGATCTATCAGCGTCAAAATCAGCTGTGCGGACTGCCATTTTTAATTTGAGCGAATTACCAAATTTTGACCATTTTGATGTTGAGCCATTATAAATTAAATCAGCAGCATCGAATGATGAACCGCCACCATTTAATTGTGATAGAGCTGCATCAACGCGTGCAAATAAATCTGCATAAATTTCAGCATCATCATCATAAACAGGTAATAGATTATCTACACCTTGTAACGCTTGAGTATATGGTATATTACCATAAGTATCAACCAAAACATGCCAACAATAAACACTTAAAAGTTCAATAACTCCTAATTGATTTGATTTTGTAGTTGCATCAATAAACGCATCTTCATTTATAATTCTTTTTGCTTCATTCAAATCATTAAGAATATCTCTATAAAAGAAAGTAAAAAAACCACCACCAATATCTCTACCTCTAATGTCATAGTTGGCTTCATCAGTATATTGTGTTTCTGTCCAGTTTTGTGAAAATAATTTAAAAATATTATAATTCACACTTGTACTTGTCATTCTAGTGAATAAATCCTTTTGAGCATTTGTTATTAAATAGCTTGCAGGAACTGCACTTGGGTTTTTGTCATCGACATTCCACCCTTCAAAATCTTCACATGAAGATGTGATACCTATTAATAAGGCAATTAATATAATTTTTTTCATCTTATCTATTTTTTAAAATTGTAGTTTAACACTAAATCCATAATCTTTAGTTGTAGGATATGCTCCTGATTGGTAACCTTGAATATTTCCAGAGCTTAACCCTGCTTCAGGATCTGAATAAGGAATTGATTTATCAATAATCCAAACATTTCTTCCAATTAATGAAAATGTTAACTCTTGAATAAAATTGTTAGCAAATAAATGTTGAGGTAGTGTATAAGCTAATGCTACTTCTCTTAATTTAATATAGCCTGCATCATAAATGTGCTGTGAATTGGCAGCTTTAGTCCAACCTAATGCATTAGCATAATAATCCATTCTTGCTCTTGTTGTATTTGGATTTCCATTAACATCAACACCATCTAGTAAAATACCACCACCATCTGCAATTGAATTACGTTTAGGATTACCTAATTCATTTAAACCAGCTGTTTCCTTATAAAGTCCAGTACCCATTCCGTACCAAGTATCTAAAGAAAATACTTTACCTCCTTTTTGCATATCGATTAAAAAGCTAAAAGATAAGTTTTTATATCTAAAACTATTATTTAATCCACCTTTCCAATCTGCTTGAAATGTACCTAAATTTTCATCATGACTGGTAGTAACTTGGTATGCACCATTATCTTTAATAATTTTTTGACCATTATCATGATATACATAGTTGGTTCCTCTAATCATACCATATGGTTCTCCAACTGTTGCGTTAACAGAAACACCTCCTTGAAAACTACCTAATTGTAAATTGTCTAGACCATTAGCTAAAGAAATAACTTCACTTTCATTTTTACTCCAGTTAACAGTAACTTTCCATTCAAAATTTTCTGTTCTAATAGGTGAGCCATATAATGCAACTTCAATACCTTTATTTTGAATTTCACCAGCATTTAACCATTGTGCACCATAACCAATTGCAGGTGTAACAGTAACGGGAGTTAATAAATCTGTAGATGATTTATCATATAAAGAAACATCAAAACCTAATCGGTTTTTGAACATTGACATTTCTAACCCTATTTCTGTTTCATTTGATTCTTCATTTGTTAAGGCTGAATTATTATTTGTATTAGGTAAAGAACCAGTAGCTTGTCCACCTATAGGAGTGTTTAAGTCATAAGTATTATAGAGAGTTAAAGGTCGAGCCGCATTACCAGTTTTTGCATAACCAACTCTTAGTTTACCAAGAGATAACCAATTAGAATCAATTAATTCTGAAAATAGAAAACTTCCAGAAACTCCGTAATAATTGTATTTATTATCATCAGTCGGTAAGGTTGATGCAATATCCGTTCTCCAAGATCCTTCTAAAAAAAGCATATTAGCAAATCCTAATGAAACATTAGCATAATAACCATCTACTCCCATTAAGTATTCTCTTTGTGTTGGTGCTAGAATTGGATTTTTAGAATTACTTAAAGACCAAAGACCATCAACATTAATACCTCCATTTGTACTTGATCTCATTCTAGAATAACGTTGTCTCATAATATTTGTACCTAAAACGGCCGTTAAATTTAAGTTTTCAGTAAGATCTTTATTGAAATTCAACATTAAATCATAGTTGTTTTCAGTAAATGATTCATTTGCAATACTATATTGAGAAACTGCCGTACTGTTATTATTAATACGCTCTTCTTGGTTACCACTATAAGTATCTAAAGTAACTCTACCATAAACGCTTAACCAATCGTTAATGTCATAATTTAAAGAGACATTACCAAAAACACGATTTCTTAAGTCTGTTTCAAAATTTTCATAACGCATAAAATAAACATTGTCATGATAAATAGCATGAAGGTCGTGATTTATATAAGAAGTATTCCATGTAATATTATCACGAGTTGCAAAATACGCGTCTTTTTGTTGTTTAACATCTACATTGGTTTGCCACCATTGTTTAGAAGTTTGCATAAAATTTTGCGAATCATAACCAGTACCAAAACGACCTTTACCTTTTGTTTTAACATAAGTAGCACTTGCAGCTGCAGTTAATTTATCAGTAAGTTTATAGGTTGCACTAAAATCAACATTATCTCTAATAATTTCACTATTAGGCATAATTCCTTTTTGATTTAGGTTAGTATAACCTAATCTAAAAGCACCTTTTTCATTTCCTCCATCTAAAGCAACACTATTAAACATTGTAACACCAGTTTCAAATACTGAACTTGGGTCATTTTTACCGGCTACCCATGGAGTTGCTTTTCCAAAAGTTTCTGGTAATTCTGGATAAAATGAATCCCATTGATGAACTAATAAATTTTCATCAAATGGTACTGTTCCAAATGAACCATCCCAATCTGAAAGAACATATCTTTCATCCGTACCATCACCGTTTTGATCTTCAAAATAAAAACCACCAGGATGGAAACCATCATAATAACCTGCACCGTATTCTTTTTGAAACTCAGCAAATGTTTCTTTATTGTACTTGTTAAAAGTAACAGAAGAGTTAATTGTAATACCAATGCCACGATTGCTTCTGTCAACACCTTTTTTAGTAGTTATTACTACTACACCATTAGCAGCTCTAGATCCATATAGTGCTGTTGCAGCACCACCTTTTAATACATTTATGGATGCAATATCATCAGGGTTGATATCTTGTGCAGCATTTCCATAGTCATACCCATCTATACCATTAGTTTGATTAGCGTCGTTACTATTTAAGTTACTAATTGGAACACCATCAACCACAAATAAAGCTTGATTGCTATTATACAAAGAAGAGTAACCACGAATAATTACGTTTGTTGAACCTCCCATTGTACCACTACTCTTCACATCAATACCTGCAATTTTACCAGACAATGAATTAACGAAATTAGGATCTTTTACTGTGTTAACAGCATCACCCTTCACTTCTTGTGTTGAGTAACCTAAAGATTTCTTTTCTCTTTTAATACCCAATGCAGTTACAACAACTTCATCTAAAGTATTTTCCTCAGAAACCATTGTAATGTTTATTACATTGTTGTCACCAACTGTTCTTGAAACAGTACTCATACCAACAAAACTAAAACGGATATTATCACCGTTATTTGCATTGATTGCATAATTCCCATCAAAATCAGTTTCAGTACCCGTTGTGGTACCTTCAATTAATACACTAACACCAGGTAAAGGTCCAGATTCATCTGAGACTGTACCAGTGATAGTTCTTTCTTGTGCAAATGTAAATTGCACTACAAACGCTAGAAAAAGCGTCATAATTCCACTTAACTTTGTTTTCATTATATGATATTTGAATTAATATGCGTCAAAATTCTTAATAAAAAGTTAATAAACCAAGTTTTTAACATTATATTATTATAAAAAAGTTAAATAAATGTCAACAAACGCTTTCGATAAAAAAAATTACATCAGCAATTTTCATATTTTTTTTATATACTCAGATTTCACCATGTTTTGACTTAACCGTAATTGATTCTTATTTGTCTCTAATATTAATTTTAGTAAAGAAATCTAAAATACTTTTCCTTACCCAAGTAATAATGATTTTTAATATTGAGATGTATAATTAATTTGTAGCATATGATGTTTATAAAAGGATCTTTATGGCAGATTTCAGTCTAAATAGTAGTCTAAATAAAACGAACTCAAAATAGTTTAAAAAATGGAATATTTTTTAAGTATCAGCAAATAAAAGCATGAGTGTTTAAATTATTATTATGAAATAAAGGTATCCTAAATGTTGAATTTGATTAAAAGAAAAACCAATGTTAGAGATTTTTAAATTAACAGTAAAATAATGTATTTTTGCTAAAGATTTATTATAAATGATTTTAATGATAAATTTGTAATAAGGAAATTGAAGTTGAAAGCAGTATTTCTTAACTCAAAAAAATTGCAAAATAAAATTAAAAATATAAAAAAGAATGTATAAAAATTATCATTATCGATTGTTCATGTTATTGGTGTTACTATTGCCATTAAATGTAGTTGGTCAAATTTATCCCAATTCCAAAGGTCATCAAAAAATAATTAAATTTAGCAATAGAATAAATATTGATGAAGCAAAACAAATATTTGTAAATGACTATGGATTGGATTTGAATAGCACTTTTGTCCAAAACAAACCTATTATAGATAGAAAAGGTATAACGCATAATAAATTTCAACAATTCTATAAAAATATAAAAATAGAATATGGAACCATGATAATTCATAGTAAAGATGGTAATGTAATTTCAATTAATGGAGAATTATATAACCCTAGCGGACTGAGTTTATTGTCTAATCTAACTCCAAGTAGAGCATTTCAAAAAGCTATCTCACATATTGATGCTAAGAGTTATTTATGGACTGATACTGAAGCAGCAAAAAGTATTTCGTACAAAAAGCCCGAAGGAAAATTGGTAATATTTCCATTACTTGAAAAAGACACTATAACTTTTAAATTGGCTTATAAATTTGATATATATGCTACAGTACCAGTGAGTAGGGGAGTTGTTTATATTGACGCTCATAATGGAAGTTTTTTGTATAACGAACCAATTATTAAGCATATTCATAATATAGGAAGTTTAAGGTCTAATAAAAAAATAGAAAATGTGGCCAATCACTCCAGTTTTTTGAGTTCTGGTACAGCAGATACTAGATATAGTGGTAATAGAATAATTGAAACTAAAGCCGAATCAAATGGAACATTTACGCTAAACGATGATTCAAGAAATGTACATACCTATAATGCTGAGAATTCACCTACAAATGGTACATACCAATTTACAAAAGTCGACTTTGTTGATAACGATAATAACTGGACAGCTGCAGAGTATGATAATGCAGCTAGAGATAATGCGGCACTTGATGCACATTGGGGAGCAATGAATGTTTTCGATTTTTGGACACTATTAGGTAGAAATAGTATTGATGATGCAGGAATGGAAATAAGAAGCTATGTTCATGTTGGCACTAATTACTTTAATGCCTTTTGGAATGGTTCTGTTATGTCCTATGGTGACGGCTCTCCAGATCCATTAACGGGAATAGATGTAGTAGGCCATGAAATGGCTCATGGAGTTACTACTTGGACAGCAAATTTGGTTTATGCAAGAGAATCAGGTGCAATTAATGAGGGTTTTTCTGATATTTTTGGAGCAGCCGTTGAATTTATGGCAAAGGGAACAGGTACAAATACAAATCCAAATAATGAAACATGGTTGATTGGAGAGGATTTTTTATCAAACCCTTTGCGATCTATGAGTGACCCTAAAAGTAAAGGTGATCCCGATACTTATAATGGAATTAATTATATAGATGCAAGTGATAATTGTATTCCTGCCGGAGGTGGGGGAGGTAATGATTATTGCGGTGTACACACCAACAGTGGAGTGTTAAACCATTGGTTTTATATTTTAGTTGAGGGTAAAGCAGGTTCGAATGATGCTGGCGATGTTTACGATGTTACTGGAATTGGAATGACAAAGTCACAAGAAATAGCTTATTTAACATTGAGAGATTATTTATCGCCTAATTCAACATTTATGGATACACGAGATGGTGCTATTGAAGTTGCATCAAATTTATATGGAAGTAATAGTGCCGAAAGAAAGGCAACTCAAGATGCCTTTTTTGCGGTAAATGTTGGTGAGCAGTTTATTCCATTTGACACGGACGTGAATTTGATTGAATTTACTGAGTTGGTTGATATTAGTTGTGGTGACAATGTTGTTCCAAAAGTCAAAGTGCGTAATACTGGAGTTTCAACTACAATTAATACAATACAATTTAATTATTCAATTGATGGAGTATCTCAAACCCCATATGTCTGGAATGGTACATTGAATATTGATCAAGAAAAGGAGATCTCATTGCCGGTAATAAATAAATCGGATGTTAAATTATATGAGTTAATTGTGGATGCAATATTAACTGGAGATGAAGATAATTCAAATAATAGCTTATCGACTTCATTCAGTATTAATGAAAAAGATAATTCACCAACTGAAATCAATACTTTTAACTTTTTTCACGAAAATTGGTTAAGTTTTGACGAGGGAAATCAAAATAATTTATGGGTAATTGATACTCCAAACAAAGCAAAGTTAAATTCTGTAACTTCAGGAACTAGAGCTTATATTACGCATGCAACAAATAATTATCCAAATGAAACAAAATCATTATTAGTTTCTCCATGTTATGATTTAACTAATATTGATGATCCTAGAATTAATTTTAACATGGCGTTTGAGCTACAAGAAAATTTTGATATTATTTATGTTGAATATTCTTTAGATAACTCCAATTGGATTGTATTAGGAAGAGCTTCAGATCCAAATTGGTATAATAGTGATCGGATTTTTGAAAGTGTTGAAATTTCTAATGATTGTCAAAATTGCCCTGGTGCGCAATGGACTGGTTCTAGTAACGGTTTTAAAGAATACAGCTTTGATTTATCAGAATTAGAAAATGAATCTAATATAATTTTCAGATTTGTGTTTCATTCGGATGCAAGTATTAATGATGAAGGTGTTGTAATTGATGATTTTGTGATTCAAGAAGGTACTTTAGCAGTGAATGATTTTGATGTTTTAAATAAATCTGTTGTGATATATCCAAACCCGTCATCTAGTAATTATCTTATTACCTGGAAAAATTCATACGATAATATTGAAATTCAAATATTCGATATATCTGGAAAATTGATCTTAGATGCAAAAAATATTTCGGCTAATAGTAATAGTTATAATTTAGATATGGCAAACTATTCAAAAGGTTTTTATTATGCAAAGATTAAACTAGGTGAAAAAAGTATTAGTAAAAAAATAATTCTTAAGTAAATATTTGAATTTTTAAACAATTACTCCTAAACTATTTTTTGCCNTATGAAAAATTATTTTAGAATAGTCTTCTTTTGGATTATTATTACAAATAGGAAGAGTAATATCAACATCTAAAATATCATCTAGATTTTATTAACCTATTTTAGCAAATTGAATAAACTTTGATAAAATTTGTTTATGAATGATTTATTGAAGGTTTATAATAAATTGGATGAGTTACTCCCCAAAAGAAACGGAAATAAAAATATACTGAACAGATGCTATTTATGCCACTACAAGAAGTAGTGTTTTTGGAACAGGAATAGAAAAAACCAGATTGAGGGGAAGTTTGGTACTATGAAGGAACAAGATCACTTAAAAAAGAACAAAACCGAAAAAAAGTTAAAGAATAACTCTATATCTTCTTTGTCAAGCAAGTAGCTACGCTGTGGCTTTAGAAATAAGTAAAAAAACTCAATTTCAACTTCTTGTAAATATAAGAAGAATATAGAAATATTGTTTTTAATGAGGAATATCTAGCTGGCTCCAAGATAGAGTGTAAATGTCTAATTAAAAATAAAAAAAAACCAGATAATTTTCATTAAATTATCTGGTTTTTTTTATTTTCTAACTAAATAAAATTAGAATAAAAATGGGCGAATTAAAAAGTGGGAAATCCTAAAAGGAAATCCCACTTTTAATAATCTAAAAAATACTATTAAATTATTGTTTTGTATAAACTGCATCCATAACTTCACCAAAAGCACTTTCCCAATGAACTGTCAAAGATCCATCTGCATTTATTACGGCTTCAAATGTGATATAATCACCAAATGCTTGTAAAGTTGACCAATAAGCGGCACCCATATCATTACAAGGAACTTCAAAAGTCCAAGGAACAGGGTCAGCAAAAGTAGGATCTATAAAAGCAAATGCACTATAATATGCTGGATAGATGCCTGCAGTTGTATCATCAAATGTAAAAGTACCGTCTCCATTATCTGAGATAGTTACAACACCTGTAAAATCAACAACAATTTCACCGCCAAAGTTACCACTCATTGCACCGTTAGAAACTGTATTATAAGTTCCGGCTAAATTATTTGCATTAGTCGTCGCACTAAGTAATGTTGGGCTATCAGATAGAAAAGAATCAGTAGAAAAATGTACAGCATAGACATCAAAAGTTGAATCATCACATAAATCGTCATTTACTTCAACAATAACAGGCTGTCCATCTAATGCAAAACTACCTGAACTTATCTGTCCATCAGCAGATCCATTAAATACATCCTGATTGCTTGGTGCTTCACTACCACCTTCAACTACCACATAATACCCTTCACCTCCTCCACTTACATCATAAGTAAATTGAAAAGAACTGTTTGTAATATTACTAGTTTCTAAATTAATAGTTTCTGGTAAAGTATAGTTATCCGTTGCTGGACTATAATTTGTCTCAGGCTCTGGTGACTCACAAGAAGTTACTATTAAAAATGTTAATAGTAAAAATCCTATTTTAAATATTGTTTTTTTCATTATTAAATTTTTATATTATTAGTATTCAATAGTTTCTGTAAATTGTCTTAGAACAGAACCATCTTGATATAAAGTATAATTAACTACCATTAATTGCAAACATGAAAAATATTGACCATCTGCACTTATGCTATAAGTATCTTGTAGATCACCATTCCATGTTGTATTAGCTAAAAATTGCTCTGAAATTGTAAACTCTCCAGTAACTGGATCCATATCTACAATAACTGGTTCACTCTCAACAACAACTTCATCCCAATAAGCAGGATCAGTTAACCATGCAAAGGCTAAACCATTCATTAATAGGTTTGTTCCATC